>ENA-OOWO01002263-OOWO01002263.1-human-gut-metagenome-genome-assembly--contig:-NODE-2263-length-11317-cov-2.432783_pt1 | contig 11317 bp, 9 predicted proteins | sample MGYA00241579_ERZ501327 | MGnify/ENA primary metagenome ERZ501327 (study PRJEB25962, sample SAMEA2042836) | human gut metagenome | biome: human gut; feature: human-associated habitat; material: faeces...
GGCGGGAGCCGCAGGCTGTGCAGGTCTCTTGCCTGTCAGCACGCCCTTAGGGCATTTGTTTGCACAGATGCCGCAAGCCTTACATTTGGTGTAATCAATAACAGCAAGGTTATCAATTACATGAATAGCGTCGAAAGGACAGTTCTTTTCGCAAATCTTACAAGCGATACAACCAACGGAGCAGTTGGGGATTACATTCTTACCCATATCCTTGGAGGAGCACTGTACTTTAACTTTCTTCTTAGCGGGCAGCAGCTCGATGATGTGTTTGGGGCAAGTGGAAACGCATTTGCCGCAGGCAACACATTTATCTTTATCAATTACTGCAACACCGTCAACGATTTCGATTGCGCCGAAGGCACAAGCCTTCTTGCAGCTGCCCAGACCCAGACAGCCATAGGAGCAGGATTTTGCACCCTGACCTGCAAGCTGAACAGCCATGTTACAATCGTCAATGCCGAAATAATCGTATTTATTTTTTGCTTTATCGCAAGTACCACCGCACTTTACGAAAGCGGCAACGGGTTCAGCAGAGGAAGCTGCAACACCCATGATAGCGCCAACCTTTTCAGCAACTGCTGCGCCACCAACGGGGCAGGCATTTACAGGAGCTGTACCGGCAACGATTGCAGATGCACAACCACCACAACCGGGGAAACCACAACCACCGCAGTTAGCGCCGGGCAGACATTCCAAAACCTGACCGATACGAGGGTCTTCTTCAACCTTGAAAACTTCACTCGCAACACCCAAGCAAGCGCCGAAAACAACGCCCATACCGCCGACACTCAGAACGGGAAATAAAATACTCATTGGATCCATATTCTTTTACCCTCCTCTATTACAGTTTGATCAGACCGGAGAAGCCCAGGAATGCGATAGACATCAGACCAGCTGTGATCAGAGCCATAGGGAAACCATCGAAGGCCTTCGGTGTTTCATTGTCAGCGATTCTTTCACGAATACCGGCAAACAGAATGATTGCCAGAGCAAAACCGGCAGCACCACCAACTGCGTTCAGAACGGATTCGATGAAGTTGTAGCCCTTCTGCATATTTGTAACGGCTACACCCAATACTGCGCAGTTTGTTGTAATCAGGGGCAGGAATACACCCAGAGCCTGATACAGAGCAGGTGCAGATTTTTTCAGGAACATTTCTACGAACTGTACCAAAGATGCGATCAGCAGAATGAACGCAATGTTATACAGGAATGTAATGTTCAGAGGCACCAGAATCAGGTTGTATACCAACCATGCTGCTGCTGCTGCCAGAGCCATTACGAAGATTACAGCCATGCCCATGCCGGCTGCTGTATCTACCTTCTTGGAAACACCGAGGAAGGGGCAGATACCTAAGAACTGGGACATAACGTAGTTGTTTACGAAAATGCCAGCCAATACTAACAAAATCAGATTCATTTATTTTCCCCTCCTTCTTATGCTTTTTTGTTTCTGAAATGGTTCAGAATAGCCATCAGAATAGCCAGTGTGAAGAAACCACCGGGAGCCATAACGAACAGCAGTGTTCTAGGGAATGCTTCGGGCAGAACTGTTACGTCGAACAGTGTGCCGCTGCCGATGAATTCACGCACCAGACCCAGACAGCCCAGAGCGATGGTGAAACCAAGACCCATACCGATACCATCGAATGCGGAAGCAACGGGACCATTTTTGGAAGCGAATGCTTCGGCACGCGCCAGAATCAGACAGTTTACTACGATCAGTGGAATGTACAGACCCAGGGATGCGTTCAGTGCAGGCAGATAAGCCTTCAGCAGGAACTCGATGATTGTTACGAATGTAGCAATAACAACGATAAAGCAAGGGATACGTACTGTATCGGGGATTACCTTTCTCAGCAGAGAGATAAACAGGTTCGCAAAAATCAGTACTGCTGTTGTGGAAAGGCCCATGCCGATACCATTGATAGCGGAAGATGTAACCGCCAGAGTAGGACACATACCAATAACCTGAACGAATGTAGGGTTTTCATTGATAATGCCGTTTTTGATAATTTTAATAGGGTTAGCCATCAATAAGCACCTCCATTCGCTGCGACCCAATCAAGAGCTTCCTGCGCACCGACACAAACTGCTCTGGAAGTAATTGTTGCACTTGTGATGGGAACAATTTCGCCGCCATCCTTTGTTACGGAAACAGAACCGGACTTGCCTGTGAACTGTTCGTAGAAGGAAGGATCGGTTGCCTTTGCACCCAGACCTGCTGTTTCGGAGTGACCTGTTACACGCAGACCTGTGATTGTACCGTCAGCATCAATGCCAACCATTGTTTTTACAGCGCCGCCGAAACCGCCGGGCTCTGTTGTGATAACGAAACCGCCGTTATCGCCTTTGTATACTGCTGTGATTGTGCCTGTCAGATCAGCATCCAGCAGCTCGAAGGAGGATGCGTCGGGCATAACTGCCTGCATACCTTCATTCAGAGATTTTTCGTTCTGTGCAGCAATAGGAGCAGCGGTTACTTCGGATACAACACCCAGAATACCGGCTGCAATAGCGGAGATAAGCAACAGAACGATCGCGGGTTTAACTACTGCTTTAGAGTCCATGCTTATTTCGCCTCCTTTGTTTTAGGCAGTGCACCGAAGATTGTAGGTTCTGTGAATCTTTCAATCAGAGGTACACAGCAGTTCATAATCAGAATAGAATAGGATACGCCTTCCGGATAACCGCCGAAGGTACGAATCAGGTAAGTCAAAAGACCTGCGCCGACAGCGAAGATAACCTGACCCTTAGGGGTTACGGGAGAAGAAGCGTAGTCAGTTGCCATGAAGATACCACCCAGCATAACGCCGCCGGCGAAGATTTCCTGCAAAGGCATACGCATGCCGTGTCTGCCGATTACTGCGAACAGAATGAATACGGTTGCGATGTAGATTACGGGAATCTTCCAGCTGATTACATGCTTGTACAGCAGGTAGATACCGCCGATAATCAGAGCGATTGCACAGGTTTCACCGATGGTACCGCCAACCTGACCGATTACCAACTGCTTCAGGGAAGCATCCAGTGCGCCGTTTTTCAGCTGTGCCAGGGGTGTTGCGTATGTAGCAGCATCTGCTGCAAGACCGTTGGGAACAACCCATGTGGTCATTTCTGTGGGGTAGGAAGCCAGCAGGAATGCACGACCTGCCAGTGCAGGGTTGATGAAGTTCTGGCCCAGACCGCCAAACAGTTGTTTTGCAAAGATGATGGCAAATGCACTACCTACGATTGCAACCCAAACGGGAGCGGACGCAGGAAGGTTCATTGCCAGTAACAGACCGGTTACAACTGCGGACAGATCGTTGATTGTAACAGGTTTTTTTGTGATTTTTTCATACAGCCATTCAAAGAAAACAGCAGAAATGATTGCAGCTACAATCAGAATCAGTGCTCTCAGACCGAAATAATAGATACCCGCTGCTGTTGCAGGAACCAGAGCGATGATAACATCACGCATAATGCTCTGGATGGATTCTTTGGAACGCACGTGAGGGGTACCGGATACTACAAAATTAGCCATGTTTTATTCTCCCCCTTCTTATTTCTTTTCCTCAGCGGCCTTTTTCTCAGCCTCTGCTTTTGCTCTTGCTGCTGCAGCGGCTGCTGCCTTCTTGCCTGCTTCGATTTTCTTTGTCGCTCTGATGGACTGCGCCAGCTGACGCTTCGCAGGACATTCGTAGGAACAAGAACCGCATTCGATACAATCCAGACCGTGATGCTTTACGAAACCTTCGCCGTCACCCTTGATTGCAAAGGCATTCAGCATGAAGGGCATCAGGCCCATAGGGCAATGCTCTACGCATTTACCGCAGCGGATGCAGTTTCTTTCTTCGGGAATGTATGCTTCGTCCTTTGTGAAGCAAAGCAGACCGGAGGTTGTCTTAACAGACGCAACATCCAAAGTATACAGTGTGGGACCCATCATAGGACCACCTGCAATCAGCTTTACGGGAGGGTTTTCTTCATTGAAACCGCCAATGGCATCTACCAGATCTCTCAGTGTCATACCGATTCTGATTTTGTAGTTGCCGGGGTTTTTGATACCCTTACCGGAAACGGTAACGATTCTTCTCATCAGAGGTCTGCCCTTGCAGATTGCTCTTTCGATTGCAACAACGGTATCTACGTTGTCTACGATACAGCCTGCGGATGCGGGCAGTGCGCCGGATTTTACTTCTCTCTTTGTGATAGCGTAAATCAGGTGTTTTTCGGAGCCCTGAGGGAATTTTGTTACCAGAGGCTGAACAGTGATGTTATCAATGCCCTCGCATGCCTTCTGCATGGAAGCGATTGCTTCGGGCTTGTTCATTTCGATACCGATTACGCCCTTTGCGTTGGGATGCAGCTTCAGCATAATCTGCAGACCTCTTACGATTCTTTCGGGTTCTTCCAGCATCAGGCGGTAGTCACATGTGAGGTAGGGCTCACATTCAGCCGCATTGATGAGGATGTGATCGATGGGTGTGTCCTTGGGAGGGTTCAGTTTTACGTGTGTAGGGAAACCTGCACCACCCAGACCAACAACGCCGGCATTTTTGATTGCTGCCAGAATTTCGTCATTTGTCATGGTTGTGTAATCCTTACCTTCGTTGAGACCTTCGATCTCTTCCATTTTGCCGTCGTTCTTTACAACGATAGCCTTTACCATTGCACCACCGGGTACGAGCATAGGTCTGATGTCTACAACTTCGCCGGAAACGGAGGCGAAGATAGGAGAAGACATGAATGCGCCGGACTCAGCGATTTTCTGTCCTACCTTTACATGATCGCCAACGGCAACCAGTGGATCACAAGGAGCACCGATGTGCTGGCTCATAGGGTAGAACAACTCAGAGTTTTCTTTGGGCATAATCACCTTGATGGGCTGGTCTTTTGCCAGTTCTTTCCCATCAGGAGGATGTACACCACGTTTGAACGTTAAAGCTTGCATATTATCCCCCTCTGTTCAAATTTGTCGTGCGCCAGGGATGGCGCTGGTTTAAAGTTATACTTTTGTAAGAAAATAACTATAATATAACAGCAATATTTTAATACAAAAATAAGAATTTCTCAATAATTTTGCAGAAAAAAGGCGAAAAAACTTTTTTTCAAAAGAAATTTTCACCTGATTATTCCAGAAAAGAACCCTTCTTCCACAAAATAATGTCGAAATCTGATCTTTGCGTTATAATATTGCTGAGACATCCGCAAAACAAAAAATAATTTGTATGCGAATGAATCATCTCATATAGTTTACACTTATTATCTATAAAAGTAAATGTTAATTTATTACCATAATCTTGGCATATTTTCTCTGCTTTTTTAGGGATATTTAAACAAAATGGTGGGATTATATTAGATTTTATGATAAAATAAATGCAATCAAGCATCAAGAAAGGGGGATTTTTTTATGGAGCTGTCGCTTCAGGTACAGCAAAAACAGATTTTATCACAGAAAATGCAGCAGTCTGTGGAGATTTTGCAGATGAATGCCGTGACCCTTTCCGAATATATCCGAGAATTTGCGGAGGAGAACCCCCTTGTGGAATGGAATGAGGAAAAGGAGCCCGTGCAGCAGGAAAATACGGAGCTGCTGCAAAAGCTGGAATGGCTTGAGGAGACGGATGAGCAGAACCGCAGCCTTTACCGTATGGAGCATGAGCAGGAGGAAAAGGAACGCGAAACGAATGCCTTTGGCAGAAAAGAGGGGCAGAGTCTGCGCGAATTTCTTCTTTTTCAGATAAATATACAAAAAATTCCGGCAGGACATAAGCCTGTCCTGCGGTTTCTGGCGGAGAGTACTGCCGAAAGCGGCTATCTGGAAAAGGATGCCATCGAAATGATGATGGAAAAATATCCGATGAAAAAATCCACTGCCGCAAGAATTCTGGCGCAGTTTCAAGCCTTGGAGCCCTCCGGTGTGGGGGCAAGAAATTTGCAGGAGTGTCTGCTCATTCAGCTGAAGCAGAAAAACGCCTCTGCTCTTTCCATGAAGATCACAAGAAATTATCTGGATGAGCTGGCGAAAAACCGCCTTTCCTATATCGCGAAGGCAGAAAAGGTTTCTATGGAACGACTGATGCGTGCGTTGGAGGAAATCCGCTCCTGTCAGCCCAAGCCAGGCAGTGGCTTTGCGGGGGAGGATAATGTGCAGTATGTCGTGCCGGATGTTCTGGTGGAGCGCAGGGGAGAGGAATTTATCGTCACCACAAACACAACCGTGATGCCCCGTCTTACCGTCAGCCATAGCTATGTGAAGCTGCTGCGCGAAAAAGCGGATGCACAGACGGAGGAATATATTGCAGAGCAGCTGAAGCGTGCCGAATGGGCATTGCAGTGCATCAGCCGCAGAGAAAGCACCTTACAGCAGGTGGTGGAAGCCATCGTGGAAAAAGAAATATCTGACAATACAATAGAAAACAATGCAGAAGCTATTGCCGCCCCAGCTCCCAAAAAGAGAGGACGGAAATCAAAAGCCGAAAAAGCGGCATTGGAAGCTGCTGCAAAATTAGCAGAGGAACAAGCCACTGTTTTGTCGGACGAAGCAAAGCAGCTTCCGGTTATGGACGAACCTATCACCGACGTTCCGTTGGAAATCTTGCAGGACATTCCGGCTCAGCCCACGGAAACAATTGACGATGCGACAGAAACCGAGGTTCCGGAAATCACGGAAAAAGCGGAATCTGTGGCACCTTCTACAGAAAATTTCTTCTCTGCAGACGAAAATGATTTCGTCGTGGTGGAAGACATCCCCATCATCCCGACAGAACCGGCCATGGATGAAACGTATATGACTTACCCCAGCCAACAACCGGACATTACATCTCACGGACTTCCCGATACCTATTCGTACGAAGCGGCAGAAAACGCCCCGGAAAAGGAAACAGCACTTCCTAAAGGCACTGAACCGGCATACGATTTCGGAGACATTCTGACGGGTGAAGGAGTTTTGGAAATCATGCAGGACGGATACGGCTTCCTGCGCTCCAGCGACTATAATTACCTGTCTTCTCCGGACGACATCTACGTAAGCACTTCACAAATCAAATTGTTCGGCCTTAAAACCGGTGATGTGGTAGAAGGCCCCGTACGTCCTCCGAAACCCGGCGAAAAGTATTTCCCGCTCATCCGAGTGACAAAAATCAACGGTTGTGCTCCCAGCGACGTGAGAGACCGAGTGCCTTTCGAACATCTCACTCCGCTTTTCCCCGACGAAAAGTTCAAACTTTGTAAAGGACATAACGACAATCTTTCTACACGTATCGTAGACTTGTTTGCCCCCATCGGTAAAGGACAACGCGCCTTATTGGTGGCACAACCTAAAACGGGTAAGACCATCCTGATGAAGGATATTGCCAACGCTATCGCCGCCAACCACCCGGAAGCGTACCTCATCATGCTGTTGATTGACGAACGTCCGGAAGAAGTAACGGACATGGCACGCACCGTCAACGCCGAAGTCATAGCCTCCACGTTCGACGAACCGGCGGAACGCCACGTGAAGATAGCCGGCATCGTACTGGAAAAAGCCAAAAGAATGGTAGAATGCGGACACGACGTGGTCATCTTCCTCGACTCCATCACGCGACTGGCACGCGCTTACAATACGGTTTCTCCCGCCAGCGGAAAGGTTCTCTCCGGAGGTGTGGATGCCAACGCACTGCACAAGCCGAAACGTTTCTTCGGAGCAGCCCGTAACATCGAAAACGGCGGTTCGCTGACCATTATAGCCACCGCACTGATAGACACCGGTAGTAAAATGGACGAAGTCATCTTCGAGGAGTTTAAGGGTACGGGAAATATGGAGCTCCAGCTCGACCGTTCGCTGAGCAACAAGCGTATCTTCCCGGCTGTCAACATCGTAGCTTCGAGCACAAGACGCGACGATCTGTTGCATGACAAACAGACCCTGGATCGCATGTGGGTACTGCGCAAGATTCTTGCGGACATGAACCCGATAGAAGCCATGACGTTCTTGAAAGACCGGATTGAACCGACTAAGAACAACGAAGAGTTCCTGATGAGCATGAATTCATAAAGCCTGAATCCTCGCACGAGGTCTATATCCGGCTTACAAATATAAGCGTTCCATCGTCTCCTTCTTTTCCGAAGACGATGGAACGCTTCTTATAAAATTCCAGTCCACAAAAGTTCTTAGATATTGAAAGGACTGTCAACGTTTCGACCTCAAGCGGTATTGCTGGGGCGACATGTGTTTCAAACGCTTGAAAAAACGTCCGAAATAAGACTGGTCAGGGAATCCGAGACTGACACTGATATCCTGTATGCTCGAATTGTTTTTATCCAATAACTTCATGGCCTCGTGCATAAGGGTTTCGTCGATAATCTGTTTGGGCGTACGTCCGATCATCCCTTTCGAGACCTGAGTAAGATATTTGGATGAAATACAAAGTTTACCGGCATAAAACTGCACTTCGTGCTCACGCGTCAGATGTTCATGAAGTAACTCCATAAAGTTCCGGAACAACTCCCGGGAGCGGGAAGAGTCCAAAGACAAATTCTCCAGACGTGCAGCCCCACACATTTCGTAAGCCCCATACACCAGACCATTCACTAAACTCAGTACTAATTCACGCGTGTATCCCCTGCCGTAATCCGCAACCGCAAAACGAAACAATTCCCGAAAATGCTCCACCAGTTTCCGGTTTTCCGTATCCACCCCCCAAATCACTTGTGTAAACAAAAGTAATAGAAAACGAGGCTCCATACGTTCCGTACTGTCCCGAAGCATAGAAGGCGGAAAAGCCATCAACGAAACTGAAAAATCCGTCGTGGAACGCAACTTCTTCAGCGGTAACTCAGGCCGCATGAAAAGTATCTGGTTCCGCTCCAAAGTATACTCATTTTCCCCTACGAAAACAGAAGCCTTCCCTCTCTCCACCATTACAAGTAAACACTTGTCTAAAGTCACCCCACTCTCTACCGTCCAATTCAAGGAAGTCCTAAAATAAAAACACTCCTGCGCCAACAACGAACGTATGTTTTCTTCCATAAAGAGATTATTTCGTTAATAGAAATCAAAATTAAGTAGAATATTCCTAAAATGCAAGGTTACTTCCCAAAATGAACAAAACAAAGGTACTTTTAACAAGCGTATACTCGCACAGTTTGTGTATTTTTGCACCGTTTTTGAGATTATTATTTTATTTATTAATTATGAATAGAGGTATTAAGACTGTTGCAACGACAGCATTTTGTTGCTTAGTTGCGTTAACTGGTTGCAATAAGCAACAACAAGCAATGGACACGGGTTCTTACAAGACAATGACCGTAAAAACCGACTCCATAGTATTACAATCACTTTACAGTGCAAGAATTGAAGGACGTCAGGATGTAGAGATATATCCGCAAGTCAGTGGAACGCTCCAACGTCTGTGCGTGCAAGAAGGCGACCGTGTCAAGAAAGGACAAACGTTATTTATCATCGACCAGGTGCCTTACCAGGCGGCCTTGAACACGGCCGAAGCCAACCTGAAAGCAGCAGAAGCAGCAGAAGCTACAGCCGATTTGACATTCAAGAGCACCAAGCGCCTGTTCGATCAGAAAGTCGTTTCCGATTTCGATTTACAGAAAGCTCAAAATAGCTTATTGAGTGCAAAAGCATCCGTAGCTCAAATGAAAGCACAAGTTGTAAATGCAAGAAACAACTTGTCTTATACCGTAGTAAAAAGCCCGGCCGACGGTGTGGTAGGCCAGCTTCCTTACCGTCAGGGCGCATTGGTCAGCAGTTCTATCCCGCAGCCTTTGACCACCGTCTCCGACAACAGCGAGCTGTATGTTTACTTCTCCGTCAACGAAGACGACTTGCTCAACATGACCCGTCAATACGGTTCGTTGGAAGAGGCAGCCAAAAAGATGCCGGCCGTGAAATTGATTCTGAACGACGGTAGCGTCCTGCCGGACAGCGGTCGCGTTGAATCCATCAGCGGAGTAATCAACACCAGCACAGGTACGGCCCAGGTTCGTGCTACATTCCCCAATGCTTCTCACCTGTTACACAGTGGAGCCAACGGTAATGTAGAAGTACCGGTATATTACAAGGACGTGATTGTCATCCCGCAGGCCGCTACATTCGAACTTCAGGACAAGGTCTTGGTCTATAAGGTCGTAGACGGAAAAGCCCAAAGTGCGAACATCGAAGTGGCTCCCAACAACAATGGTACGGAATACATTGTAACCCAAGGTTTGAACGTGGGCGATGTCATCATTGCCGAAGGTGCCGGTCTGGTACGCGAAGGTACACCTGTGGGTACAGCACAAGGTGCACAAAATCATGGTAAATAGTGAATTCTAAATTAAGTAAAAACAATGAAAGGTAACATATTTATAAAACGCCCGGTGATGGCTTTCTCCATCTCCATCCTCATTCTTATCGTAGGATTTATTTCACTGGGCACCCTGCCGATTGAGCAGTACCCGGACATTGCTCCTCCGACCGTACGTGTCTCGGCCACCTACACGGGAGCCAGCGCAGACGCTGTGATGAAGAGTGTGATCCAACCTCTGGAAGAGGCAATCAATGGTGTGGAAAACATGACTTACATGCAGTCTACTGCCACGAACTCCGGTTCTGCCGATATATCTATTTACTTCAAACAAGGGACAGACCCCGACATGGCTGCGGTGAACGTTCAAAACCGTGTAAGCAAGGCTCAAGGTTTGTTACCGGTAGAAGTAACGCAAATCGGTGTGACGACCACCAAACGACAAACCAGTTTCTTGCAAATCGGTTCGTTGTACAGCCCTAACAACCGTTATGACAAGACATTCATTGCCAACTACCTTGACATCAACGTAGTGCCCCGTATCAAACGTGTAGAGGGTGTGGGAGACGTGATGGCCATGGGTGACACGTACAGTATGCGTATTTGGCTGAAGCCGGATGTCATGGCGCAATACGGCCTTGTCCCCACCGATATTACCTCTGCCTTGGGCGAACAGAACTTGGAATCTCCAACCGGTTCATTGGGTGAGAACTCAACGAATACGTTCCAGTTCACCATGAAATATAAGGGACGTCTGACCGATATCAGTCAATTCGAAGATATCGTAGTCCGTTCTTTACCCGACGGCAATATCTTACGCGTAAAAGACGTGGCTCGTGTAGAACTCGGCACTCAGTCATACGCTTTCGACAGTAACGTAGACGGGCATCCGAGCTGTACCTTTATGGTGTTCCAGGTTGCCGGTTCAAACGCCACGGAGGTAAATGCGGAAATCTCCAAATTGTTGTCTGAGATTAACGAAGAACTTCCTGAAGGTCTGGAATTCATGACAATGATGAGTTCCAATGACTTCTTGTTTGCTTCTA
>ENA-OOWO01002265-OOWO01002265.1-human-gut-metagenome-genome-assembly--contig:-NODE-2265-length-11313-cov-7.269320_pt1 | contig 11313 bp, 6 predicted proteins | sample MGYA00241579_ERZ501327 | MGnify/ENA primary metagenome ERZ501327 (study PRJEB25962, sample SAMEA2042836) | human gut metagenome | biome: human gut; feature: human-associated habitat; material: faeces...
TGTACCGACCCCCAAAAGTTAGACCAAAAAATCTAACGATTGGGAGGTCGGTATTTTTATGGCTAAATATAGCTTTGAATTTAAGAAAAGAGTGGTTACTGCATACTTGAATGGTAAAGGTGGCTGCAAAGCTCTTGCAAAAGAGTATGGTGTTGGAAATGAATGTATTGTTAGGCGATGGGTTCATAATTATGAAGTTTTCGGTGATGACGGTTTGTTGCGTTCTCGAAAGAATGCTATTTATTCTTTCGAAAAGAAGCTTCATGTGGTAGAGTTATATTTATCAAGTGAAATCTCATATCAGGAACTAGCACAAAATGAAGGTATTACTAATCCCTGTATGATAGCTAACTGGGTTAGAAGATTTCGTGTAGCTGGTCCTGATTCTTTGAGACCGCATAAGAAAGGCCGGAAAAAAACTTTGGATAAACCTAAGACAAATGTAATAGCTCAGCCAACAGAGGAAACTATAGCAGATACAAGTGCCGAGCATGTAAAGGAATTAGAGGATGAACTTCTTAAATTAAGAATAGAGAATGCCTTTTTAAAAGAACTGAGGAGGCTGCGTTTAGAGGACGAAGCAAAAATGAGAGAACGGCGCAAATCATCAACAGCCTCCGAAGACAGTTTAAACTAAAAGACCTTCTCTCATATACAGGTATGCCAAAATCAACATATATGTATTGGCAAAAGAGATTCGACAGAGAGAACCCAAACAGGAAACTTGAGAAAAAGATTCTTGAAATCCGGGAAATGCATAAGGATTATGGATATCGTCGTATACTTGGAGAACTTCGTAATCAGGGATATGTCATCAACAAAAAGAAAGTTCAACGGATTATGCAGAAACTGGGACTGCAGGTGACATCATTTACACGTAAGAGCAGAAAATATAGCTCATACAGAGGGAAAGTTGGAACGGTTGCGCCAAACAGAATTCGCAGACGTTTCAACACTCATGTACTGCATCAGAAGATTACCACTGATACAACAGAGTTCAAATACTATGAGGTGGATTCCAAAGGTCACATGGCCATGCACAAACTCTATCTGGATCCATTTATGGATATGTGTAATGGAGAAATAATAAGCTTTAGTATCGATAAACGTCCTTCTGCAAAAAATATAATGGATGCTTTAGAACAAGCAATAGCAGTCACTTCTGACTGCCCTTATCGAAGAACCTTTCATTCGGATCAAGGATGGGCTTACCAGATGAATGCATACGTTCACCGTCTTAAAGAAGAACGAATATTTCAAAGTATGTCCAGAAAAGGAAACTGCCATGATAATTCCGTAATGGAAAATTTCTTTGGTCTGCTCAAACAGGAAATCTATTATGGGGTAGTTTATTATAGTTATAAGGAATTAAAAACAGAAATTGAACGATATATAAAGTATTACAACGAACAAAGAATTAAAGAGAAACTAGGATGGATGAGCCCTGTACAATACAGGCTTAACCTCTTGGTTGCATAAAAAACGAGACGGTCGAAACCGTCTCGTAAAAAGTCTAACTTTGAGGGGTCACCTCACATTACAACTAAGCTAAGTCTCTTCTTTCTATATCTGATCTAGGTGTCAAAACACCCAAATCTTGATTACACGGATTACTCCGTGCTTTGCACTCCCGTAATCCTTATATTATTTTACCCTTGCAGTCAGATGATCTCCATCCACATCAATGAGGATCACATCATTTGCATGTACTTCATCGGCAAGGATCAGTTTTGCTGATAAAGTCTCCACATGTTTCTGCAGGAATCGTTTCAGAGGTCTTGCACCGTAGATCGGGTCATACCCGTGCTCTACGATAAAGTTCTCTGCTGCCGGTGTAAGTTCTACGGAAATCTCGCGGTCTTCCAGACGTTTGTTCAACTGATTCATCAGCAGATGAATGATATTTCCGATGTTATCCTTGGTCAGCGGCTTAAACATGATGATCTCATCCAGACGGTTTAAGAACTCCGGTCTGAAGTTGCCCCGCAGCTCGTTCATAACCAGTTCTTCTGCTTCCGGATTGATATCACCGTTTTCGTCAATACCTTCCAGCAGATGCGCAGATCCAAGGTTGGAGGTCATAATGATGATGGTATTTTTAAAATCTACGGTACGACCCTGGGAATCCGTAATACGACCGTCATCCAGAACCTGTAACAATACGTTAAAGACATCCGGATGCGCTTTCTCTACTTCATCAAACAGAACGACGGAATATGGTTTTCTACGAACAGCTTCGGTCAGCTGACCACCTTCATCGTATCCAACATATCCTGGAGGTGCTCCGATCAGTCTGGATACAGAGTATTTCTCCATGTATTCACTCATATCAAGTCGAACCATATTGGATTCATCATCAAACAGGCTTGCAGCTAATGCTTTTGCCAGCTCTGTTTTACCGACTCCGGTAGGTCCAAGGAAGAGGAACGAACCGATCGGCTTGCTCGGATCTTTGATTCCGGCTTTGGAACGAATGATTGCTTCAGTAACTTTTGTGACACCTTCATCCTGTCCGATGACACGTTTGTGCAGTTCTTCGTCCAGATGTAAGGTTTTGTTACGTTCACTCTCAGTCAGTTTTGCAACCGGGATTCCTGTCCAGCGGGAAATGATTCTTGCGATTTCATCTTCGCTGACACTCTCATGCACCAGTGACATATCTTTATTTTTCACGATTTCTTCTTCGTGCGCCAGTTCTTTTTCAAGCTGTGGTTTCTTACCATACTGCAGTTCTGCTGCCTTTTCCAGATCATAATTCTGCTGTGCGGTCTGTATTTCTTTGTTCAGTGCTTCCAGTTCCTCACGCAATTTCTGTACACGCTCAACGGCTTTCTTCTCATTGTCCCACTGTGCTTTCTTTGTCTGGAACTCACTGCGCAACTCTGCCAGCTCTTTCTGAAGATTCTCCAGACGCTCTTTGCTCAGATTGTCTTCTTCTTTCTTCAGAGCGGTTTCCTCAATCTCCAGCTGCATTACTTTACGGTTCAGTTCATCCAGCTCTGTCGGCATAGAATCCAGCTCCGTCTTGATCAATGCACATGCCTCGTCCACAAGGTCGATGGCTTTATCCGGCAGGAAACGGTCGGAAATGTAACGGTTAGACAATACGGCTGCTGAAACCAGCGCACCATCTGTAATTTTTACACCATGGAATACTTCATAGCGCTCTTTCAAACCACGCAGAATGGAAATGGTATCTTCCACCGTCGGCTCATCTACCATAACCGGCTGGAAACGACGCTCCAGGGCAGCATCTTTCTCGATATATTCACGGTACTCATCCAGTGTAGTAGCACCGATACAATGCAATTCACCTCTTGCCAGCATTGGTTTTAACATGTTGCCGGCATCCATGGCGCCATCTGACTTTCCTGCACCAACGATCGTATGCAGCTCATCGATAAAGAGGATGATCTTGCCCTCGCTCTTCTTTACCTCGTCCAAAACAGCTTTCAGACGTTCCTCAAACTCACCTCTGTATTTTGCACCTGCAACCAGAGCACCCATATCAAGGGCAAACAATTTCTTGTCTTTTAATCCTTCCGGAACATCTCCGCGGACGATACGCTGTGCCAGTCCCTCAACAACGGCTGTTTTACCAACACCAGGCTCACCGATCAGAACCGGGTTATTTTTTGTCTTTCTGGAAAGGATACGGACAACATTTCGAATCTCACTATCACGGCCAATGACCGGATCCAGTTTCTGATCTCTTGCACGTTCTACCATATCGTAACCATATTTTTCCAATGTATCATAAGTAGCTTCCGGATTGTCGCTTACAACTCTCTGGTTGCCACGGACAGTGGATAATACCTGGAGGAATCTGTCTCTTGTGATTCCATATTCACGGAAAATCTCTTTGATCGCCGGGTTCGGATAACGGATCATACTCAAAAACAGATGCTCTACAGATACATACTCATCGCCCATCTGCTTTGCTTCGTCCTCGGCGCTGATCAATACTTTGTTCAGCTGCTGACCGACATAAACCTGTCCGCCGGAAACTTTCACTCTCTTTGCCAGATGATCTTCCGCATTGTTCATGAAATGCTGTTTGTTGATCTCCATCTTTTCAATCAGCATCGGGATCAGACCATCTTCCTGACGCATCAGGGCTACCAGCAGATGTTCCTGTTCGATTTCCTGATTACCATATTCATAAGCTAATTTCTCGCAATCCTGGATTGCCTGCATAGATTTCTGTGTAAATTTCTGGATATTCATAAAAACCCCTCCTTTCCGGGTGTTTCTACTATTTTCATACTTTTGTTCTATTTGTTGTATAACGCTTTTCTTTGCGTTAAGTATGTTATACCATATGTTGTTAGCCAAGTCAACACTTGAGTGCTAATTTTTTGTTAAAAATTTGTGCACGCTGCGAACCACGCAAAGTAAAAAGAAACATCCTGCAAGTTTACTTGCGAGAACGTTTCTTTTTGCTATTATATCAAATGAGTGTAAGTCCCTGCTCTTTGGCAAAGTATTCGATAACACGGCTATATTTTTTCTGAATCCGTTGCTATTTGTAGAGAATCACTCTTGTCTCGTATGGCTGCAAAGCTCCTGCTACATGGTTTTTGTAGTTTGTGATCAACTCTTCGCCTTCGTTTTCTTCGAACAGTTCGCATGGGACTTCCTTATTTGTAAAGTTGCATGCTACCACCAGTTTTTCGTTTCCAAGCGTTCTCTCATATGCATAGATATCATCATTATCTTCCAGCAGTCCGTGGAATACTCCTTCCACGATCACTTCATACTGGTGACGCAGCCGGATCAGTTTCTGATAGTAGTAGAATACACTATCCTTGTCTTCCAGTGCTGCTTTTGCATTAATCTGTGTATAATTTTTGTTTACACTGATCCAGGGAGTTCCCGTAGTAAATCCTGCATTTGCACTGTCATCCCACTGCATTGGTGTTCTGGCATTGTCACGGCTGATCATCTTCAGGCAGTTCAACATTTCTTCTTCTGTCATCAGCCCGCTTTCTGTATACTCTTTGTATGCATTGATTGCTTCGATGTCTCTGTAATCACTGATCGATTTGAAATATGCATTTGTCATACCTATTTCTTCTCCCTGATAAATATATGGAGATCCTTTTAACATATGCAGACAAGTTGCGATCATCTTTGCAGATATTTCCCGGTACATCGGACTGTCATCACCAAATCGGGATACCGCACGGGGCTGATCGTGATTATCCCAATACAAACTGTTCCATGCTTTTCCTTCCAGTTCAGTCTGCCATTTGTTCATGACAGCACGCACTTTTTTCATCTCCGGTTTTCTGGTTGTCCATTTACCATATTTGCCGTCTGTGGTTCCCATATGTTCAAACTGAAACACCATGTTCAGTTCGCTTCCATCCAGATTCGCATATTTCTTTGCTTCTTCCGTTGTAACACCCGGCGTTTCACCAACAGTGATCAGATCAAATCTGGAAAGTACACGTTTGTTCATTTCCTGCAGATATTCATGTACATGGGGACCGTTACATACATATGGAGACATATCACCATGCAGACCATCCTTGATTTCTCCGTCCGGATATGCAGGGTCTTTGGAAATCATACTGATAACATCCATGCGGAATCCGTCTACTCCCTTTTCACACCACCAGGTCATCATGCGAAATACTTCGTCACGTACTGCCGGGTTCTCCCAGTTAAGATCCGGCTGCTTTTTGGAGAAACAATGCAGATAGTACATGCCGGTTGTCTCATCAAACTGCCATGCGGAACCACCAAAACATGCTCCCCAGTTTGTCGGCTCTTTGCCGTCTTTCGGATCTTTCCAGATATAATAATCGCGGTATGGATTATCTTTCGATTTTTTACTTTCCAGAAACCATCTGTGCTCATCGGAGCTGTGATTTACTACCAGATCCATCACCAGTTTGATACCGCGTTTATGCATCTCTGTGATCATCCGGTCAAAATCTTCCATTGTTCCGAAATCAGTCATGATATCCTGATAATCAGAAATATCATATCCATTATCATCGTTCGGTGATTTATAAATCGGGGACAGCCAGATCACATCCACACCCAGTTCCTTCAGATAATCCAGATGTTCCGTAATACCGTTCAGATCACCGATACCGTCTCCGTTACTATCCGCAAAACTTCTTGGATAGATCTGATAAATCACACTGCTTTTCCACCATGCTTTACTCATCTTAGTTCCTTCCTCTCTTATGCTCAATTTTCTTGTTGCCTTATCATTTCTGCTAATATCGACAGCAGCTTATCAACCTGGATCGGCTTTGCGATATGCCCATTCATTCCGGCTGCAATAGCAGCCCGCTTATCTTCTTCGAATGCATTTGCTGTCATTGCAATGATCGGTATGCATGCTTTCTCCTGATCTGACAGGTTCCTGATCGTCTGTGTAGCTTTGTAACCGTCCATTTTTGGCATCTGGATATCCATGAGGATGATATCATAGGTTCCCGCCGGCATTTCCGTTATCCTGCTTATACACTGAAGACCATCCTCCACACGTTCGACCTTAAGACCGGCACGCTCAAGTATTACCGCTGCAATCTCTGCATTCAGATCATTGTCCTCTACCAAAAGAATACTCCTGTCTTTAAGGATTTCTCTGCTTATCCCAGACTCTTCAAGATGCTTTTTCACATAATAGCTTTCATCCGCTATTTTGTGTTTCAGTGTTACAGTAAAGGTACTGCCTTTTCCAAGCTCACTCTCTACCTCTATTGTTCCACCGAGCAGATCTACATATTTCTTTACAATCGACATTCCCAGTCCGGTTCCCGCGATTTTGCTCTTTGTGGTATTCTGCTCACGCGTGAACGCTTCGAAAATCTCTGTCAGATAATCTTCACTCATGCCTATTCCGGTATCGCTTACTCTGTTTCTCACTATTATATACCCAGGCTCGTTGCATGGCAATTCCTCTACACTCATTATAACAGAACCACCGGGTGGCGTATATTTTATGGCATTACCCAGAATATTGACAAATATTTCTTTTACTTTGGTCGTATCTGTCAATATATGCTCATGTTCTACATTTATCGTGTAATGAAGTGCAAGATTCTTTTTCTTTGCTTCATCTTCAAATATTTCAAACAAAGACTGCCGGATAGCTCCAAGCCGGCCATAATTCTCATTGATCTCCATCTTTCCGCTCTCAATCTTGGCCATATCAAGTACATTATTTATAATTGACAGAAGAAGATTGCCGGACTGCTTCAGCTTTTCCAAATGTTCTGAAGTTTCAGGCATATCCTTTCCTTTTAGTTCATCCTCCATAAGCTGTGCATAACCCAGAATCACATTCATAGGAGTACGGATGTCATGTGACATATTGTTAAGAAAACGGGTCTTTGCAAGACTGGCATCCTCCGCTTTTTTCAGAGCGATTTCCAGTTTGTCATTCAGTTTTTGTGTATCATTTGCCGCAAGCTTTGCGGCAGCTTCTGCCTTCCTTGCCTTCCGTAAAAATACGAGGATCATAGCAATGATGCTTAGTCCAAAAAATCCTGCCGTGGCAAAAAAAGCAAGCATGTTGTCTTTTACAAAATCATAAAAAGTCACCTTATCTGCCGTACTGTCATAGATAGCAAGTGTACTTGTAAGCATATCAGAAGGCATCGTCTTCAGAGTTTTATTCAGTATCGACAAAAGGGTTCCCTCTCCACCTCTTACTGCAAAGCATGCTTCCATTGTTTTTGTAAGTGGAATACTCTTGAAATCTCGATTGTTATCATATTTCAGTGCCTGACTGGTTCCCATAAGAAAACAGTCTGCTTTTTGATGAAGAACCATATCTGTCGCATCTGCAAGCGAATCGCAATCTATCAGCTTCCAGTTGGGATAACTGAACGCAATATGCTGTTTTAAAGCTTCGTGTTCCTTTACCACAGCTACCGAATACGCCTCGTTCTCATTGAAATATTTTTCATCCGTTACCGCCATCAGGCTGTAGGTCCAGGCTGTGTTTGTAAGTGTATAACCTTTTTTTTCTGCAAGATCAGGATTTCTGCCAACATAAAAAATCATGTCAATTTCATGATCCTGCAGTGCCCGAAGCATTTCGTTGTAATCATCATATTCCTGTATACCAAATTTCAGTCTCTGATTACCCAGACAGTCTTTTGCATACGAGATATATTCTGCCAGCATACCGTTAAGTTTTCCTGTCTCTTCATCCATGGAAAAGATTACCGGATCATTGTTCAAAAAACCGATCCGAATACTGCCATGTTCTTCCAGCCATGATTTTTCTTCACCGGTAAGACTCTGATTATAAGCAAGCGTAAAATACTTCTTATACAGGTCTGCCTTAAAAAAAGGACTATCCTGTTCCAGCTGGCGCATCGCATAATCCAGTTCCGTCTTGATATCGCTGCGCTCTTTATTTATTGCAAAATAGATGCCTGACTTGCCAATCGTAGTAACAGATGATATTCCCTGTTCAGACCAAAGGGATTCCTCCAGAGATACAAAACAATCGATTTCATGATTCGCTAATTTTTTTTCGACATCATCATCATTATTCACATTTACATGTTCTGTATGTATGCCATTCTTATTTTCCCATTCTGTCAGCATGATTTCAGGTTCTGTATCCATAAGTACACCGACACGTTTCCCGTCCATAAACTTGAAATCATACGTTCCAATATCCAGATTCGATAAATCAGCATAAAGGATATACTTTTCCTCACCCATCGGTTCCTCCGGAAAAAGCATCTTTTGTGCACGTTCATCGGTATAAGAGATATCCCCCATGATATCAATCTCACCATTTTCAAGCTTATCAAAGCAATTGGACCAGTCACATTTCACATACTCAAATTTCCATCCTGTATAACCTGCCAGAGCCTGCATGAGCTCGTACCCATATCCTTGTCTGACACCGTTTTTACCGACATAATTAAAAGTATCCTCAAATGAACCGACACGAATGGTCTGTGGCTGTTTTTCATCATTATTCGTTTCAGCAGCCTGGCAGTATACTGATAACATCATCCACATTCCCAGGATCACAAATATACATGCAAATAGTACAGCTGATGTTTTTCTACTTTTATTCATTCTTCTTTCCTGATTCTTTTGTATTTTTCCTGACAGACTGACCTATTCCACCAATTTGCAAATTACTTTTACCAGTAATCTCACATCAACAGGCTTAGCAATATGTTCATTCATTCCTGCTTCTTTTGCTCTCAGTCTGTCCTCCGTGAACGCATTTGCTGTCATTGCAATAATTGGTATTGCCTTAGCATCCTCTCTGTCCAGAGACCGGATCATCTTCGTTGCTTCATAACCATTCATGACCGGCATCATAATATCCATAAGAATGACGTCAAATTCACCAGGTTCACTATTTCTGAACAGCTCAACAGCCTCCTGACCATTCCAGGCTTTTGTCACATCGGCACCTTCATTCTGAAGCATAAATTCTGCGATTTCCATATTCAGCTCATTGTCTTCTGACAGAAGAATATGCAGTCCCTTTATAGATTTTTCGGATACATCCTTCTGTTCTTCCCGTTTATCCGCATACAGATTTATTTTGAATGGAAGCCGGATCACAAATGTCGTCCCGACGCCTTCTTTACTTTCAAAAGTAATCGTTCCCCCCATTTTCTCGACCAGATTCTTTGCAATCGGCATTCCCAGACCTGTTCCTGCAAATTTTGTGCGGCTTCCTGTGTGTTCCTGTGCAAATGGTTCAAACACACATTTCTGGAACTCCGCAGTCATTCCGATTCCTGTATCCCGGCAGACAAATTCCATTGTCGTCATTTCCGGCTGTTCGGATGGGATTTCCATGCAGCTGATATAAATCTGTCCGTTTTCTCTGTTATATTTCACTGCATTCGACAGAATATTCATCATCACACGTTTCACATACCCCGGGCTTCCAATAAAATCCCGATGTGTGATTTCTTTTTTCTCCCACATGATCCGGATATTCTGTTCTGCTGCCATCTGCTCGATCACAATAAATACTTCCCTGGAAATACTGCTCAGATTAAATGGAATCTCTTCCAGAACGATTTCACCTGATTCAAGCTTACTCATATCCAGAACATCATTTACCAGTTCCAGCAACAGAGTGGATGCCTCTTTTACCTTTGTCCTGTATTCCGTCTGTTTCTCCACATTATCGGCATAATGGTCTGCCACATTGACCAGGCCGCAGATTCCATTGATCGGCGTCCGGATATCATGGCTCATCCGCTGGAGAAACTCTGTTTTTGCCTCATTGGCAGCCTCTGCCTTTTTTGCAGCAATCAGAAGTTCTGCTTTATATTTTTCGTCTTTTTCCTGTTCCATTTTCTGATGCGTCAGATTCGTTCTGTATGCCCAGAACCAAAATATACTGAATATCAGGAAATAAAGAAATATAACACTTGCTACACTTAATGGAAGGTTATGGAACACTTCCGTATCCGGAAGATATGCATAGATATAATAATCCCGCTGCTTCAGCATAATTCCGTAACATCCGGTTCCTTCATTTTTCAAATGAAAAATGTGCTGACTGTCTGTATGCTTTTTCATTGCCTGAACAACTTCGTTGTCGGCTGTACTCTGCCCCGTCAGTTTTTCATCATTACTGGCTACAACTACTCCATTATCTGCAACAATAATCGTTCCATCTTTCTGGACACTATAACCATTTAAAAGCCCCTGTATCGTCAGCGTATAGTTTCTGGCAAATTCAGGAGATGTGTAATAATAGGTCGCAACGATACCTGGTGCATCTTTTCTGGCACAGGCTGCAATGTCAATATGTGATCCGTCTTCCCTGGTAAACCGTTCCGAATAGCTTCTTTCTTCATATCCGGCAAAATCCATGATAATATCTTTTTGCAGATACTCCGTAAGCTCATTAGTCAGAGATTCATCCGTGCTGTATTCACAGTCCGTCTTTCCATCTGCATCCAGTACAATGATACCATCCACCCAGAGAGTCTGCAGATTTCCTCGCAGGAACTCCCGGCTCAGCTGACCGCCGTTTTCTGTTTCCATGCTAATATTTGTACTCATCTGTCTGGCACTTTCAATGGCACGGAGGAGACTTTTGGATTCCGAAGATTCATTATAATGGGTGTAGGTGGAGCACTGCACTTTGACATAGTTTACAATCTCCACCATTCTTTTCTCTGCTTCCGCTTTTTCTGCGTGGAAGAAATAAAACAGAGAGACTACAGCCACACAGATTCCAATCAGACCACCGAGCAGCTGGATTCGTTTTTCTTTTTTCTTTCTCTTAATATCCAAGATCATCCACCTCCAGATACTTCTGGGGATCATCCAGATATTTTT
>ENA-OOWO01002280-OOWO01002280.1-human-gut-metagenome-genome-assembly--contig:-NODE-2280-length-11277-cov-1.977901_pt1 | contig 11277 bp, 6 predicted proteins | sample MGYA00241579_ERZ501327 | MGnify/ENA primary metagenome ERZ501327 (study PRJEB25962, sample SAMEA2042836) | human gut metagenome | biome: human gut; feature: human-associated habitat; material: faeces...
GTAACGTTCTGCTGCTTCCGGGTTCTCCTGTAACCACGCTGTAAGCTGCTGTACGGCGTCTTCTTTCTCTCTGCAAGCTACGATCAGCTGACCGTCTTCTGGACTGTTCTGTAATCCCCATAAAGACCAACGTTTTTCACCTTTTCCAATAATGACGTCGATATGATCTTTATATTTAATACTGTCGTCGTCTTTATCCACAAAATCCCCCTTCTTATCCACAGTCAGCCAGGAACCCATGTAAACAAAATCAAGGTCTAAGCCGTCGTTTGCTTTCTGGAACTCCTCAAAAGTGTTATTAAGAAGTGTGGTAATATATGCGGCACCGTTCGGCTTAACCTCTGCTACAGCTGTTTCCGCGGCTTTTGCGATCGCTGTACCTGCTACTTCTTCTGTTCCGGCGTTCTTTGCTACTACGTCCATGTTCTGTGTTGTGTTCTCACTCATAATAAATACTTCCTTTCGTAATTAAAATTTAATACTATCCAGTAAACCGTCTATAACGTCCTTTTCGGCGCTTTTCGGCTTAGATGGTAACTTAATACCCAGACGCTTATATACCTTTCTTCTGCTGTAGTATTGACCTTTCAGAACGCCTACAGAAGCGTCCACATAGTCGAACCATACCGCTTTTTTATCTGGGTTCTGTGGGTCCTTTCTCATAATACGGCCTATTTCCTGTTCCAGATTGCCTGGAGCCGGTCGGAGGTCAATGAAGGGGTGGTCTACAACCTCCTGATGTTCCCCTGTGTCCTGTTGGTGTTCTATCCTGCTGTTTTTGGTATCCAGAACGATGAGGATAGCCGGATACTGGAAATCCTTTTCGGCATCCCCGACTATAAATATAAGGTATGGGGTGTCCGTCTACTGATGATCTACGTGGCGATCTTCGTGATCCTGATCGTCTTTTCCTGGTTGGCTACGCTCTTGCTTTATCCTGTCAACCTTCTTGAGATGTCGGCTCAGCTGATGTTCCCGATCCTTTTTTTCGGGAACCTCGCCTTCATGTTTTCCACCATTACCCGCAGTGGTAACGGAACTGCCGTTTTGATGATTATCATCGGCATCGCCCTGTTGATCTTTAGCAATACGCCTCTTATTGAGCGTTCTTTTTGGAATATCCTCCTCAATCCTTTCTCCATCCCCCGCAATTCCCTGCCGGTCATCTGGGAAAGCATCATCATCAAAAGTCGCATCTTCCTCCTGGTCGCCAGTACCATCTGGATGCTGATCGGGCTTCTGAACTTGCAAAAGAGGGAGAAGTTTGTTTGATTGCGAGCCCGGTGGAAACCTTTGATAGTCTACGTCATATAACGAACGATTTAGGGTATGTGTTATAGAGGAGATCGCTCTCTTCCTTGATGGGCACTTGATTGGGGTGAGCTATATGGAAGGCCAACGTGCCTATGTGAACGAAATTTCTTATTAATAAAAGTTTTCGGGAACAATAACTATTATACGATCATAAATGAAGTTATATTGTTTGAAAACAACATGTTAAGGTATGATGGTTTTAATTTTTAACTATTATTCATCATATACCATCATGATTTAAAACGAAAAATAGCTATAGATCAGTCAAATATCAAATTAAAGATCAGTATTCCTTAGATGGAAAATATGCTAAAGCCATTTATTTTGTCACATAATCAAGCCTTTTTTGGGAAAACAATTTGAAAAGCTTCCTGAGACCCGGATGTCGGAGCTTTGAGATCCAGATGCTGGAAGGTGGGAGATCCGGATGTCAAGGAACTGTGACAGGGATGTCGGACTGCTTTTCTGCCTTGTTTGGAGGGATTTTATACTCTGTTTTTTTATTCGGAGAAATATTTCGTTTTTAACAAAAACTGCTTCTGTCTGTTCATATGTTTTTTGGGGGCATAATTCACATAAACAACATATTATTAATTAGGGATATTCAGTAAATGTCCCTAACTCCATTTTATAACACTGAATATTTATTCCCTCAAATATGCTGGCATAGTCCATATATAAAGCCCTTTAGCATATTTGCTGCCCCGAAAGTGACGAAGAACCAAAATAAATTAAAAAATCTATTTCAACACCTTGTCTATCCATGGCAACACCAATTCTGCTTTAAAATAATGATTCTTTGGATCGACATTAACTACTTGGAAGAATGTATCCAGATCAATGCCCTCGGGTACTCGATCTATCTGCTGTCGGTCTTTCGGGTTGGCAAACTTCTTATAATGATAGAACGTAAAATTATCCGGTTTACCTACTATCTGATAGGCTTCCTTTATCAGCTCAAAGTCACGGTCAAGTCCTCCTTCGGTACAAATAACAGGGCGGGGAGCCAAGGCAGCGACCAAATCAGGAAAATCAAACTGTGTCAAGAAACCAGGTATCAAATGCTCGATAGAATTCGGAAAAGGTCGCCTCCCCTTCTCATCTGGTTTTGTCATCACCAAAATCCGTTCAAGTGTACGACACAGAAAATCGTTATATACAAAGGCATAGATAGACGGATCCAAAACTCCTAAGACCATCAACGGCTCGGTCCCCAAAGAAAAGCCACTGATAATGACTCGTTCTTTATCTATATAGCTCTGTGCTTTCATCCAGTTCAGAATATTCCAGTCTTGCCAAGCAGTCAGCCCTAGATAGCTCCATCCCACTTCCAATAAGATACGCGAAGTATTGAGATAATCGAAATACCCGTTGTCAGAAAGCTCGCCGCACGACGGGTTATCTACAGCAACCGCAACCAGACCTTTCTTTACATAACGCAAAGCCATCGCATTCTTTCGTACCGGCTTAACAGGCAACGATGTCAAACCGTAATCACCCTCCGTCTCACCCGCCAGTTCCTCTTTACTGCCACCAAAACCCGGTATACAAAGCACAGAAGGCACCTTATCCTGAGTAGTATCGATCCCGTTAGGTATCAATACCAGATAAGGAACAACACTTCCTGGCAACGGATAAGACTCCCATTTCTCCACCCGATAGCCATCCCTCTGTACCATTTTGATACGTACTGGGGCGGGCTGGTCTTTCACCTCCGGAAAACGTATCAATTCTTTCATAGTGGAACACAAGCCCAACTGCCATTTCTTAAACTCCGTCGCCGTAAATGCCGGATTGAAAGTAAACGCAGGTTTCTGCTTCAACATATATTGGACAGCTCCTCTTGAACTTGAGAAACGACCATCTTCACGATTTGCTGTTATCCTAAAAGAATTGTTGAGATCAGACGTTTGTCCCATTACCGGCAAGATCAACAGCAGAGTAAATAATGTATTAATTATTTTATACATGATATTCATTTAATTCAATTTCTATACGACCATCATATAAATATCACTGTTCTGTTGAAAACAAACGAACGATCAAATCGAAATTAGAATCACGGAAAGATGCCTCCCAGGGTGTCGTATTCGTTTGGTCATTACGCGACTGAAGCATTCCCACAGCCTTTTCTTTTTCTCCCCGATAAATAGCCGTACACCATTGGACTACACGATTTTCAGGGAAATCTGTGCTCCAGGCAGCTACCATATGATCTGCTTCCTGCACTTTTCCTGACTCGCGCAAAGCCAATGCACTTAACAGATTACCAGACTCAAAATGAGAACGGGATATCGTATAGTCGGCTACGGCAGCTAATAAAGCAGATGTTTTTCGGCTATCTCCCTGCCCTGCCGCTGCTTTTGCTTCCAAATAATCCTCCAGACGGTTGTCAATCATATTGTCGTATGGTTTTCCGACACCCAAATTCTCCGGCCATTCTTTTGATGTCTCCACACTCTTCACTACCTGTTTATAATTCTTATGGCTCAGTTGTTCCATTGCCCGGTACAAATTAGCCTCGCGATAAACAGCGCGTCCTGCATACGAACCTTCATTCGGAAGAACCTGCATCCGGCTCAACAGAGAGATACAAGGTTGATACTGGCCTGTCTCACATAAAGCCTTTGCATATTTCAAACCAATATAATAGTTCGACGGATACTTCTTCGTATACTTCTTTCCTGTCTCAACAGCTTTCTGCCACTGGTTATTGGCGACATAGTGGTTGATCAAAGCAAATCCGGTACGCCATGACATCTCGATCTGCTCTGCTTTCAACAGGTCAGCCAACCGGGATTCGCCCTCTTTTAAAGAGGCACGGCTTAAATAGAATGGTGCATAGTCGGCTTCACCACAATTCTCCAGCAGCTCCAACGCCTTTGCCTTATCCTGGTTAGCCCACCGGATCAAAGCTTCATAATAATCGATCTTCCAGTCCGGCTGTACCGTCTTCGCCCATTCCAACGCTTTTAAAGAAGAAGGACGGAAAGGAAATACCATTGCCGGAGAGAGAGCTCCGGCGCGTTGCAACATTCCGCGGCTTTCATCGTCGTTGCCAGCCTGATGCAATAAATAAGCCTGTTTGTAAAGAGCAATCGGATAGTTACCTGCACATGACAGGAGAGACAATGCTTCTTCTGTGCAACCGACCGATTCATACCATTCAGCCAGTTCCATATAGGTTTCGAAAGGTAGTTCGTTGCGAATCAACGACTGAAGATCATCGATAGGATGACCGGAGCCTTCCCCCTGGTAGAGCTGTTCAAAACGTGCTGCATGATACAGCGGGAGGTCTTCCAGCAACGGATCGATAAGCGCTTTAGCTTTCTCCGGCTGGTTCGTCTTACGATAAACCACCATTAAAACATGGTCAGCACTCAGATTCATTTGATTGAACTCTTTACTTCTCAAGGCATAATGTTCAGCCTTTGTCCAGTTCCTATCCATCAGGTACATTTCAGCTAATTTCTCATAGGCTGCACTACGGACTCCCGGAGAATAAGAAGCTACAGAAAAGCCGTCTTTGGCATCCGTATGATTTCCCAATGCCATGTTGCATAATCCATACAGATAGTTGACATCTCCATCGTACGTGTTAATGCTTAACGCTGTTTCACAACGGGCAAGCGCTTCGTCATAACGTCCCTGACGATAATAGAGGGAAGCCAGATCAGTCAGTGCAGGCACGAAATAAGGATCTTTTTCGAGGGAAGCCAGTAAAAACTTTTCTGCCTTGTCGAGTACTTTCTGATTCATCCATTGCTCTCCCTGCGTATAAAGACCATATGCCGAACTCCAGTCAAAATCGGCAGGCAGTTGTTTCGGGCGACTGGTGATGTTATCCGAAGGTACTTCCGAATACACCAGCAAGTCTTCGCCTACCACGACTTTCAGTCGACCGGCGGCAACAGCCTTATTCAATGGGATAGAATCTTTCCAGGTTTCCAGTACACCGCAGTTCAACGGGATGGAGTTCATTTCCTTTTCTCCTTCATAGAGTTTTATGGTTGTAGATAATTTCTGCAAAGGAGAGAAATATAACTTCAGAAAGCCATCTTCCCTCAACACGTTAAGCGCTCCGATACGGCTCGCCTTTGAGACTCCTTTTATTCCTTTTACCGGAAACCAGTACTCAGTCCACCTGTCGGTCGCCTGCGGACCGAATGCCGTATGTTTATAAGGAGTTAAGCTACTATTGGAAGCCGGCTGGTTATACATGCGACCCGATTGCAGTTCGATATACTGCCCGTTCGTATCCGTCAACAAATCTTCCCAGATACCTCCCTCCCGGGAAAGTCCCCAAAGGAAAATTTTCATTCCCAGTTTCTCGTCATAATCCGCATGATGGATAGAGCCGAAATCGTTGTCGTGCCAGTAAGCACCGTAGAAATCGTTATACTTCCCTACAATATGATACGATTTGGAATTACCGAAGTCGTTCTTTTCATACCAGGAGATATCCCGGCCCTGTTCATCCAAAGGAAACGAATGGAGTTCGCCTCCGTGTCCGATATAATTGGTTCCGGGATAGCAGAACTCGACATTCCCCGCTGCCGGGTAGCCGGCATTCATCCATTGATAGTAAGGCTGGTCAATGGATGAACTGTTATGCCAGGTCGTTGTCGTCGTAAAGTAAGCCTTATCTTTCGGAAGATTCACCTCCACAGTCCACAGTGTCCGGGTAACCAGTTCATAGGAAGATACATAACAACTCACGCTTCCATCCGGTTTCTGTCGGGTCACATAGTCGACCGGCGTACTGGAAGTCGGTGCATGACCGATGATACCGAAGTTGAACTCGATACCGCCTGATGTCCACGGACCACGCATCGCAATATCACGGAATTTCACGACGTGGTTGTTGTAGATAAACTCCTTACCCGTCGTTTTATCTACGGCTCCCCAGATCTTTCCACCTATCTCGGGGAAGAGGGTCAGTTTGATATAATCATTTTCAAGAGAGACTACTTTCCATTGCCGGTCGGTTCCTTTAGCAGAAAAACCATCAAAACGGAAATAAGGATAAAACAGATCGGAGGGATCAGCCACCGGATCAGGATCAGAGAAAGGATAGGTTTTAACTGTCTCTACTGTCTCGGTTACAGTCGCTTGCTGTGCAAACAAGGGTTGCAACAAAGAGGTTGCACAAAGAAGGATGAGCATCTTTTTCATGGTAATTCATTTATATGGACAATAATGTATATAAGGAGTTTAATCCTCCTTATATACGATTAAAGAGTACATTTCCGGTAAATTATACTATATCGGAAGAGGTTATTTTGCAATAATTAACAAGCCCTTCCCTTTCGGAACAACAATCTCATCGCCGGGTTTCCAGGTTGTTTCCTGTTGGAAATTCTCGATAGCCGGGGCATGCAATGTCACTTTCGAAGGATCGAGACCCAGTTTAGCCCAGTCGATGGAAAGCTTCACTTTGGCATCCGTATCTTCCCAGGTAGCCAATGAGATCAGTGCTTTATCACCCATGTGGCTGTAAACGGTCGCTAACGTCTTTTCGCTACCCGTCTTCACCGGATTGTCTTTCACCCAGTAACCGATCATTTCACTATTCTGCATACCGAAAGAATCCCACAGTTTCCACAGCGGTCCGTTATCCACACGAGGACTACGTCCTGTCATGCCATACAGCATGCCGCGCCACGGATTACCGCCTCCTTCCAGCATCTCGCCCATCAAACCATAAGGAATACCGGAAACTTCAACCAGCCAGAACTCCGGCGGGAAATCATAATTGAAGTATTCACCGAACCACAGACGGTCGAGGTAGGGGAAATGTTCCAGATACAGATTGGCACTATTGGCAAAACCGTCTTTCGGGTTATACTGATTGGCAGAATGCAGGTCGATCATAGCTCCCGGATTCGTACGGTTCATCACTTTGCGGATACGTTTCATCGTCATCCGGTCGAAAGCCAGGTCATCGATATACAGCCCGTCGATACCGACGTTCTTCATCAGCCAGTCGAGACCTTCCAGATAATAGTTATGCCAGCGGGAAATGCCACTGTTCACAATCGCTGCATCTTTCAGTCCGGGTACAAACCAGGCGCCGATATAATTCTGGTCCAAATGTTCCTGTAACCAGGAGAAGCCGCCACCGGGACCTTCCGAGAAGATCTCGTTCCCCAGACTACGCAAAGCAAACATTTCCACACAGCTGTTGGACAACTCACGAACGGTATTGTAAATTTTCACCTTCATGTCGCGGGCGTGAGCACCATCGATGTACGCTTTCATCTCTTTGGTACGCAGGAACGGATAGTTGATGAACGGATTGATAGCATTCGCATGATGGATATTGATGACATTGGCACCTCGCTTTTGTATACCATCCAGGAACTCATAGTTATGATGATAGCGTTCGCGCCATTGTTTATCCGTATCAATCGGACGGAACGGAGTCAACGCCAGGTTGAAATAATAATACAGCCGGTCTCCTTTTTTCACGCTGCGCTTACCGGAATAAGCATTAATACGTGTTCCATCGGCAGCATTATGAATATCGATACCTCCATTTCCGGCATTACACCAGGATACCGGCATGTGCAACGGTTTCTGATGATAGAAATTGGTATTCAGCGGACGTTCGTATTTATTATCATACAGGCGGATCTGGATACCGGCATTGACATCACCCACCCAAACAGCATCCTGGTTTTTCTCTACATCCCATTTCCAGCGAAGATCATTCGGACAATAACCGCCTTTCTCTCCCAAACCCATCATATAACGTCCGACACCGGATGCTAAATGTGTCCGCAACGCTACATCCTCCACAGAAGCATCTTCACGGGCGACCAATGTCACTTTATATGCTATGTTTCCATCCGATTCCATCTCTCCTTCCAGGTCCATCAGGAAACGGCTGTTTTGGTTAAGGGCTTTCCAGGCGATTGCACCTTGTTTATGTTTGGTGATTTCGAAGTTCAGGTTTTCCCATGCACCGCCATCGGCAGCCAGTTCCATAGGAGCAGCCAATACACTACGGCCATTCGTACCGATGCCCGTCATAGTCTCTTTGAAATAACTGGTAATATGTTCCGGCAAACCTAAGTCAGAGAGTTTAATCTCGCGTCCCAGGCAGCTGATCGTTTTATCCTTCATCACTAGCGGCGTATAAGGGGCAATCACCTCATCATCAAAACCGATCTGCGAGTTCAGCCAACGCAGACGAGAATGACGCCAAGGTTCATTATCTCCATGATTGGCAATTACATTTTCCGAAACATTCAGAGAGACCTGTACGGTCTTGCTTTCGGCATTGGCGGCAGAGACAGTCACTGTTCCTTGATAAGTACCTGCAGAAAGATGCTCCGGCAACTGGGTTCCAACCCATAATGCCTGCACTTTACCCTTATCCACAGAGCAATTCTTTTCAAAGACGGTACCGGTCACATCCGTTCCTTCCGTATTGAAACAGGTAAATGAGGAGGCTGGTATCTGCTCGCCGGTCGCTTTATTCGTAAGGGCAGAGAAATCGACATGCAGATTCTCTACATTCGAACGTGCCGCCCAAACACCTAACTGAAAGACATAATACTCTCCCTTATCCGCCTGCCCGTAAAAGAAATCATGCCGATTGTCAGCAATCCATTTATAAGGAATATCCGTTGTCATACGGATGGGGAATTTGCGGTCTTCCGTAAAGAGAATATATTTCTCCCCGGGATGTTCTTTTAATAATCGGGCAGTCTCGTTCGATGTAGCGATCACTTCCATCGGATAGAAGCTGTTCAACTCATTGATTGCCTGGAACTGTACGACTTTAGCCGCCGGAAGGGCAGGTGCTTTCTTCCCAGACAGTTTATTTTTCTTTACCCAGTCAGCCGAAGCCGTATTCTCGAAAGCCGGATAATTAACGGTCGGATAGTAAGGACTACCGCTCATTACATTCTTCAGATAATAGATATAATATTCTCCCGGAACAGTCTGCGGCTGGAAAACCACCTCTCCCCGCTCCCGGTCGATAGTAAAGCGGCATACATTCGTAATACGTTCACCGGTTGCAGCATCCACAACGATCAGATTTTTTGCTTCCGGGTTCAGATCGCGGCGACGCCAGTCGATCGTTGCCAATACAGCATCGGCCGGTTTATCTACAGAGACAATTACCCGATGGTTTCCCAATGAATCGGCATTCCATATACCTACCCCATAAAGTTCGTCTGTGGGTACAGCCTGTGCCTGCAAACTACTATAGGCAAACAGGCAAAAAAGTGTAAATAGCAATTGTTTCATGTGTACTAGTATTTATCTTTAATATTGCTTTATACGATTGATCAATTCATCCTGCGGACGTCTTTTCGCCAGATCGGCCGGATCAGCCTGCTGGATAAAGACATTCTTCAAACGTATGTTTTCCTCATTAAAAAACACTATTTCCTCGTCAGAGAAACTGCCTTTTAACAGATCAAGGGGAGTATATAAGGAATACCCCAGTTGCTGCAATAGATCTCCGGCTACGGATTCAAAGATAGCAATATCTTCGGAAGATAATTCACGCAGAAACTTTTTTGTATTGTCTTTCAGGATCGGTTTGGTTACATTTGCCCACATTTTGCCTGCAACCGCTGTATTTTCAGACTCGCGGCTCTTATAATAATCCATCACCCTATCAGAATAAGGAAGATGCAGGAAATTGCAAAGCTGCCGCATCATTTTTTCCGGACTGGCAATAAGTGTTTCGTAATTCAGCATAAAGAAATGATCGGCCGCCGTCCTGTCCTTCAAACGGAGAGCAGCTTCCTGATCCTTTTTCCAATTTTCAGCCAGTGCATAAATATGTTTCTCTCCGACAATAGCCTTTTTAAACGAAAGAGCGACATCACGACCGTCCCGGTATAGATAGATATAATAAGGAGAAATCCCGGTAGATTCAATGCCTTCTGCATACAGCATATTTTTCATGCTTTTACATAGCCAGAAAGAAGCTCCGGTCTGACGGGCTGCTGATTCATAAATCACCCGGAACAACTCATACAACGTTTGTTGCCTGCAGGCTGCTACCACTTCATCTGCACGAATCGTAATACCTTCCCAGGGAACCGGATTCACTGTGACTAACTCGCACACATCCTGTGCCAACCGATAAAAATTAGACTGATCCGTCAAATCGCCATATTTGGGAAGCAATGGTAAGAAACGCTGAAGAATATGCGGAGGATGGGGAGCAGCGATCTCCCGGATTCCATCTAGCATGACACGCAACAGATTGGATCCGGATCGCTGGGTTCCAATCATTTGTATACCTTGTATTGTATTCATAGAATTAGAATAAGATAAAGCCCGCCACACCTGCTCCGATGATCAGGTAAACCGGACTGATTGTGTATTTTAGTGAAATAAAAAATGTAACCAGGAAGATAATAACCGAAACAACCGACAGCATAATCGTCTGTCCGATCGTAACGGCTGAAGCAAAGATCATTCCGATAACAGCCGCCCGTACCCCTTTCATGGCTGCTTTTACAACGGATGACTGATTCAGTATTTTTACAAAACGGGATAATAAGACGGTTAATACAGCCGGCGGAGTGAACATCGCCAACGTTGCCAGCAACGCCCCCGTGATACCTGCCACTTTATACCCGATGAAGGTCGCTGTAATAAATATCGGTCCGGGAGTGATCTGCCCTATCGCTATCCCGTCGGCAAACTCAGCCGAGGTCAGCCAGTTCAAGTTATCCACGAACAACTCATGCAAAGCCGGAATAACAACATATCCTCCTCCGAACAAAGTCAGGCTGATACCGGAGAAGGTCGATACAATCTGAATACCTTCTGGAGCACCCGGATATTGTCCTCCCCAAAGTAAGATACAGAGTAATAGCAAAAGAACAATCCCGGAAGTCATCAGCTGCCTGCTACCCGTCCGCTTCTCCCCATCTGATATCAACTCTTGTCCCACAGACTGGCGAAACAAGAAACCGCCGACTATCC
>ENA-OOWO01002283-OOWO01002283.1-human-gut-metagenome-genome-assembly--contig:-NODE-2283-length-11271-cov-2.332471_pt1 | contig 11271 bp, 6 predicted proteins | sample MGYA00241579_ERZ501327 | MGnify/ENA primary metagenome ERZ501327 (study PRJEB25962, sample SAMEA2042836) | human gut metagenome | biome: human gut; feature: human-associated habitat; material: faeces...
TTGCGGAATTAAGGATATAAAGAAATTAGATGAAAGAATTTGTAATATCAGAAGTCAAGGCGGAAACCGCTGTACTCGTGGGTCTGATTACCAAGACACAGGACGAAGCCAAGACAAAAGAATATCTCGACGAGCTGGAATTTCTTGCCGATACTGCGGGGGCTGTCACCGTAAAGCGATTCACGCAGAAGGTGGTTTCTCCTAACCAGACCACCTATGTGGGTAAGGGTAAACTCGAAGAAATCAAAGAATATATCAAAAACGAAGAAGAGGAAGATAGAGAAGTAGGTATGGTCATCTTTGATGATGAGCTTTCTGCCAAACAGATCCGTAACATCGAACAGGAACTGCAGGTAAAGATTCTGGACCGCACCTCACTCATCCTCGATATCTTCGCCATGCGTGCGCAAACCGCTGCGGCTAAAACCCAGGTAGAGTTGGCGCAATATCGTTATATGCTCCCTCGTCTGCAAAGACTCTGGACTCACCTGGAACGACAGGGTGGTGGTTCAGGTTCTGGTGGCGGTAAGGGATCTGTTGGTCTGCGTGGACCGGGTGAGACCCAGCTCGAGATGGACCGCCGTATCATCCTCGGCAGAATGAGTCTCCTCAAAGAGCGACTGGCAGAAATCGACAAGCAGAAGACTACACAGCGAAAAAACAGAGGCAGAATGGTGCGCGTAGCACTGGTAGGCTATACCAACGTAGGTAAATCTACCATCATGAATCTGCTCAGCAAGAGCGAGGTGTTTGCAGAGAACAAACTCTTTGCCACCCTCGACACCACCGTACGCAAGGTAGTGGTAGACAACCTGCCGTTCCTCCTTGCCGATACCGTAGGATTCATCCGCAAATTGCCAACCGACCTGGTCGACTCATTCAAGAGTACCCTTGACGAGACACGCGAGGCCGACCTTCTTCTGCACGTAGTAGACATCTCACATCCCGACTTCGAAGAGCAGATCCAGGTAGTAGAGAATACGCTCAAGGAACTGGATTGCGCCGATAAGCCATCGATGATTATCTTCAACAAGATAGACAACTACTCATGGGTAGAAAAAGAGGAAGACGACCTCACACCGATGGAGAAAGAGAACATCCCGCTGGAAGACCTGAAGAAGACCTGGATGGCAAAACTCAATGAGGACTGCCTCTTCATCTCGGCAAAGAACAAGGAGAACATCGACGAATTCCGCGAGATACTCTACAAGAAAGTAAGAGAGTTGCACGTACAGAAGTATCCATACAACGACTTCCTGTACCAGGATTATGAGTAAGAACATAAATATCAATAACAAGTAAGTTATGAATGATTACAGACCTTTAACCACCGAGGAAATCGAGGTGCTTAAACATAACGACTGCTGGGCCGAAGACTGGACCTCAGTCAATGTATCAGAAGATTTCAAGCCCAACTTCATGCACCGCGTGATGCTCTATGGAGAAATAAACATCGGATCCTTCAACAAGAACGTGGAGGTGAGCCAGGGCTTCGTAAAGCATTCGGGCATCAACAATGCCACCTTGCGCAATGTAACCATAGGCGACGACTGTCTGATAGAAAACGTAGGCAATTTCATCAACAACTATACCATTGGCGATGATTGCTACATCTCAAACATCTCGACCATGGAAACCACCGAGGGAGCTACTTACGGCGAAGGAAATCTTGTGAGCGTACTCAACGAGGTGGGCGAAGGCAACGTAATCCTCTTCAGCGATCTGAACAGCCAGCTGGCAGCCTTCATGGTGAAGCATTTCCCTGACAAGGAAATGAAGGAGAAGATTCGCCAGCTCATCAAGACCGACATCGACAACAAGATGCCGGATCGGGGACAGATTGGCAATAATGTGAAGATCATCAATACCAAGGAGATTACTAACTGCGTAATCAATGATTACTGCGAAGTGAACGGTGCTTCCCGTCTGAGCGACTGTACGCTATTGGGCTCTGTTCATGGCAACGTATATATCGGCACAGGCGTTATTACAGAAAACAGCATCATCGCTGAAGGCGCCAGCGTCATCAACAGCGTAAAGATGCAGGATTGCTTCGTAGGCGAAGCCTGCCAGCTGTCTAACGGCTTTACCGCATCAGCCTCCGTATTCTTCGCCAACTCCTATATGAGCAATGGCGAGGCTTGTGCAGCCTTCTGCGGTCCTTTCACCGCTTCTCATCATAAGAGCAGTCTGCTTATCGGAGGCATGTTCTCTTTCTATAACGCCGGTTCTGCCACCAACTTCAGCAACCATGCCTACAAGATGGGACCTATGCACTGGGGCATTCTGGAGCGCGGTTCCAAGACAGCCAGCGGTGCTTATCTCCTGATGCCAGCCACTCTGGGTTCCTTCTCAGTATGCTTCGGCAAGCTGATGCACCACCCTAACACCCGCAATCTGCCTTTCGCCTACCTCATTGCCGATGGCGACAAGATGTTCCTCATCCCGGGCAGAAACATCACTACCGTAGGTCTGTACCGCGATATCAAAAAATGGCCTAAGCGTGATCTCCGTGCTATGGAGAACCGCAAGAGCATCGTCAACTTCGACTGGCTTTCACCTTATTCTGTTGGCGAGATTCTGAAGGGTAAGAAGATTCTTGAAAACCTGCGCGAGGTAACGGGCGATAATGTTTCGCAGTATCTCTATCACGAATATATCATACCGGCTTCATCGCTCCACAAGGGCATCAAATATTATGATATCGCCCTCCGCATCTACATGGGTGCCGTATTGAAGCGTGTACTGAAGCGCGACCCAGCCATCACCCCTCCAGCCAGCCATGTCGGCGTGGGCGATTGGGATGATCTTTCGGGACTCCTACTCCCGGTTTCTGAAGAAGAAGGCATCGTTAGGGATGTGAAGGAAGGAACTATCGAGAATATAGAACAGTTGCTCGACCGGTTTGAAGAAATCAATGCCAACTATCGCGACTACCAGTGGGCATGGACCTACCAGATGATCTGCGATTACTACGGCATCAGTGACATCACACTCGAAGATGCCAACCGCATACACGAAGATTATATCAAGGCACGCCGCTCATGGATAGCAGAAATCCGAAAGGATGCTGAGAAAGAATTTGCCATGGGCGATGTGGAGGAAGAGGTTTTCCGCAACTTCGTCGACAGCCTCGACCAGGAAATAGAATATGAGAATTAATTAGACTTGAATATTTCAACAGTTTAAAATAACAAAAAACATTATGGCAAAAACTCCAGATTTTAAGTATGCTCCAATGTTCCAGATTGGAGAGGACAAGACAGAGTATCGCCTTATCTCTAAGGAAGGCGTAAGTACAGCAGAGTTCGAGGGTAAGACTATCCTCAAGGTTTCTAAGGAAGCTCTTACTTTGCTGGCACAGCAGGGTTTCCACGACGTAGAGTTCATGCTCCGTCGTGAGCACAACCTCCAGGTAGCTAAGATCCTCAGCGACCCAGAGGCTTCAGAGAACGACAAGTACGTAGCACTCCAGTTCCTCCGCAATGCAGAGACTGCCGTGAAGGGCATCCTCCCATTCTGCCAGGATACAGGTACTGCTATCATCCACGGTGAGAAGGGCCAGCGCGTATGGACCGACTTCGAGGACGAAGAGGCACTGAGCCTGGGTGTTTACAACACCTACACACAGGACAACCTCCGTTATTCTCAGAACGCTCCTCTCAACATGTATGATGAGGTGAACACCCGTTGCAACCTTCCTGCTCAGATTGATATCGAGGCTACAGAGGGCGACGAGTACCGCTTCGTGATGGTAGCTAAGGGTGGTGGCTCTGCCAACAAGACCTACTTCTACCCAATGACCAAGGCTACTATCCAGAACGAGGGCACATTGCTCCCATTCCTCGTAGAGAAGATGAAGAGTCTGGGTACAGCAGCATGTCCTCCTTACCACATCGCCTTCGTTATCGGTGGTACTTCAGCTGAGAAGAACCTCCTCACCGTGAAGTTGGCTTCTATCAAGTACTACGATGAGTTGCCTACAACAGGTGATGAGACGGGTCGTGCTTTCCGTGACATCGACTTGGAGAACAAGCTCCTCGAAGAGGCTCACAAGATTGGCTTGGGTGCACAGTTCGGTGGTAAGTATCTCGCTCACGATATCCGCGTGATCCGTCTGCCACGTCATGGTGCAAGCTGCCCTATCGGTATGGGTGTAAGCTGCTCTGCCGACCGCAACATCAAGTGTAAAATCAATAAAGAAGGTATCTGGATTGAAAAGCTCGACAGCAATCCGGGTGAACTGATTCCCGAAGAACTCCGTAAGGCCGGTGAAGGCGACGTGGTGAAGATTGACTTGAACCAGCCGATGGCCGATATTCTGAAGGAACTGACCAAGTATCCGGTTTCCACCCGTTTGTCTCTGAATGGAACCATTATCGTAGGCCGTGACATCGCACACGCCAAGCTGAAAGAACGTCTGGACCGTGGCGAAGACCTGCCGCAGTACATCAAAGACCATCCCATCTACTACGCCGGTCCTGCCAAGACTCCTCAAGGCATGGCTTGCGGCTCCATGGGCCCGACTACTGCCGGACGTATGGACCCGTATGTTGACCTCTTCCAAAGCCATGGCGGCTCTATGGTGATGATCGCTAAGGGCAACCGTACGCAAGTCGTGACCGATGCTTGTAAGAAGCACGGCGGCTTCTACCTCGGCACGATCGGCGGTATCGCTGCGGTGCTTTCCGAAAGCTCCATCAAGAGCATCGAATGCATCGAATGGCCGGAACTCGGTATGGAAGCTGTCTACAAGATTGAAGTGCAAGACTTCCCTGCCTTCATTTTGGTGGACGACAAGGGCAATGATTTCTTCAAGCAAATCAAACCTTGGAACGTCTGTAAGAAATAATCTTTCATACAGATAAAAGAATAACGGTGGCGTTTTTATGGTATATAGGTTTATAGTGTCACCGTTTTTTGCCGCTGCGGGGAAGTGATTCTGTGCAGCGGTTTTTTTTAATCTTCAAAAACAGAAAGAAACATGAGAAACAAATGGTGGGCATGGGGTTGTGCGGTCTGGATGGCATGCGCCCCGCTTGCAGCGCAAAATCTTCAAAAGGGAGATTACGGTTATTTATACTGTCACATGAGCGGCCGTGGAGAATGGACGGCATACGCCCTGAGTCGGGACGGTTTGCATTACGAAGACCTGTTGGGAGGAGGGCCCGTGTACGATGTAGAGAAGCTTTCCCCCATAGAGGGAGGGGCGCGCGATGCTTATATTTGCAGGACGTACGACGGCAAAGGGTACGTGATGGTGACGACGGATATGAGCAACCGGAAGAGCCGTTCTTGGTTCAACCATGGCATAGACTTGCTTCGCAGTGACGACTTGATACATTGGGAATCCGTGGCTTTCGATTTTCGTAAGGGCCCCTCCGTCTTTTCCGATCCGGATTCTCCGGATGTGTATCGTGACTATACCGGGATAAAACGGGTTTGGGCTCCGCAGATTTTTTGGGATCCTGCCTACGTATGGCCGGACGGGACGAAAGGCGGATATATGATTTACTATTCTTTGTGGAATCCGGAGGAAGAAAAGTATGACCGCATGTATTATTCTTATGCCGACCATTCGTTTACGACACTGACCAAGCCCCGCTTGATGTTCGACTGGGGCTATGCTACGATTGACGCGGACATCAACTATATCTCGGCCGATGGCAAGTATCACATGCTGATAAAAAAGGAAGGCGGAACGCCGGGAATCTTTGCTGCCGTGGCCGACAAACTGACGGGACCTTACCGGATTAAGAGCGAAACGGACTATGTGCGTTTCGAGGGCAATCGGAAATGCGAAGGATGCTCGGCTTTCCAACTGATAGGAGACAGCACTTGGCGGGTGGCCTATATCCAATATTCCACGAAACCCCGGCAGTATCGTATCTGTCAGGCCGACGAACGTATGCAGAATTTCCATTCCCCTGTCACCATAGAAGGGGTGGAGGCACCGCAGCATGGTTCTTTCATGCGGTTGACCAAAAAGGAATACAAACGCCTGCAGAAATGGTCGGATCGCGAGATGAAGCGGCGGGGACAAGAAGCTAAGTAGCGGGAAAAGTAGAGGGAGGAGGTTTTTTCCTTATTCTTATATTGGAGAGTGTAGCAGATAGCTTGAACGTATATTTGTTACGCTCTGTTTTTTTACGGTATTATCGGATGGGATTTGAGAAAATGCCCAATAATGCCTGCTATGTTGTCAATACTGTGATTTAATATATTTTGTGTTATATTATGGATGTTTGAATGCGTAATAAACATCACTGAAACGTATTTAATTATAAGAGTAATATTGTCTTCTTGCCAGAGGTGGCGTATAGTCAAGGGTGGAGAAGTGGATAATTGGATAATTTACATGGAAGATATTAATAAGATTAAAATGAAACTAATGAAAAAAGTAAAAGTGTTGGTGCTCATGTTTGGGGGCGTATCGGCATTATGGGCTGAGAGTGAACCGAAAATGGAGCTGTTTTCTCCCGATGGGTCTCATTATGTTTCTTTTGAGGTACGTCGAACGGCTTCGGGGACGAATGAATTGTGTTATCGTGTGGATTATCGGGGAGCTCCTGTGATAGAAACGTCTCGTGCAGGACTTGATATGGACAATCGTGTCTGGGAAATGTCACTTGGAGTGCGTGATTTGGAACAGCCTGGATGTTGGATGGATAATATGGACGTTGATTCTGTGACATATCATCCTCTTCACGATGAAATCTGGAATCCACTGTACGGAGAGCGTAGCGTAGTACGTGACCATTATAGATCGGCCACGATGTACCTTTCCAAAAAGGATGGTTCGGATTACCGACTGAATATGGAGGTACGGGCATACGATGAAGGTATTGCTTTCCGTTACTTTCTTCCGGAACATCCCAAAGCTATTTTTCATAAGGTAACGGCAGATTTAACGGAATATACTTTTCCTTCATTCTCTATGGCCTGGACTGAGCAATGGGCGCAAGCTAAGTTTGAATATCTGCCCATAAGCAGCATCAAACATCCGGTGGAACGGGCTTTGACCGTGGAATTGCCGGGAGGAAAGTGGGTAGCTTTGGTTGATGCGGATGTGGATGATTGGTGTCTGACTAAATTTGTGGCTTCGGAAAAGAAGGCTAATACGTTGGTTTCTGTCATGTATAGTCCTGTGGATGTGGTGACCTATTGTGCCACACCGTGGAAAGTCATTATGGCGGCTGACCGTCCGGGAGATTTGTTGGAACATAATGATATCATACAAAATTTGAATCCTGCATGTCAGATTGTCGATGCGGCGCAATGGGTGAAGCCGGGAAAGATCATGCGTGAAGTGACAATGACTACGGAAGGAGCCATAGAAACAGTGGATTTTTGCGCCAATCATCACATACCCTATATGCTTTTCGATTGGAAATGGTATATGCCTTGTGGATCGCATGACGGAGATGCCACAAAGGTCGTGAAGACATTGGATATGCCGCGTATCGTTGAGTATGCGAAAGGAAAAGGAGTAGGAGTCTGGTTGTATGTCAACCAGCATGCATTGATGAAACAAGCGCGTGAATTATTTCCTATCTTGCATGAATGGGGGATAGTAGGGGTAAAGTCGGGTTTTGTACAGTATGCAAGTCACCGTTGGGCTACTTGGTTGCATGATTTGGTACGTTTGGCTGCGGAGAGCCATCTTTTGATGAACATCCACGATGAGTTCCGGCCTTCCGGATTTAGCCGGACTTATCCGAACTTGTTGACTCAGGAAGGGATTTTGGGAAACGAGGAATTCCCGGATGCAACGCACAACACCATTCTGCCTTTTACGCGTATGATAAACGGGGCGGCAGACTACACCATCTGTTATTATGACGAGCGTTTGAAGAATACACATGCTCATCAGTTGGCGGCTTCGCTGGTATTTTACAGTCCGTTGCAGACCCTTTTCTGGTACGATAAACCTTCGGCTTATCGAGGAGAACCGGAAATAGAATGGTTTGAGAACCTGCCTACGATATTTGATGATTCCAAGGTGCTTTCCGGACATCCGGGTAAGGGGATAGTCATGGCCCGGCGTAAGGAGAAGGAATGGTTTGTAGGGCTTTTGACCAATAATGACGGGGCGGAGGAAGATGTTCCCCTTTCTTTCTTGGAAGAGGGGAAGACATATCTGGCTCAAATATATACGGATGGCGGAGAAGAGGTAAAAACCCGGACCCATGTAAAATGCGTATACAAACGGGTCAATGCTTCGCAGGTATTGAAATTCCGTTTGAGACCCCGTGGAGGTGCGGCCATACATTTGCGGGAAATTAATCGGGAGGAGACGCGGCAATACAAAAAGTATAAGGGAGAAGCGTTATAACGGGTGTATCGTCATAAATAGTGTTAAAACGCAGACGGGCTTACGCGTATATGCCGCTTCGTTCGTATACAATCATATAAGGGTAAATGGTAATGTAATATATGGAAGCCATGATAAACAAGTTGGGAATAATGAAGAAGGGGAAAGTATGGAGGAAAGTGGCATTTGCTTTAGGGATTCTCGTCTTTTTGCAAGGCCAGGCACAGAAAAGGACTTTTGTCCATCCGGGTATCACTTACACACAGGCAGACCTGGATAGGATGAAAGCGATGGTAGAGGCCCGGCAGGAGCCGTTTTATACCACGTTTCAGCACATGTTGAAAGACGGCTACTCACAAATCGGTGATGGTAATTATGCAGATATCACACAAATTAAAGAGGGCAAATTCAATGGAACCATTGGAGCCGACGGACGCAGGGCACATGATATGGCATTGCTTTACCATATTACGGGTAACAAGGCTTATGCAGATGATGCCGTGAAAAGGTTGAACCGGTATAATCGTTTGGTGAATGCCAGTAGCCGTGGGACGGCACCTCTCGACAACGGCAAGATATACATGTTGATAGAGGCGGCCGAGTTGTTGCGTGCTTATGAAGGATGGCGTCCGGAAGATCAAGAAGCCTTCAAGAAAATGCTGGTTTATCCGTTTTACAGTACTAAAGTCTCGGCAGATTCCTATAAGTCATCGGATGACAATAAGAATGGAGTGTCTTTTTATTGGAATATTTATAAGTTCGACCCGGGACGTTTCGGCAATCAAGGATTGTTCGCAGCCCGTGGCTTGATGGCTATGGGGATTTATTTGGATAATGATACGATGTATGACAGAGGTTATCGTTATCTGGCTTGCTTGCCCGGGCGTAAGGACGATTTGCCTTATCAGGCCGGACCTCCGATACAGGGTAATCTGATTAGCGAGGATGAGTTTAAACGGGATTATAATGTGACATGGCCTGCTTCCGGGGAAGAATACCATTCCGATGAGGCACTGCGTTATTATATTTATCGTAACGGACAGTGTCAGGAGTCTTGTCGTGACCAAGGACATACGATGGGAGGTATCGGAAATTATACTGCAATCGCGGAAATGGCTTGGAATCAAGGGGACTCTTTATATGGTTGGTTGGATAACAGGATTCTAAAAGGAATTGAATTCAACATCCGATACAACCTTTCGGGGATAATGTCTTTTCCCGACCAAATGCAACCATGGGAACCTACGGCTTACACGGCCAATGAGGAGGAGTGCACTTTTGAGAACGGTAAATTTTACCAAGCAGTAAGCCGTTCCAAGCGTTGGGAAGCCAAAAGCATGGCATCTGCCGATCGGGGTAAAGTGTTTGGACCGGGTGGATGGAAGACGCAAGCGTTGGAACATTACCGGGTTAGGGCAGGCGTATCTGTAGACGATTATGTTTGGCTACAGCGGGTTTATGACAAGATGATGGCGGATTATGGGCATGAAAATTGGGGCGTAGCACCTAATTGGTATTATGAATGGGCCGGTTGGGGGACGTTGACGAAGAAACGTACGGATTGGATGGCCGGTGACGCCGGGACATGGAAGGACGGAGTTCGGGTGTCGGGGATGCCTACGGTTCCGTGTGTGATAAAAGCTGTCGACTATGATTTTTATACAGGAGATGGAGAGATGCACACGTATCATAATGTCGGAAAGGAGCGGTCGTCGGTTTACCGGACGGATGGCACGGTAGAAATAGGAAAAGAGGGGGACGAGGTTTATGTGACGGACATGGAACACGGAGAATGGATGAGTTATACCATGGTATTCCCGGCACCGGATGACAATATGGACTCAAATGTGGAAAAACGGTATAATGTGTACGCCACTTACCGGAGTTCGTCAGCCGGAATAAAACTGTTTGTAGCCGTTGACGGAGGAGAAAAAAAGGGAAAGGAACTACAGCCTTCCAATGGTTGGACGGAAAAGCTGTTGGGAACCGTGACCGTCAGGTGTGGGGCCGCCGTATTAAGAGTGTATATGCAAGGAAAGGGGCATACATTAGATTTAAAAGAACTTCGTATTGTGCCTTTGGAGAAGTCGGAACTGAAACCGGTGGATATAAATGAGAAGGCTGTGGCAGTGAATGTATATGATGCGAATGGGAATGACAAGACCAATGAATCGGAGGCGGCTTTGATAGCGGCCTCCGATGGTATTAAGGATACACCAATAAGACTGAGGCACCAGTATTTTTTGGTATACGATTTCGGGGAGGGCGGCTTGGAGATAAACCGGCTTTCTTGTTATAATGACGGTGTGACGCAAGATACGAGAGAACAAATGAAGGTTTTAGGTAATACCGCTGAAGGGGGATTCAAAGGAGAATGGAACCAATCGGAGGCGAAGGATGTCTTGCGTACTAATGGAAACATTTATGACGGGATTCCCATTTTAGAGAATACCTGGCTGACCGAGGACGGTGCGGAAGGTTGCTATACCGTAGGGCCTGTGGGAAAGTACAGGTACTTGGCTGTATATAATTGGTCGGCTGCTTGCAATATATCCGAAATAGGAATCTGGTCTAATGTAAATACGGTGATGGAGGAAGAAGACAAAGAAGCATCGGCCGAATGGGAAGATGATGAGGAAGATGGAATTACCGGAACGGTTTTATCCCCGAACCTGTCAGTGTCGGCCCATCCTGCGGAACATTGCATTTGTATTTATGCTCCTGAAGAGGCAAGGTTTAGGGTGATAGGTATGGATGGCCGGGTTGTTGAAAGTGGCTGCGTACGGGATGGTATCCACTATTGTAATAAACTGCCAGTCGGATTATACTTGGTTCGTGTTGAAATACAAGGAAAGGTTTATGTGCGGAAGGTTATGCTGCATTAAGGTTAATACTGAAGTGAGATTGTATTAATAGGAATGCCATGAAAAGAATATACACCGCAATCCGCCAAATCG
>ENA-OOWO01002287-OOWO01002287.1-human-gut-metagenome-genome-assembly--contig:-NODE-2287-length-11253-cov-2.296660_pt1 | contig 11253 bp, 10 predicted proteins | sample MGYA00241579_ERZ501327 | MGnify/ENA primary metagenome ERZ501327 (study PRJEB25962, sample SAMEA2042836) | human gut metagenome | biome: human gut; feature: human-associated habitat; material: faeces...
AGGAAGCCGTAGATGTCAGGAAGATGCGTAATCTGGCAATAGCCGCCAATACTTACGTCAAGGAACAGAAGGTGGAAAAAGAACTTCGCTTTGATATTGTTACCGTGGTAGGGGTAGGGCATCAGGTGAAACGCATCGAGCATCTTGTGGATGCCTTCAACCCGTTGCTGATTGGATAACCCGTTTGTGTATCGCTATACATTATTATATAGACATGGAAAAGAAGATTATACGATTAAAGGAAGTGGATTCCACGAATACCTTCCTGAAGAATTTGGATACTTACGATGAAGATGCGCTGACCATTGCCATTGCTGACTATCAGACAGCAGGCAGGGGACAGGGCGTGCATACCTGGGAGAGTGAGCCGGGCAAGAACCTCCTCTTCAGTATGATGATGTGTCCTAAGTGGGTACCTTTGCGCCAGCAGTTCCTCCTTTCCGAGGCTGGTGCGCTCGCCGTGAAGGACGCTCTTGATTCCTATACGGACGGCATTACGCTGAAATGGCCGAATGATGTTTACTGGTATGACAAGAAAGTCAGTGGCACGCTGATAGAGACTGCCATCGACTCCAAGGGCATCAAGCGCTGCATCTTCGGTATCGGCATTGATGTCAATCAGACTGAGTTCCACAGCGATGCGCCCAACCCTGTATCTCTGGCTCAGATTCTGGGTCATGAGGTGGATAGGGAAGAGGTGCTGCAGAAGGTGATTGAGGCTTTCTGCAAATACTACGAACTTCTGCGTCGTGCCGACTATATGGATGTGTCGGGACTCTATCATCTTTCTCTCTACCGTCGTAAGGGGTATCACTGGTATGAGGATAAGGACGGTAAGTTCGAGGGTGCCTTCGTAGAGGTGGAGGACGATGGTCATCTCATCCTTCATGACAAGAAGGGAGTGATACGCTCGTATGCGTTCGGAGAAATCAAGTTCCTAATCCCTTCAGTAAACATTAAACAATAAACATTAAACACTATATTATGGCAAAGTTTAAAAGAATTCTTTTGAAATTGAGCGGCGAGAGTCTGATGGGCAAGCAGAGCTTCGGCATCGACCCAGAGCGCCTGAGTGATTATGCTAAGCAGATAAAGGAGGTCCATGAGATGGGCGTTCAGATAGGCATTGTGATTGGTGGTGGTAACATCTTCCGCGGTTTGAGCGGAAGCCAGAAGGGTTTCGACCGTGTCAAGGGCGACCAGATGGGTATGTGTGCTACCGTTATCAATTCCCTGGCATTGAGCAGCGCGCTCGGAGCCTTGGGCGTTAAGAACAAGGTGCTTACTGCCATCCGTATGGAGCCTATCGGCGAATTCTACACCAAGTGGAAGGCGATTGAGGCGATGGAGGCAGGCTATATCTGCATCTTCTCTGCAGGTACAGGTAGTCCATACTTCACTACCGATACCGGTTCTTCTCTCCGCGGTATCGAAATCGAGGCTGACGTGATGCTCAAGGGTACCCGTGTAGACGGCATCTATACCGCCGACCCTGAGAAGGATCCTACAGCTACCAAGTTCAAGGACATCACCTATGATGAGATTTATACCAAGGGCTTGAAGGTAATGGATTTGACTGCTACCACCATGTGTAAGGAAAACAATCTTCCTATCTACGTGTTCAATATGGATGTTGTAGGTAACCTCAAGAAGGTGATGGATGGTGAGGAGATTGGTACGCTCGTACACAACTAATCATCTCTCTCAACAGGAAGAAAAAAGCAAATGCGACTGGATTCACATCTAGCCGCATTTTTCAGTTATAATCTACCTAAAAACCTAAATATCCCAATAAAGGGGATTTCTTCTATTTCGTCTTCTTCAGATAAATAATCGCCGAGATGATGACGTATGCCACGATGACAAGCCACCAGCCGGTGAGGAAACCGGTCAGACCATCGAGTGCTACCGAAGTAGCGAGGATGATGATGGTGAGCGCGGCAAAGCCATATTTCACCTCATTGCCCTTGAAACTCCACTGTTTGAACTTCAAGGCGAAAAGAGGCATCTCGCAAACCAGCAGATAGCTGGTGATGAGAATCAGAGCCAGAATGATGAATACCGACCACGCATATCCTTCGAGCCAGCTTGGATTGAACACAATCAGCGAACCCCAGAACAGGGCGTTGGCTGGTGTAGGAACACCGATGAAAGAGGTAGTCTGGCGCTCATCAAGATTAAACTTAGCCAGTCGCAATGCCGAGAAGGCTGCGATGATGAAGGCTGCGTAAGGCAGCCATGGGCGCAAAGGCTCCAGAAACCCCGGATATTCCATCACAAAGAGTTGTGAGAATACGATGGTGGCAGGAGCCACACCGAAGGTTACGTCATCAGCCAGCGAATCCAGCTCCTTGCCTATTGGCGATGAAACGTGCAGCAGACGGGCGCTCATGCCGTCAAAGAAGTCGAATACGGCTCCGATGATAATCCATAACAATGCCATCTTTGGGTTCCCGCCGAAGGCAAACGATGTTGCGATGCAGCCCGAAACCAGGTTGCAGCAGGTTATCGTGTTTGGAATATGTTTCTTGATACTCATTTTTTCCAGTATATTATGATAGAGTGAAAGCCGGAAGTATGTTCCGGCTTGCCCTCTATCTGTCAATATGTTATTTCAATTTAGCGATGACGGTCTGGTCGCCAGTAGTTGACTGTCCCATCTTTACGCATACTTCTGTACCTACAGGCAGGTAGACATCCACGCGAGAACCCAGCTTGATGAATCCCAGGTGCTCGTCGATGAAGCATTCTTCCCCTTCCTTGGCATAGGTTACGATGCGGCGTGCCACTGCACCGGCAATCTGTCGGCAGAGTACATCCACTCCCTCAGGTGTGGTAATCATCACGTCGGCATGCTCGTTTTCCTCGCTAGCCTTAGGCAGCCATGCCTTGTGGTAGTTGCCGTCCACATGCTTCACGAATTTCACTTTACCATCCACCGGGAACCAGTTGGCATGAACATTCCATAGGCTCATGAAGATGGAAATCATCAGGCGGCGGTCACCGAAGTAGGGAGCATTCTCCACCTCTTCTATCACCACAATCTTTCCGTCGGCTGGTGCTACTACCAGTTTCGAAGTATCCTCTACGTTGAGGTATCTGACAGGACAACGGTAGAAGTTGAGCACGATACCATATACCGTACCGAACACAACAACAAAAACCCAGAACGGAATCTTGTTGTCTAAGGTTGTCCACAATATAGCCGCAATGGCTACTAACGCTATCGCTCCGGTAACCAGCTGATCGGTACCTTCGCGGTGCAATCTTATCTTCTTTAATTTCTTTATTTTCTGTCCCATATAGTAGGATTAAGTTTTTATTGGTGCAAAGGTACGTCATTTTTATCACTTTTGCAAATTTTTTGGGGGTTTCTTTTACCTTTTTCAATATTTTCGCATATTTCTTTTGGCTTTTTCAATATTTCGCCGTAACTTTGTTGTCAAAATTCGAATTTTAAACAGATAATGGAAGATTTTGTTCATTTGCATGTACACACCCAATACTCCATCCTCGACGGCCAGTCGAAGATACCGCATCTGGTAGATAAGGCCATCAAGGACGGCATGAAGGGTATGGCGGTAACCGACCACGGTGTGATGTTCGGCATCAAGGAACTCACCGACTATTGCGGCAAGATTAATAAAGACCGCAAGAAGGAGGGACTTGAACCTTTCAAGCCTATCATAGGCTGCGAGATGTATGTGGCACGCCGAACCAAAGCCGACCGAGAGAAGGATAAGGGCGATATGAGCGGTTATCACCTCATTGTACTTGCCAAGAATTATAATGGATACAAGAACCTCATCAAGCTGGTGAGCAATTCGTGGGTGGATGGTTACTACATGCGCCCACGAACCGACCGTGCCGATCTGGAGAAGTATCACGAAGACCTCATCGTCTGCTCGGCATGTATTGCAGGCGAGGTGCCATCCAAGATTCTGCATGGTGACCTGGAAGGAGCCCGCGAGGCTTGCCAGTGGTACCACAACCTCTTTGGCGATGATTACTATCTCGAGCTCCAGCGCCATAAAGTACCCGATGATCCAAGTCTGCTTGCCAACCGCGAGGCTTACGAGTTGCAGCAGCGTGCCAACAAGGAACTTATCAAGATGGCAAGGGAGTTTAACATCAAACTGGTGTGCACCAACGACTGCCACTTCGAGGATAAGGAGACTGCCGAGGCTCACGACCATCTGCTCTGTATCGCTACCGGCAAGGATCTCGATGACCCTAACCGTATGCGCTATTCCAAGCAGGAATGGTTCAAGACCCGCCAGGAGATGAACGATGTGTTCTCGGATATTCCCGAAGCACTTTCCAATACCCTCGAAGTATTGGATAAGGTGGAGATTTACAGCATCGACCATGGTCCTATCATGCCTTTCTTCCCGATTCCGGAGAGTTTCGGTACCGAGGAGCAGTTGCGACAGAAGGTAACGGAAGAAGACCTCTACAAGGAGTTTACCTCTGATGAGAACGGCAAGAACCCGCTGCCACCAGAGGAAGGTCAGAAGGTAATCGACCGATTGGGCGGTTACGATAAGATATACCGTATCAAGTTTGAGGCTGAATATCTGCGCCACCTTGCCTACGAGGGAGCCAAAAAGCTTTATGGCGACCCGCTGCCCGAGAATGTTGACGAGCATGTAAATTTCGAGCTCCACGTGATGAAGACCATGGGTTTCCCGGGCTACTTCCTTATCGTGTCAGACTTCATCAGGGCGGCGCGCGAGGAACTCGGCGTGATGGTGGGCCCGGGACGTGGATCTGCGGCAGGTTCGGTGGTGGCTTACTGCTTGGGCATTACCAAGATTGACCCATTGAAGTACGACCTCCTGTTTGAGCGTTTCCTGAACCCAGACCGTGTGAACCTTCCGGATATTGATACCGACTTTGATGATGACGGCCGAGGCAAGGTATTGCGCTGGGTAATGGATAAGTACGGTCATGAGAACTGTGCCCATATCATTACCTACGGTTCCATGGCCACGAAGAACTCCATCAAGGACGTGGCGCGTGTAGAGAAGTTGCCGTTGGATAAGGCGAATGCACTCTGCAAGGCTATCCCAGACCGTTTGCCTGACGGTGCCAAGATGAACCTGACCAATGCCATCAAATATACCCCAGAGCTGCGCGAGGCTGAGTTCTCCAACGATCCCCGCGAGAGCAATACCATCAAGTATGCCAAGATGCTCGAGGGAACCATCCGAGGCACGGGTATCCATGCCTGCGGATTCATCATCTGCCGCGACCCTATCAGCAACTGGGTGCCTGTATCTACTGCCGATGACCCGGATTTCCCGGGACTGAAGACGGCGGTAACGCAGTACGACGGCCATGTCATCGAGACCACCGGTCTGATCAAGATGGACTTCCTGGGCTTGAAGACCCTCTCCGAGATGAAGGAGGCATGCAAGGTTATCAAGCAGACTACGGGCGATGTCGTTGACCTCGATACCATCCCTATCGATGACGAACTGACCTATCAGCTCTATCAGCGTGGTCAGACCATCGGAACCTTCCAGTTCGAGTCGCCGGGTATGCAGAAGTATCTCCGTGAGCTGAAGCCTACGGTATTCGAGGACCTCATCGCCATGAACGCCCTCTACCGTCCGGGACCTATGGATTACATCCCTGACTTCATTGCCCGCAAGAACGGCAAACAGGAGATTACCTACGATATCCCGTGTATGGAGAAGTATCTGAAGGATACCTACGGCATCACGGTCTATCAGGAGCAGGTAATGCTTCTTTCCCGTCAGTTGGCTAGCTTCACCCGAGGCGAGTCAGATGCCCTGCGTAAGGCGATGGGTAAGAAGAAAAAGGCTATCGTAGATGCGATGAAGCCTAAGTTTATCAAGCAGGGACAGGAGAACGGCCACGACCCGAAGGTGCTGGAGAAGATATGGGGCGACTGGGAGAAGTTTGCTTCCTACGCCTTCAACAAGTCTCATGCCACCTGTTATTCATGGGTAGCCTACCAGACTGCCTATCTCAAGGCGCACTATCCTGCCGAATACATGGCGGCGCTGATGACCCGACGCTTTGCACAGATTACCGAAATCACCAAGCTGATGGAGGAGTGCCAGTCGATGGGCATCAAGACCTTGGGTCCGGATGTGAACGAGAGTTACCGCGTGTTCGGTGTGAACGAGCATGGAGAGATACGTTTCGGTCTTTCGGCCATCAAAGGTATGGGTGCTCCGGCAGCCGATGCCATCGTGGCAGAGCGACTGAAGAACGGACCTTATAAGAGCATCTTCGATTTTGCCGAGCGTGTAGATTACTCCAGCGTGAACCGCAAGGCTTTCGAAACCTTGGCGCTGAGTGGCGGTTTCGACAGTTTCGGCATCCGTCGCGAACAGTTCTTCGGCAAGAACAACAAGGGCGAAACCTTCCTCGATACGCTGGTGCGCTACGGTCAGCTCTTCCAGCAGGAACAGCACGAGGCAGCCAACTCACTCTTTGGCGGTACCGAGGCGATAGAGATAGCTACGCCGCCTATTCCTGATGCAGAGAGCTGGAGCACCATCGAACCGTGAGCGCGAACTTGTGGGCATCTATCTTTCTGCCCATCCGCTCGATGAGTACAGCATCATCCTCAACTCCCTCTGCAATACCCATTGTTCTGAACTGGGCGACAAGCAGGAACTGGCAAAGAAGGAGGATGTGGTGCTGGGCGGCATCATCACGGGTGTGAAGTCGAAGTTTACCAAGACGGGCAAGCCGTGCGGTTTCGTTACGCTCGAAGACTTTGAAGGCTCAGGCGAGCTGGCTCTCTTTGGCGAGGACTGGGGCAAGTGGCGCGGCATCATGGTTGAAGGCAGCACCATCTACATCACCGCCAAGTGCGTTTCCCGTTACGGCAATGCCAACTATCTCGATTTCCAGATAGGCAATGTGGAGTATCTGCAGACGGTCAAGGAGAACCGCATCGACCGCTTTACCATCAATGTGGAGAGCGATGCGATAGATGAAACGATGGTCAGCGACCTGCAGACCATTTTGGAGAATGACGAGGGCAAGGCGCAGCTCTTTTTCCAGATACATGATGTAGACAGCAATACCTATCTGCTGATGCGTGCCCGTGAGCATACGGTGGGTGTGGGCCATGCCCTCATCCAGTATATCGAGCAGCATCCTAAGATGAGCTATCAGATCAATTAGAGATAATTTCAGTATTAATATATAAAAAGGTTTAGAAAAATGGAAGTAACAATTACAACCGAGAATTTCGAGAGCTACAAGAATGGCGAACTGCCATTGGTAGTAGATTTGTGGGCAACATGGTGCGGTCCTTGCCGCGTGGTTGCTCCTATCGTATCACAGCTTGCTGAGGAGTTTGACGGCAAGGTGGTAGTAGGTAAGTGTGATGTAGAGGAGAATGACGACATCGCTATGGAGTTTGGTGTTCGTAATATCCCTACCATCCTCTTCTTCAAGGGTGGCCAGCTGGTAGATAAGTTTGTTGGCGCAGCCTCTAAGGCAACCCTTACCGAGAAGATCCAGGCCCTCCTGTAATCAGCCCGGATAGGAAATGATAAAAGCATCTGTCTTGAGAAAACATGTTCTCAGCCAGATGCTTTTTTTGTTCGGGGCTGTCGGTGACTTACCATTCTACGCTTCTGGTTCCGTCTTCTTCTACGGTGATAGTCACTTTGGTGCAGTCTTCCGGCAGCAGTTCTTCTATCAGTTCCGGCCACTCCAGGAAACAGAGGTTACCGCTGTAGAAATAATCTTCGTAGCCCATATCGTAAACCTCATCGAGTTTCTTGATGCGGTAGAAATCGAAGTGGTAGACAGGTGAGCCGTCGCCCGCTGTATATTCGTTTACGAGGGCGAAGGTAGGAGATGTGATGACATCTTCTACGCCCAGTTCTTCGCAAATGGCTTTTACAAATGTTGTCTTTCCGGCTCCCATCTTGCCATAGAAGGCAAAGACCTTGCCGTCGCCCATGTTCTGCAGAAATTCCTTGGCTGCTTCATGGATCGTGTCTAATGAGTCAATTTTTATCTTCATATATGTTTTCTATAAACTGTTAACTATCAACTATTAACTATTAACTGACATTACCTTTTTCTCGGTGTCAGCGTGATGAGCGGAATGAGCATTTCCTCCATCGAGATGCCGCCGTGCTGGAAGGTATCCTTGTAGTATTGCACATAATAGTTATAATTATTCGGATAGGCGAAGAAACTGTCGCCCGTGGCAAATACATACGAGGTACTCAGGTTAGGTGCCGGCAACTGGGCACGCTGAGGCTCCTTGATGGTGAAAACTTCCTTGCTCTGGTAAGCCAGATTCTTGCCCAGCTTGTAGCGCAGGTTGGTGTTCGTATTGCGGTCGCCTACAATCTTGATTGGTTTCGATGCCCTGATGCTGCCGTGGTCGGTGGTGAGCACTATCTGGTAATCGCTCTGCGAAAGGAGCTTGAAGAGCTCAGAGAGAACCGAATGGCGGAGCCAGCTCTGCGTAATGCTGCGGTAGGCACTCTCGTTGTTGGCAAGCTCGCGCACCATCTTAGATTCGGTACGCGCGTGAGAGAGCATGTCGATGAAGTTAATCACCAGCACGTTCAGGTCGTTGTTCCGGCATTCGTTGTAATGCTCCAGGAAGCGGTCGGCACCCTGCGAATCGTTCACCTTGTGATAACTGAAGGTATAGTGCTTTCTGAATCGCTCTATCTGGGTCTGTATCAGCGGCGCCTCGTTGAGGTTCTTGCCTTCCTCCTCGTCCTCATCTACCCAGAGGTCAGGGAACATTTCGGCTATCTTGTTCGGCATCAGACCGCTGAAGATGGCGTTGCGCGCATATTGCGTGGCGGTAGGAAGGATGCTCATGTAGAGCTGCTCGTCGATATCGAACAGGTCGCCGATGTCTTCAGCCAGCATGCGCCACTGGTCATAGCGGAAGTTATCTATCACGATCAGGAACACCTTCTTGCCCTCATCGAGCAGCGGGAATATCTTGCGCTTGAAGATGTCGGGACTCATCAGATGGCGGTCTCTGTTGTCGGGACTCACCCAGTCTAGATAGTTCTTGGCTATGTATTTGGCGAAACCCTGGTTAGCCTCTTCCTTCTGCATGCCCAGCATCTCTGCCATGGGACTTGCCGTATCGCTTAGCTTCAGTTCCCAACTTACCAGTCGCCTGTAAATCTCCATCCAGTCTTCCGCCGTTCTGCATTCCATCATCTGCATGGCTATCTGCTGGTAGTCTTGCTGGTATCCGCTCTGCGTCACCTCCGCCACGATGTCTTTGCGGTGGATGTTCTTCTTGAGCGAGAGCAGAATCTGGTTCGGATTTACGGGTTTGATCAGATAGTCGGCTATCTTTGAACCGATTGCCTGGTCCATGATGTTTTCTTCTTCGCTTTTGGTGCACATCACTACCGGTGTGGCAGGCTGGATGTCCTTGATGCGTAGCAGGGTTTCCAGTCCGCTGAGTCCCGGCATCATCTCATCGAGCAGGATGAGGTCGAAGGTCTGCTGGCGGCAAAGTTCAATGGCATCAGGGCCGTTGCTTACCGTCTGTACCTCGTATCCTTTCTTTTCCAGAAAGATGATGTGTGCCTTGAGAAGTTCTATCTCGTCGTCTATCCAAAGTAATAAACCGTTGCTCATATTTTATATCCTTTTTCTTTTCGGGGTGCTAAAGTACAAAGAAAAATGGAATGAGGAACACGACTTCGTGTTAAAGAGAGTTAATGATGAAGATTCTTTGGTACTTTTTATGAAAACGTTTGTATTACCTTGTGACAAAACCTGAAAACATAGGTTATTTGAAACTTATTTGTATAACTAAACGTAAGCATTATGATCAGACGCAATTACTTGAAAAGTTTGATGATCTTCATCCTGACGTGCCTTCCTCTCTTGGGAGCATCGGCACAGCAGAAAGTAACAGTCAATGTTGTGAATGCCTCCTTGAAGCAGGTGTTCAGTACAATCGAAAACCAGACATCTTACAGGTTTTCTTACAAGAGTGATATCATTGACCATCGCAAGGATATCACCATCAGGAAGAGTGGCGTTCCTGTAACAGCTGTACTCGATGCAGCCTTGAAAGGACGCAACTTGAAATACTCTGTGGTTTCACAGAAATCTATCGTTGTTTCTGAGAAGCATGCGGTAGCCGCTCCTCAGCAGAACAACAAGCACAAGATGCAGGGTGTTGTGAAGGACGACAATGGTGAGCCAGTCATTGGTGCTACTGTTTCTGTAGTTGGTACCGACGAACTCGCAGTAACCGATATGGACGGCCGATTCACCATCAATGCAGCCAAGGGCGCTAAGGTGAAGGTTTCTTACCTCGGTTTCGTAGACCGCGAGGTGAAGGCTTCAGAAAACATGAACATCGCCATGAGCGAGGACACACAGGCTTTGAGCGAAGTCGTTGTAGTAGGTTACGGTACCATGAAACGCAGCGATATGACCGGTGCCCTCTCTTCTGTAGATACCAAGGAGATGGCTAAGCGCACCACTACCAACCCAGCTGAGGCTTTGCAGGGTAAGGTAGCCGGTGTGAACATCCTGAAGAGTGGTGGTAACGCCGGTGCCGGTGTGAGCATCAAGATTCGTGGTATCAAGACATTCGGTGATAACGAACCTCTTTATATCGTGGATGGTTTCCCTGGCGATATCAACAGCATAAACCCTCAGGACATCGAGTCTATGGAGATTCTGAAGGATGGTGCTGCCGCTGCCATCTACGGTTCTGTAGCTGCCAACGGTGTGGTTCTGATTACAACCAAGAACGGTAAGAAGGGCGATGTAAAGGTGGATTTCAGTACCTATTTGAGCTTCACTCACGTTGCTAAGGACCTCGATATGCTTGATGCTGATGGCTATAAGGCTGTACATAAGATGATGTATGAGAACTATAAGACCCAGTATGGTGAATATCCTGGTGCCGGCTTCCCTGCCTATATTACCCATGAAACTGGTGTGAATACCGATTGGCAGGATGCTATCCAGCGCAACGGATTGGCACAGAACTATATGGTCAGCCTCCGCGGAGGTGGTGATAAGGCACAGTATTCTGTATCTTACAACCATGCCGACGAGAAGGGTATCTTTATCGGCAACGAGCATCGTCATGATATCGCACGTATGAAACTCCATGCAACCAAGGGCATCATAGATCTGGATGCCAATATGGATTTCAAATATACCAACAGCCGTCAGCCTCAGTATTCTCTCAAGGAAAGTACGTATTTTTTATAAGTGATTGAGAATGAGATAAGTTTT
>ENA-OOWO01002307-OOWO01002307.1-human-gut-metagenome-genome-assembly--contig:-NODE-2307-length-11192-cov-2.500224_pt1 | contig 11192 bp, 7 predicted proteins | sample MGYA00241579_ERZ501327 | MGnify/ENA primary metagenome ERZ501327 (study PRJEB25962, sample SAMEA2042836) | human gut metagenome | biome: human gut; feature: human-associated habitat; material: faeces...
AAAAATCATACCCCTGCCGCAAACACCAATAGTATAGCGTGTACAGCCGACATGCAAAAATCCATCGCCGGCAAAATCCTGCGTTTTCACGTGCTGGCAAACAGCGACAGCGAAGCAGACCAGAATGTGAAAAAGCAGGTGCGCGATGCAGTAGGGGCTTACATAGAGCCATATCTGCTGGAGTGCGAAAATATCGAAGAAACCAGAGCCACCGTAAATGACCATATGGACGAAATAATAGCGGTATCAAAGGAGACGCTTGCAGCAAACGGTTTTACATATGGCGCATCGGCAGAGCTTACACACACCGATTTCCCGGAAAAGACGTATGGGGACTATACATTTCCTGAGGGAAATTACGAGGCGCTTGAAATAACACTGGGCGATGGAGCCGGTCATAACTGGTGGTGCGTGCTGTATCCAAACATGTGCTTTAGAGGCAGTGTGTACGAGGTGGTAGAGGACGAAGCAAAGGAAAATCTTAAGGAGGTACTCACTCCGGACGAGTATGAGAGCATATTTGACAGTGGAAAATATGAAATAAAACTAAAAATCCTTGATATTTTCAGATAAAACAGTTAGTATATTCATGCTGAAAAAATATATTAAAAAAAATATGTGATGACAAATTATTAAAGCGTGAATTAATTTAGATATGCAAGAGGATAAGGAGAAAGAAATGACAAAGGATGTAGTAGTATCATTAAAGGGCCTGCAGCTCGCACCGGACCAGCAGTCGGATGCGGTAGAGGTGATTGCCCCGGGAGAGTATTATATAAGAAATAACAAACACTATGTGCTTTTTGAGGAGATAATGGAGGGTGAGACCCAGACACTCAAAAATATGCTTAAATTCAATGACAATTATCTTGAGTTCACCCGCAAGGGACCTATGAGTGTACATATGATATTTGAGAAGGGAAAGAAAAACCTGACATATTATTATACACCGTTTGGAAGTATCCAGATAGGTATTGATGCCACAAGCATAGAGGTAAAGGAGACTGAGGACGAGATAAGGGCAGAGGTAAAGTATGCACTTGATGTCAACTATGAATTTGTAGGCGACTGTCACATCAATATAGCTGTGAAGAAAAAAGGCGCAGCAGTCAAAATTGCATAAAAGTCTGCCAAGTCTATGGGGTAAAAAATATATAAAGCATATAAAAAACAGAGCATGTGAGGATGAAAGCCATCCCACATGCTCTGTTTATGTACATGAAAATTAAATCATGATATTATTTCTGCTTAGCCTTTTTGGCAGCCTCTTTAGCAGCTTTTCTTTCAGCCTTTGCAGCCTCCTCAGCCTTGAGCTGTTCGTTGGCCTTGCTGTAGTTTTCTGCCATTCTTGCACGGAAGCCTTTTTTCTTCTTAGGCTTCTCAAGAGGTCCTCTGATACCGCGGACAGCTGTGATGTAGATACCGCTGACAGAAGCCTTGACCTCTTTCTTTAAAGGAATCTCATCAAAGATCTGCTCGTCTGCGATAAGAGACATGACTCTTGGTCCGACCTTGGCCTTGACTACAGGCAGCTTTGAGCGGCGCATAAGCTTTGGTGTCTGCTCAATAATCTGCTGTGGGAGACCGGCATCCTTTAGCTTCATACGCTTTTTGTCAATGATTAGCATATTGACTGTCTGTGATGCAGCAGCTATCTGTTCGTCCTGCTCTTCCTTTCTTTTTTGTGCTTTTTTACCGAGGATTGTTAATACTATAAATGCTACCACAAGCACTACTGCGATAACAATAAGTACGATTAATGCTGGATTCAAAACGTATCCCTCCTAAAAATTTGCTTATTTAAATTAATTCTATCAAATATGCTAAAAAAAATCAATCTTTATTGCAAGAATAGGTAAAACCGTAGTATAATAGAACTATATCTTGGAAAAACTCTTTAGAAGACGCAAAGGGGTATTTATTAATGAAGAAAATTGCTCTTCTGGCTGATGGCTGGAGAAGATATGTAATATATTCGTGGGTTGAGGGTATCATGGGAGGCTCTAAAGAGCTGGGACTGGATGTGTGCCTGTATTTTTACAACACCAACGGAACCTGGAGTCAGGATTCAAAGTTTAACAAAGGCGAGTATGCGCTGAACGATTTGCCTGATTTAAACAGCTTCGACGGAGTGGTATTTGACTGCACCAATACGACCAACCTGGATGAGATACAGTATATGGTCAGAAAGCTTCAGTCGGTAAATGTGCCGGTAGTGAGTATCGGGTATAAGGTTGATGGGTTTTACTATGTAGGCAACGACAATAAGAGGCTGTTTCGCAAGGTGATGGATCATATGTACTATGCGCATGGCTGCAAAAGCTTTGTGTTTGCAGGTGGTCCGCCGTATCATTATGAGAACAGAATGCGTTTTGAGGCCTTCAAGGAGGCTTTAAGTGATTATGGCATACCACTTACAGCTGATATGTACATGTTTGGTGATTTTGATTATCAGACAGGCGTCAGGTATATGAGTGATTGGCACGAGAGCAAAAAGCCGTTACCGGATGTCTTTTTATGTGCAAATGACAATATAGCAGCAGGACTGTGTGCGACAGCAGAGGTTCTTGGATACAAGGTACCACAGGATTTTAAGGTCACAGGCTTTGACAATCTGGATAAGGCTGCGTATTTTAACCCACAGATTACAACAGTGGATAACAACAGGGGCAATATAGGCAGAAATGCTCTTGAGATATTTAAGGCGCTTTGGAATGGCACGGGCGATGCTTCTGATAAATACCTTGATTCTGAGTTTATCCCGGCTGAGAGCTGCGGATGCCCTAATACCGGCAGAGTGGATTATCGTAATTACATAAAGAATATTATCAAAGGCTCCGTTGCAAGAGAGCAGGAGGAGGATGCAGTAATGATCCTCCAGAAAGAGCTCGAGGAGTGCAATGAATACTATGATTTGTTTGAGAGATACTCTGACTATATACAGAGCATGAAGTGTGACGGAGTGTATGTGGTCGGTGTTTCTGATCTGGCAGCTGCAAGGAACAATGCACACTTTAGGAAGCATGGCTATGATATTGACGACGAGGTTGTACTCTATGCGGATGACAAGGACAATGGAAAGCTTGAGTTTAAGAGTGTAAATGACCTTATGCAGTACATGCAGAGTGTAGATAAAAACACCTGCTATATGTATTGCTCGCTGCATTTCAGGGACGAGATAGTGGGCTATGTAATACTCAGGAATCCTGAGTTTTTGTACGACCATCCTGAGCAGTTTGATATACAGTCTGCCCTGCTCAAGAGGCTTGAGAATCTTTTTAAGCAAAAGGTACTTGAGAATACAAATAATGAGCTTAAGAATCTCTACAACCATGATGCGCTCACAGGCCTGTACAATCGTGTGGCATGCAATGAGATGGTCATTCCTATGTTTGCTGAGCTTGAAGCTCAAAATGTCGGCTGCACCATAGTATTTCTCGATGTGGATGATTTCAAGGACATAAATGATACATACGGACACCAGTACGGTGACGAGCTTTTAAAGACTGTGGCGAGGGTGCTTGATGAGCAAAAGCCTGAGGGAAGTATGGTATATAGATTCGGTGGAGATGAATTTATCGTGTTTATCCCTGGGGACAGACATGACACTGCTGAGAAGTATATAAAGCGCGTGTATGATATCATGGAGCAGCACAGCCTGTTTATCAGTCACGGCATCATATATACGAAGCCGGGCAGTGGTAAGAGCTTTGACGATTATCTCGTAAGTGCTGACACAAAGATGTATCAGCTTAAGCAGCAGCGCAAGCAGAAAAACGATAGCAATTTCTTAAAGGGAGTGGATATTTCATCCGTTCCTATGATGGTTGACAATAATATACAAATAATGGATAGGGAAGGTCATGTGTGCAGGGTATTTGATTTTTTAAAGCTGAATAATGTAAATTCAGTCCGTCTGCGCATATGGAATGAGCCTGATAAGGTGCCGGAGTCTAAGGGGTATTGCAGTCTTACATATGTTCTCGAGATGGCTCATGTCATTAAAAAATACAAAATGCATTTTCTGCTGGATTTTCATTATTCAGATTACTGGGCAGATCCGGGACAGCAGAATAAGCCTGATGCGTGGAAGAATTTAAGCTTTGATGAGCTGAAGGAGGCAGTGCACAAGTACACATATGATGTGCTATACAGATTAAAAATCATGGATTGTGCGCCGGATATGGTTCAGATTGGCAATGAAATAAGGAGTGGTATGCTGTTTCCGGATGGTGCAGTGCCACAGTACAGGCAGCTTGCTGCGCTTGTAAATGAGGGAATCAGAGCTGTCAGGGAACTGCTCCCGGAGACAAAGGTCATGATTCATCTGGATCAGGGAGGCAGATATAACTGTATTATGCCTTGGTTTGATTCTATGTTTAATGCGGGCATGCTGCCGATTGACGCGATTGGCCTTTCCTTTTATTCGTTCTGGCATGGTACCTTCATGGATTTGAAGGATACTATGAGCAGGCTCATAAAATTATATAATCTGCCGGTTTATATTGTGGAGACAGCTCATCCGTGGAGGCATTGCAAGGGAGATCATATCTCGAAGGAACTCATGGAGACTGCAGGCCTTGATGCAGGCAGTGCAGAGCAGAAGAAGTCTCTTGAAATAATCATGCAGATAGCAGCAGAGGTGTCAAAGGATACCGGAAAGACCGGTGTATACTACTGGGAGCCTGTCGGTGTGCCTGGTAAAGGCATGGGAACCTGGTTTGAGAATATGGGTATGTTTGACGAGTATGGCAGGGCTTTGCCGGGCTGGGATGCAATCAGGGACTTTGATCCGAAAAATCCGCCGATTAAAGAGCTTGACAAGTATATTGAATCACTTTATGAGTATGAAGAAACACCGGAGGTGGAGGATTTCATGAAGCTTCTTATGATTCATGGAAATCTAATCTCAAATCCTGAATTTAAGGATGGATTTAATAATTGGCAGATTGAGACAAACCTCGAAGAAGGACAGTATACACTGGGTAAGGATGGAGTGTTTATCTCTTCAGATGCCAATTTTGACTATTCGATAAGCCAGACGGTGGATATTGAATATACCGGTGAGTATATAGCAGCGGTTGACTATAGAGGAACCAATACAACAGGTGTCGAGGTCGAGCTGTTTATGGATGTGGAGGATGAAAGCGGCGTTCATACATATACAAGCGACATTTTCCCGGATGATATCAGGTTTGTGACACATCTGCTTAAGCCGGTAAGGCTGCAAAAGAATGCCAGGGTGACAGTAGGGCTTAGGATGCATACTCCTCCGGTGTTTGCAAAGATAAAGAAATTTTCACTCGTTGTAATTTAACCTGATATGTGATATTGTAGACAGGTATAGTGTTTTGCGGATGCGTTTTTGCCGTGGCAGGGCATTGTACATATAAATAACATGACTTACAGATTTCAGGAGGATTCCAATGAGTGAGAAAAAGAATACAGGTAAGAAGGCAGTCATAGCAGTGATTGTGATTGCACTTATCGTGGTAATTATTGCGCTTGTTGCTGTAATAAGCGGCAAGAGCAAAAAGGGTGGCTCAAAGAGCGCAACAGAGGCAGGCACCGAGGCCGGCAGCGAGACGATGCGAAGCGGACAGTTTGACATAGACTACGCAAAGCAGGTTACAAAGCTTGCAGACTATTCAGGTATTGCAATTACTGTCTCAAACGATTATGAGATAAACGATACAGCAAAGCAGAAATATCTGACCAATGTGCTTCAGTCATATGGTGCAGATGCGTACAAGCAGGTTACAGATCGTGATACAGTTGCAGATGGCGATTATGTCAAGGTTGATTACACAGGATATAAGGATGGCAAAGCATTTGATGGTGGCTCAGCTACAGATGTGATGCTTGATGTGACAAATAACAGCCAGGTCGGCGGTTCATCATTTATCGATGGATTTACAAAGCCTTTAATCGGAGCCAAGGTGGGTGACAAGGTTAAGGGTGACGTGACTTTCCCTGAGGATTATGGCAATGACGACTTAAACGGACAGACAGTTACATTTGAGTATACAGTAAAGGGCATTTACTCAGCAGATCCTGTTGCACTTGCTGATATGACTGACGAGCAGGTCAACACAGTGTTTGGAAAGGCCGGAGTGACAACAAATGCCCAGCTTACCACACAGATTGAGAAGGATTTGAAGCAGCAGCTCTACAGCGCTGAGGTGGACAAGATAAAGAGCTACATGATTGACAACAGCACAGTCGAGATTCCTGATGAGTATCTACAGGCCAGACTCAATGAGTATATTGCTTCATTTACCAAAGAAAATGTCAAGGATGGACAGACACTTAAGAAATATTTAAAGTCCAACTACAACATGACAGTGGATCAGGCCACAGAGAAGTGGAAGGAAAATCTGACAGACCAGATAAAGACAGAGTTCATCTTTGGGCTTATAGCTGAGAAGGAAAATATCAAGATGGATGATGATGCCTTCAACAGCTATGTGGATTACATCGTATCAGCCAGCAATGGTCAGTTCAGCAAGGCTTCTGAGGTATACAAGTATTTTGGAAGCGGACACAAGGATGAGGGAAAGACATACCTTAAGAACCAGTACCTTGTAAACAAGGCTATTGATACAGTCACAGAGAAAGCAAATGTGACATTTGAGGATGGCAGTGCGGCGCCGGATACTTCAAGTGGCAGCGCGGATGCCGAATAATAACGATAAATATGCTGTCTGTGGTGATGCGCAGGCAGCTTAAATGGAGGATTAGATAATGGAACTTACAAACATACGCGAGATTTTCCGCAACAAGGACAAATTCGCTGACAAAGAGGTGACTATCGGAGGATGGGTCAGAAGCAATCGTAATTCAAAGAACTTTGGATTTATCGTGGTAAACGACGGTACATTTTTTGAGCCAATCCAGGTTGTATACGGAAATGGCTTAGACAACTATGATGAGGTTGGCAAGATCAATGTCGGAGCTGCAATTATCGTAAGAGGTACACTTGTGCTTACTCCGGATGCAAAGCAGCCATTTGAGATTCAGGCAGCAGAGGTGACTGTTGAGGGTGCATCCACACCGGATTATCCTTTGCAGAAGAAGAGACATACATTTGAGTATCTTCGTACAATCTCACACTTAAGACCTCGTACCAATACTTTTGAGGCAGTTTTCAGAGTGCGCTCACTCTGCGCATATGCTATTCACAAATTCTTCCAGGAGAGGGATTTTGTGTACGTGCACACACCGCTTATCACAGGAAGTGACTGTGAGGGTGCAGGAGAGATGTTCCAGGTGACCACACTTGATTTGAACAATCTCCCTATGACAGAGGAAGGAAAGGTGGATTTCTCAAAGGATTTCTTTAATAAGCCTACCAACCTTACTGTTTCAGGACAGTTAAACGGCGAGACATATGCTATGGCATTCAAGAATATCTACACCTTCGGACCTACCTTCCGTGCGGAGAATTCAAACACCACACGTCATGCGGCAGAGTTCTGGATGATTGAGCCTGAGATTGCTTTTGCAGACCTTGAGGATGATATGATGCTTGCAGAGAGCATGCTCAAGTATGTTATCAGCTATGTGCTTGAAAATGCACCTGAGGAGATGGCATTTTTCAACAATTTCGTGGACAAGGGACTCCTTGACAGATTAAGAAATGTTGTTGAAAATGATTTTGCCCGTGTGACATACACAGAGGCTATCGACATCCTTTCAAAGCACAATGACAAGTTTGATTACAAGGTATCATGGGGCTGTGATTTACAGACAGAGCATGAGAGATACCTTACAGAGCAGATTTACAAGCGCCCTGTATTTGTCACAGATTATCCGAAGGAGATAAAGGCCTTCTACATGAAGCTGAATGACGACGGAAAGACCGTTGCAGCAGTTGACTGTCTTGTACCGGGAATCGGAGAAATCATCGGTGGAAGCCAGAGAGAGGATGACTACGATAAGCTTCTTGCCAGAATAAATGAGCTTGGACTTTCAGAGGATGACTACAAGTTCTACCTTGACTTAAGAAAATACGGCTCTGCAAGACACGCAGGCTTTGGACTGGGCTTTGAGAGATGCGTAATGTATCTTACCGGCATGGGCAATATCCGTGACGTTATCCCATTCCCTAGAACAGTTAATAACTGTGAGCTGTAATCACGAATGAATTTCATATATGAATAATTACCGCCCTTTGCACATATATATGATGTGTGGAGGGCGTTTTTATGTGGAGAAAAATCAAAGGTCCTGTGATAACAATATGTATCATGCATCTTACGGCGCTTTTGTGCCTTATCATACTTTCTATAGTACAGTGCTTTGTCGACATGGCGGAGTGGATAAAGTTTGCACTCTCAATGGCGGTCAATATAGTGGTGGGGCTTGTGTGCGGATTTTTGCTCAAATGTTGCTTTCACCGCAGACGTTTTATCAGGGTGACGGTCGTAGCATACTGGATAACGTATGTGATAGCAACAGTGGTCATAGATATAGGTGAATCAAAAAATATATTCGAGCTTTTGATAATACTCCTTCTGGTAATGTTTTCAGCGCTTGTTTTTCGCTAAAAAAGGACTTTTCATATTGATAATGCTGTGATATAATGTTGAAAGCAAATATGATGTGTCAATGAGACATCGTTAAATGAAAAGGAGATAAAAATGAAACACGTAAAGACATTAAATACAAGAAAATTACAGAACACAGTTAAAAAGGGCGGATGTGGCGAGTGCCAGACATCATGCCAGTCAGCTTGCAAGACATCTTGTACAGTTGGAAACCAGACTTGTGAGCAGTACAAATAGTCATAGGTGAAGCGGATTTAAAGAGTGTGCGCTGATAGGTGCACACTCTTTTCGCAGTGTAATTTTAAAATGTGTATAGAAAGAGAGGAATATTGTAGTGGTTCATCAGTACAAGAACAACGGCTATAATATTGTCTTAGATGTCAACAGTGGCGCAATCCATGTGGTGGATGATGTCACATATGACGTTATTGAGCTGTTTGAGGACAACTCAGCTAAGGAGATTATTGAAAAGCTTGTGGACAGGTATCCACAGACGGAGATAGAAGAAGCAATACAGGAAGTAAATGAGCTTAAGGATAATGAAGAGCTCTTCACAGAAGATACATACAAAGAGCGTATCATAGATTTCAAGAAGCGCCAGACAGTTGTAAAGGCACTTTGCCTTCACATAGCGCACGACTGCAACCTTGCCTGCAGATATTGTTTTGCAGAGGAGGGCGAGTATCACGGCAGACGAGCTCTCATGAGCTACGAGACAGGAAAACAGGCACTTGATTTCCTGATTGCCAATTCAGGCAGCAGAAGAAACTTAGAGGTAGACTTCTTTGGAGGAGAGCCTCTTATGAACTGGGATGTGGTGAAGCAGCTTGTGGCATATGGAAGAGAGCAGGAGAAGCTTCATAATAAGAAATTCCGTTTCACACTGACCACCAACGGCGTTCTGTTAAACGATGAAATTATGGAATTCTGCAACCGCGAGATGGCAAACGTCGTGCTCAGTCTGGATGGACGAAAAGAGGTCAACGACAAGATGCGCCCATTCCGCAACGGAACCGGAAGCTACGACCTGATCGTGCCGAAGTTCCAGAAATTTGCAGAGAAGCGCGGAGACCGCGATTATTTCGTGCGTGGTACCTTCACACACAACAACCTGGATTTTGGCAAAGATGTTCTGCATTTTGCCGATCTTGGATTCAAGAAAATGTCGGTTGAGCCGGTCGTAGCACCGGATGAAGAGCCCTACGCGATCAAAGAGGCGGATCTTCCGCAGATTCTCGAGGAATATGACCGTCTGGCAGCAGAGTATGTCAAGAGACACAAAGAGGGGCGCGGCTTCACGTTCTTCCACTTTATGCTCGATCTGACACAGGGACCGTGCGTGGCAAAACGTCTGTCCGGATGCGGTTCAGGAACTGAGTATCTGGCAGTTACCCCGTGGGGTGACCTCTATCCGTGCCATCAGTTTGTAGGAAACGAAGATTTCCTGCTCGGCAACGTGGATACGGGCGTGACCAACACGGCAGTCCGCGACGAGTTCAAGCTCTGCAATGTCTATGCGAAAGACAAATGTCGGGATTGCTTTGCCAGATTTTACTGCAGCGGCGGCTGTGCGGCCAATTCCTACAACTTCCACGGTTCCATCACGGATGCGTATGATATCGGGTGTGAGATGCAGAAAAAACGTATCGAATGCGCGATCATGATAAAAGCTGCTCTTGCAGACGGCTCTGACGAGTAGAGAACAAGGAGAGAGAGGAATGAAGAACAAAAAAGGAAAAAGCTTTCTGGGGATGCTGCTCCTTCTGATTGCCATCGGCGTATTCGGCTATTTCGGCTATTCGACGATGAATCAGATCAAGCTGGGTCTTGACCTGGCTGGCGGTGTCAGCATTACCTATCAGGCGAAAGAAGAAAATCCGTCTTCCGAGGATATGGCGGATACGATCTATAAGCTCCAGCAGCGTGTACAGAATTACAGTACCGAGGCGGAGGTTTACCAGGAGGGTAATAACCGTATCAACGTAGATATTCCGGGTGTATCGGATGCCAACGCGATTCTGGAAGAGTTAGGAAAACCGGGTTCCCTGATTTTCGTGGACTCTGAAGGAAATCAGATCCTCGATGGTAAACAGGTTGCCAGCGCGAAAGCCGGCATGACCGAGGATAAGGCGACCGGTTCCAAGGCGTATGTCGTTTCCCTGACCTTTACCGAGGAAGGTAAACAGGCATTTGCTGAGGCGACCACGAATGGCGTCGGAAAACCAATTTATATCATTTATGATAACCAGATTATTTCTGCTCCGACCGTCCGTGAGGCGATCACAGGCGGACAGTGCCAGATCGACGGCATGGCGGATTATGAAGAGGCAAATAATCTTGCGTCCACGATCCGTATCGGTTCCCTGTCCCTGGAGCTGGAAGAGCTGCGTTCCAACGTAGTTGGCGCGAAGCTGGGTCAGGAGGCGATCTCCACCAGCTTAAAGGCAGGTCTGATCGGATTTGCCATTGTCATTGTATTTATGATTGCCGTATATCTGCTTCCGGGTCTGGCTGCATCTCTGGCTCTGTGCCTGTATGTCGGTCTGATCCTGATCCTGTTAGTTGCATTTGAGGTGACTCTGACGCTTCCGGGCGTGGCTGGTATCATCCTGTCGATTGGTATGGCGGTGGATGCGAACGTTA
>ENA-OOWO01002308-OOWO01002308.1-human-gut-metagenome-genome-assembly--contig:-NODE-2308-length-11186-cov-2.179139_pt1 | contig 11186 bp, 10 predicted proteins | sample MGYA00241579_ERZ501327 | MGnify/ENA primary metagenome ERZ501327 (study PRJEB25962, sample SAMEA2042836) | human gut metagenome | biome: human gut; feature: human-associated habitat; material: faeces...
GCAGCAGCTCCCGCTTCCGGTACAGGCTCACCGGTGCGCCGCAGATGATCTCGGCATACTGCGTGCAGTTGAGCTTCTCCGGCGGTGCCACCAGGTACTCCCGCAGCTCCGGGGACTCCAACAGGGATAGGATTTCTTTTTTCGGTTCATCGTTCATTTGTCTCGCCTCCTGACAGAGAGTCTATCAAAGCAGGTGAGATAAAAAGAGGGCACCGGGAAGAGAATTCCCGATGTCCTAATATGGCCATCTTATTTCTTTTTGTTCTCAACAAAATATGCGTAACTCTTGTGGTTATCCGCACGGTGCTTCTTTGCAATTTCTCCCCAGTCAGCGAGTTCATCTTCCAGCGTCTTCCCACCTGTTCGGGCGCAGCATTCTGCGTACTGCTTGTCGTTCAGTTTACTCCACGGCCCAAAGCTGCCGATATTATACGCTTCCATGATATATCTATCCAACGGTATATGGAGTTTTTTAATATTAGCGGCATTCCAGAAGAACTCCGGGATTTTGCTCAAACCTTCGTCATCATCTATGCTCTTAAAAATAACAGCAAAGACTTGCAGATACTTTGTGGTCATATTTACCCATTTCTGCGCTTGACCATAAGACAATCTCTTTTCGGTATAGACTTTCTGCAATTTCCCACATAGCTCGCAATGCCAACTGGTATAATCGCTTTCTGCGTCAAGAAGGTCCAACGCTTTTTTTATTTTTGATGATGCCTCAAACCGAAGTTCCCATTTTTCTTGATATTGATGCTCTGCAAATCCTTTCAGCGTGTGGGATGCCATATCTACATAAGCACGATCAATTGCGGCATCAATTGGGTTCTCCATATCGCCAAAATAGCACTGTAAAATGAAATTATGGCATTTTCTTTCAAGATCATTCATTTTTTACATTTTCTCCCATTATTGATATTTTTCCAGTGCTTGTTGCAGCTGGGTTTTTACATTTTCCCGCAGCTTTTTCGGTTCCAGTACCGTCACATCCGGGGCAAAGCTCTGGGCGAAGTGGGCGGCGGACATCTCGTTGGTGTAGACCGAAACGGTCACCGATTCCTCTGCTTCGTCAGAAAACACCACATCCTTGCCGAACAGGTCGATCACATCGCCGATCATCGCCCGACAGACCCGGAACACCGCCCGGCAGTTGCCGCCGGAATACATATAAACGTGCTTTTTCACCAGCTCCCGCACCGGCTGTACGGAATGTGCTGAGAAAACAGCAAGCTGTCGATCAGCAGCCGCAGCTCCCCGTCGGTGAATTCCCGGCTGAGGTAAAAATCCGAAAGGATGTAGCTCTCCTCCAATTCTCCGGTCTTGCTGTTGGTCACCCTTTTTAATTCTATCAGACCCTCCTTAATTTTACAAGCAGGCGAGGGACAAAAACGGGGCATACCGCTTGCTATCATGAGACCGTGCATACAGCGGGTTGAAAATCGGTATTCTTTTGATGTAAAGGATAAGCAACATGAAAAAGGGAATTTTTCGGTGCATGGATTTCGATACGAACCATCCCAAGCTCATAATCGCAGCGGTTGCATGCGACAGAAACGGTTTGACGAATGAGGCGGCAGCATTCAGCGTAAGGCTGAGTGCTTTTTTTATTCGGCGCACCCCGGCGGTGCATAAAAATAAAGTCGCCTGCGGCTTATGAAGTATGGCTAAAATCTCATAACGAAAATGCGCCGCACTGAGTAAAAACATATGACATCGTGAGGTAATAAATTTTCAAAATACAAACACAAAGAGCATTGAGCAAACTATATAATAATGATATAATATTGTATGTTATGTGATAAGGTTAAATATGAAAATAGCAAGTTGGAACTGTAACGGGAAATTCAGAGAGGAGTTTAACTTTATTAAAAAATTAGACGCCGACATATATGTCATACAGGAATGCGAAAATCCCCTATTATGTTCAAATAATGATTATAAAAATTTTGCTTCAAATTAATTTTGAACAGGTAAAAATAAGGATATAGGATTACAAAATAATTAATGAAAATCGGTTAAAACATTCAGATCATTTGCCGATAATGTTAACTATTTAACTTATAAGATAGGAGAAAAAATGAAAAATCCGATTAACTATTTTAAAGAGTGCATTAAAAGTATTGACGATATAAAAAAAGAAATATTATCTAAGCAGCAAGAAATAGATACTTGCAAAAAGCAGCTTGATGAAATCAATTCTGAAAAAGACAGCACAAGCTTCAAGTGGTACGATGTCAAAAACAAAGCAGATTTTAATGACGAAATAAAAGCCAAAACAAGATTACTAAAAGCTAAAATCGCTAAGCTTGAAAAAGAAATAAAGGGTTTAGAAAAGCAAAAAGAAACTGAAACCGATAAAAGGAACAAATTATTTTTATTGTCCGGTATCGTTGCATTTTTTATAATAATTGCAATTGTACTAATTATTGGTTCAATAAGCGGAAAAAAACATCCAGAGCCTCAAACCACAACAGAATTTGTTGAAGCAACAAAAGAGACAAAAACCACAGAAACAACAGAAAACATAACCACCACCGAAGCAGCAACTGAAACAACAGAAGCCACCACGGAAAGAGCCACTGAAGCGGAAAGAACCACTGAAAAAGAAACGACTAAAGAAACTACTGAATCTACAACTTCTCGTTCGCAAAAAATTGTTTATAGTTCAAAAACGGGAAGTCACTACCATAATGATGGTTGCAGATATGCCAACGGTTCTAAAATGACAGTAGCTGAGGCTGAAAAAAAAGGATTAGAGCCTTGTGCTGTTTGCAATCCATAGTATCACAAACCATTATTCTTTTATCCTCATTTTTAGTGTAAAGCCAAGATGTCTCATTATAACAATATGCAGTATAATAACAGCCGACTTTGTCGGCTGTTATTTTTAAATGAAGCGCACCCCGGCGGTGCATAAAACGGTGGCGTTTCGGCTTACACGGTCCAGGCGGTTCCGAGCATTTTCAAAAGCAGGTCGCGGTACGTAAGTCCTGCGGCACGCGCCGCTGTCATGGTGAGACAATCCTGATTTTTTCTGTGCGGACGAACACCGCCGGTGATATTCGGCTTCGCGTTAAAATCAAATATTTCAAACACACCGTTTTTATCCTCGCGGCAGTCGATGCGTACAAGCCCTTTTATTTTTAAAGCCTGTGACGCGGCAACACAATCCTCTTTTATTTTAACAAGCTCCTTTATGCCGTCTTTTGCAGGCGGTTCGCTTTGTTGATACAAAATCGCAAGTTTCATTTTTCTCGCTTCCGAATTTTTTATTTCAGCGTTATTTTATCGCCGATACCGTGGTTTTTCAAGGGTATCGTCCTTACGGCAGGCAAGCAAAGTCACACTCGCGTGCTATTTAAAATATAATGCATTGAGGCTTTAAACACCAGAAAGGCTGTGATTTTTTATGAAGCGGGCAAAACGGATACTATCTTTTCTTTTAATGCTCCTTGTTGCGATTTCGGCATCTGTGCTACATGTTTCGGCAATTTCCGCCGACACCGACGAGGTTTTTTCGGGAATAGACGTCAGCGTTTATCAGGGAGATATAGATTTTGAACAGGTTAAAAACAGCGGAATCGAAGTTGTATATATAAGAGCGGGATACGGTTTTTCCGTAACAGACCCGAAATTCGAGGAAAATTACGCCAACGCGACAAAGGCCGGACTTAAATGCGGCGCATACTATTTTGTGACCGCACGAAATACCGAACAGGCATATTTGCAGGCAACGCGCTTTGCCGAGCTTATAAGCGGAAAAACCTTTGCCGCAAGACCTGCCATGGATTTTGAGGAATTCGGCAGTCTCGGGAAAAACGGCATAAATATTGTGGGGCTCGCATTTATGCAAAAGCTCCGAGAACTTACGGGAATAGTACCGATTCTTTACACCGACGCATACAACGCCTCGGAAACCTGGGACTGGAATTTTGCGCAGTTTCCGCTCTGGGTTGCCGATTATGACGCGGAAGAACCGTATGTTACAAGTAATATTTGGCAGAGCTATGCGGGATTTCAGTACAGCGACCGCGGCGAAATTCCGGGGATTTACGGCAATGTTGACCTCGACAGGTTTACTTCGTCGGTATTTTTAAACGGCGCAAGCGAAGCTACGCCCACAAAGTCGCCCGATGCCATAAGATATACGGTAAAACGCGGCGACACGCTTTGGGGGATTGCAAAGAAATTCGGCGTTACGGTGTCGGCTGTCGTAAACGCAAACAACATCAGAAATCCCAATCTTATATACGTCGGAGAAGTGTTTATAATCCCCCATATGACGTCCGCGGAAAGCTCCGGATACACGCTTTACACGGTAAGACGCGGAGATACTCTTTGGGGAATATCGAGAAAATTCGGCACAAGCATAAACAGCATAGTCGCGCTTAACGGCATTAAAAATCCGAACCTCATATATGCGGGCGAAGTGTTTAAAATACCCTCTGCCCGCTCGGAACAAGCCGTAATTTACACGGTAAAGCGCGGCGACACGCTTTGGGGAATATCAAGGAAATTCGGCACCACCGTTGAAAATCTGGTAAAGCTGAACTCCGTTAAAAACCCGAATCTCATATACGTCGGGGAAAAGCTGATAATCGGATGACAGACAAAAGCCGTCCGCACCCTTTGAAAAACTACGAGTGCGAACGGCTTTTAAGCAATATGTGTTTTATTTATTTGTCATTTTGAAGTGCAGACGGCTGAGCGACTGTATGAGCCTGTAATGCTTGAAATTATATTTGCGAAGCAAACGCAATTTTCCGCTCTTAACGGAGCTGAGCTCATATATTTCGGGGCTTAATTCCTTTGCCTTGCGGTCGAATTCCATAAAGCGTTTTCTGTTTTCCATATCGCTGTCGGGATAGCTCGAATATATTGCGCTCTGCGTAATTATAAGGTCTGCTATGCAGGTCCTCATATAATCCGCTTTTGCGCTGTCTGCCTTATCCGAAGAAATATAGTCCCTGTAAAAGTCAAACATATGGAACGTAACCCTGAGATGGTCGTTTATATGCTTTTGGAAACCGAGAATACTCACGCTCTGAGTTGAGAGCGCAAGCCTGTACATATAAACATGCAGGTCAAAGAATGTCACCTTGTTTACAAAGGGCACCGGGAACATAACATATTCGACATCCACATAAAAGCACTTTTCGTCAATAACAATGTTATTATCTTTAAGCACGCTCGTCTTTATTACAAGGGCGTGCATAGGTATATAAACCTTATTTGCAACATCGGCGAAGTCATATTCCGTACCGTCTTTGAACTGCGGAAAATCAACAGCCTTTTGGCGGTTAACGTCGTCATAATACTCATTATAGTTTGTAAACACATATTCGGATTCGGTTTTTTCGAGATCCTCGACGAGCTTCACAAAATCGGCGGTGTTGACCCAGTCGTCACCGTCCACAACCTTAAAGTATTTGCCGACGGCATTGCGAATGCCGCAGTTAATGGTGGAGCCGTGACCGCCGTTTTCCTTTGAGATAACTCTGAATGTATCGGGGTACTTATCGGCGTACTCCTTGCCTATTTTTGCGGTGTTATCCTTTGAGCCGTCGTCAACCACGATAACCTCGAATTTTTTCATTACAGCCTCGTCGCAAACAAACGAGTCAAGCGTCTGATTCAAAAATTTTTCGACATTGTACGACGGTATTACAACCGTAAGAAGCTTATCCATAATTTTCACCTCAATAATAAGTTCCGTGAAGCAGTATTATTCTCTCCGAAACAATACGATTTAAAAATTTATTTGCCCTGAGTTATTTCCTTTGCCTCGGAATTCTTTGATGTGACGGACTGAATGAGATAGCCGAGCGCAAGCCAGAAGAGGAATGCTCCGCCTGTGTTCATATAAAACGTCTCCGAATAGAACATCATAGAGGCAAATATCGGAGCTATAATGCTGAGCAGAGCGGTATTATATTTGTATTTTTCACCCTTGAATTTAAAGAAATTCTTAAATATGAGCACCAGCACCAATATTATATATGCTGCGATAATCACAACGCCCAAAATGCCCTGACTTACAAGTATGTCGACAAAGCTGTTGTGCATACTGTGGAATTCAATAAAATCATTGTTGACAAGATAAGTGTCGGGGAGCTTATCCTCGGCATAAGGAACATAGTTCCTGAAGGTTACGCCGGTTAACGGCTTCGTTTTGAATATTTCGAGTCCGCTGCCCCAAATAGCAAAGCGGCGGTTGCTCACGTCACCGTTTATGTCGTTACTCTGACGGCCGATCTCAAGCTTCTGCTTGTCCTTTTCCTTCTGAGCATCGGTTTTATCCTTATCGCTGCTTATGATGTGCTCATACTGCCATTTCTTGAATTCGGAGGTTGAAACCGACACAACCTTTATCGCGGCAAAGGATGCGACTGCCGCTGTAACAGCAAGCAAAACGCATATTACGCCCCTTGCGAACGCTTTTTTTGCTTCGAGCTTTTTGCTCCTGAGCGCGGTGAGATACACATAGACCAAAAGCGCGCAGAACAGCGATACCATACCGGTTCGTGAATCCGAAAAAGCTATATAGCATATCTGTAAAACGATATTTATGATGTACAAAGCCTTTAACGGCTTCTTTGCGTCCTTGTAAAAATACAGGCTCATTATTATGGTTATTGCCGAGAATACTGCACCGTAATTGGGGTCGGAATACACACCCCAAAGCCTGTTCCAAAGGAATCCGAGAATTACGACTACTCCGTTTACCTCCGTATACGAATAGTAATCGGCAAAGAGCATAACCGTTCCCGCCGCAACAGCCAGGAACGTATACGCCATAAAGAAGTGTGAAATTATGTAGAATTCCTTTTTCTCCGCCGTGCCGTCGGACGTGGTGTCATAAGTGTACAGTATAAAATACTGGAACGCCATCCAAACGAGTGCCTTTGCGTTTTCCGACAGCCCGTACTGCCTTGTAAGCAGCGCCGACAGCGCATAGCTTCCGCAAAATGCAATAAGCAAAAATAAGCCTTTTGCATGTAAGTATTTTTTGAAGCAGACGACTCTTATTAGAAGTACCGCTATTCCTATCGCCGTTACCGCATACGCAATCCAAGTAAGTACCGAGCGGTTTGCCGTAAGGCCGTTGAACGAGAGCAGTGTAAGCGCAAGGAAAAGCAGCTTAAAGCCGGTCGCCTGCGACCCCTTCCTGAGTATACTTTCTTTCATATTAACTCCTCACACCAATTCATAAAAATTCTGCGCTGAAAGGTCATATCCGGCTCTCCGTATTTCATCGGTACGGTCAATCCGTTTATAGCCCTTGGCTTTTTCTATTTTTTCCGCCCAAACCTTTGCGTCACCGTCTTTGTCAATCGAGAGGGTAACACAGTTTTCCGTTATCACGGCATCGGACGGTATATGATCGCTCAGGCAGCACATAAGCCCGGTTGCTTCGGCCTCCACAGCGGCTATGCCGAAACCCTCGAAATGCGACGGCATAAGATATATATCCATAGCCATCATATAATTATAAGCATCGGTCTGCCTGCCTGAGAATATAACCTTGTCCGCTAAGCCGAGGCTCTTTACCTGCTCCTTTACACTGTCAAAAAGCAAGCCGTCACCGACGAGTAAAAGGCGTGCGTCGCTGTCGATTTTGCACAGCTCGGAAAATACACGCACCATAAAATCGTGATTTTTGGGATAAAGGAAATTTCCGACACTGCCTATGACGAATTTATCCTGCAATTGCAGTTTTTCGCGCATTGCTTCCCTCTTTTCGGGAGAATACGTAAAGCTTGCAAGGTCAATACCGTTTTTTACAAGCTTAAACTTGTCCGACCCGACGATTTTTTCGGGGAATATCCATTTACCCGCAAGAGCCGAGCAGGCGTAAAAGTCGGTTCCGTATTTATAAAGGAAATTGCGGCAAAGGTTATTGAGCTTTATCATAAGCGCGCGCTTTTTCGGGTTTGAACAGTCATACCACGCACTGTGAGAATGTATGATAACCTTTTTTACTCCGCAGTCGTGCGCCGCTTTGGGTCCCGGATAGCATATCGCGGTAGAAATATTGAAATATGCGGTATCATATCCGTTTTTCTTTATTATATCGCAAATCGCCTTATACTGAGCACGCGGATTTTTAAGAGTCGGTATTTCAAAAAGCCCTGCGCCCTTGCTCTCAAGCTTTTCCTTAAGCTCATTATCTATTTGTGTTGTGAGAAAATCGAAATGCACCTCACCCGGGGAAAAGTGCTCAAAAAAGTTGAGCATATACTTGTCAATTCCGCCGGCTTTTCCGTTCATAATATAGCCGAAAAGCACCTTTTTCAACTGTTTGCCCTCCACATTATTTTTTTAGCTTAAGCCCCGAAAACAGCGACGGGAAGCTTTTTTTGACCGCCGCAATAAATTTGCCCGTGAAAAGAAGCACGCCTGTATTTCCGCCTTTAAGCTGATTCGCCATAATTTTTACAAGCCTGCTGTCAGGCTCGGCGTAAGGCATAAGCTCCTTGTAAAGCTCACTTTTAAGCTGAGCCTTGAGCCAGTCTTTTCTGTCTTTCCCGGACATTCCGGAGCGTTTGTCATTATTTTTTTCGAGAGCCGAAAATACGCTTCTGACGTATATGCCGGCAAGATTTTTAAGTATATCTCCGTCACACATACCGTTTTCACGGTAAAAACCGAGCAGCTCGTTTATACGCATTTCCTGAAGCTCAAAGTAATTTTTGACAAAGCGGCACGTAAGGCTTTGATTGTCTCTCTTGGCATAGTGGTATGCCGTGTCGTCAAGAATTACCATGGAATCAACATATCTGAAGAAATCTATATTAAACTTAAAATCCTCGTTAAGCGGCATATCGCAAAATGTAACTCCGGAGGAAACCACCGCGTCTTTAAGATAAATCTTATTCCAAAGGTAGCCGAAAAGCGTGGTGTTTTCGATTTTAATTACTTCTTTCGCCACATTCTCTTTACCCGAGAGAGCTTTGCTCTCATATGATACGGGATTTGTCATATACAGCTTACCGGTCTTGTCGTAATACTCCTCCACCGCGCCGAACATCACAACCGTGGGAGAAGCGTCACGCGAAGCCGAATACATTTTTTCAAATATATCGCTGTCTATTTTATCGTCGGAATCCATATAATAGAGATATTTGCCCGAAGCGGACTTTGTGCCGAGATTTCTCGCGCTGCTCGCTCCGCCGTTTTTCTCCTTATGGATAACCCGAACCCTGCCGTCCGAGGCTGCAACCTCATCGCATATCTTGCCGCTGCCGTCCTTGGAGCAGTCGTCTACAAGTATAAGCTCAAAGTCGGCAAAGGTTTGCCGAAGAACGCTGTCAAGCGTATCCCTGAGATATTTTTCTACGCCGTAAACCGGCATTATAACACTGAAATACGGTGCGCTCATATTTTTCACAGCCTTTCGGATTATTTTATCTTCCCGCTTTAAGCTTTGCGAAAAGCTTTGTATTGCCCGACTTAACGGAAGAAATGACCTTGCCCTCAAGATATGTGAGCGCGGTGCTCTTCATCTTAATCGGTATAAGCATAAGCTTCATATACTTTGACTTCGGCACAGCCGCAGAAACCGCCGCGCGCGCCTTGGGGTCATTTATCATCTTTCTTATCTGCGCCTTTTTTTCGCCGGCAGGCAAGGTGCAGTTTTTGTTTGTAACGTTTTCAACGCATCCGACTATGCGCTCGATATATCTTCTCGAGAGAAATTCCTCTATCTCCGGAGTCATAATTCCCCAGTGCTCATAGAGCTCTCTCATCCACTCGTTCTCCTCCTCGCGCTTTTCGTACATATCGCTTCTGTACTTGGCGGTTTCGGACTCGGCTCTTTGACGGATAAAGTGGTAATACTTCTTTGACGTCACGCCGACTCTCTCAACGTCGCGCACAACGGAGAGGTTAAAGGGGAAATCATCCCAGAAGGTCTGCGGGAAATAGAGCTTGTTGTCTCTTATATAATCGCCCGAGAAGAGCTTATTCCACGGAGTGTAGAGAAGATTGCGGTCAAAAAGGTTGTGTGCGTCGGCTCTGAATTCAGCCTGAGTTTTGTATATCTTATCCTTGTAGACCTGCTCCTGCGTGAATTTTTCGGTGTCACTGTAATATGTGTCGATATAGTAACCCGAAACAACGAGTTGTAAATCGTTTTTCTCGGCCAAATCAACCATATCCTGAAGCATGGTTTTTTCAGCCCAGTCGTCGGAGTCCATAAAATACATATATTTTCCGACAGCCTTATCTATGGCGACGTTTCTCGCCGAGGGAGCGCCGCCGTTTTCCTTATGGATAACCTTTATACGCGGGTCCTTTGCGGCGTATTCATCGCAGATTTTGCCGCTGTTATCGGGAGTTCCGTCGTCTACGGCAAAAAATTCCCAATCGGTAAGGGTCTGATTTTGTATACTCTCGATAGCCCTGCCAACGTAATTTTCGACGTTGTAAACAGGCATTATAACACTAACTTTTACATCATTCATAGCCTTTGACCGTTCCTCGCTCAAAATAATTTATCTGTTACCGCCAAAGCCGAAGCTATGACCTTATCCATATCATAATATTTATATTCCCCGAGACGGCCTCCGAAGATCACGTTCTCTTCTTTTTCTGCTAATTCTTTGTATTCTGCGTACAATGCTCCATTTTTTTCATCATTGACCGGATAATATGGTTCCATGCCTTCCTGCCAGGTAACCGGATATTCCCTGGTAATAACAGTCTTTGGCTGGGTGCCAAATTCAAAGTGTTTGTGCTCGATGATACGGGTATATGAAGTCTCACGGTCCGTGTAATTCACGACAGCAACGCCCTGATGGTTCTCCTCATCCAGGATCTCCTGAGCAGCTGCCAGAAGTCCTGCATTCTTTAAATTTGTCCCCATTTTTCCGAGAACATAGGAAGTTTCCTTTGCTTTCTGTCCGATTTCTGTTAACATGGCTGTTCCTCCCTGATCCGTGTTCCGGCATCCCGGTCTTTGCACCGGATCACACGCTTTTCTGTCACGATCAAATCTACATTCTTATCATACGGTCCCACCGGGATCTCCCCGAGGATCTGGAACTCATAGGCCAGCGCGATCGTCATATGACCGGCATGCTGTTCCAGATACCGGTCATAGAATCCGCCGCCTTTTCCCAGACGGGCACCGGTTTCCACAAATCCCATTCCCGGGACCAGGATCGGCGCCGTCCGGAGGA
>ENA-OOWO01002316-OOWO01002316.1-human-gut-metagenome-genome-assembly--contig:-NODE-2316-length-11162-cov-2.435851_pt1 | contig 11162 bp, 9 predicted proteins | sample MGYA00241579_ERZ501327 | MGnify/ENA primary metagenome ERZ501327 (study PRJEB25962, sample SAMEA2042836) | human gut metagenome | biome: human gut; feature: human-associated habitat; material: faeces...
TTCCGATCTGGAGCATCGAACCATACATAAAGCACTTTACCGTCGGCCCCTTCTACCGGTACAGGAATACCCCAGTCCAAGTCACGGCTTACGGCACGTGGTTGAAGGCCCATATCCAGCCAGCTCTTACATTGTCCATATACATTCGGACGCCATTCTTTGTGATCTTCCAGGATCCACTGGCGCAACCAACTTTCGTGTTTGTCGAGTGGCAGATACCAGTGTTTAGTTTCTTTCATTACAGGCTGACTTCCGCTGATTGCACTTTTCGGGTTAATCAGTTCAGTAGGAGAGAGTGTACTTCCACATTTTTCACATTGGTCGCCATAAGCTCCTTCTGCGTGACAGCGTGGGCATTCTCCTGTGATATAACGGTCTGCAAGGAATGTATGAGCTTCTTCGTCGTAATACTGCATGGAAGTCTTTTCGATAAATTCATTTTTATCGTACAGTTTACGGAAGAAGTCAGATGCGGTATCATGATGAATTTTAGAAGAGGTACGTCCATACACGTCAAACGAAATTCCGAACTCTTTGAATGAGTCGCGAATCAGTGTGTGGTAGCGGTCTACGATATCTTGCGGAGTAACTCCTTCTTTTTTTGCACGGATAGTGATAGGTACTCCGTGTTCATCCGATCCTCCGATAAATAAAACATCTTCTTTTTTCAGGCGCAGGTAGCGCACATAGATGTCCGCTGGTACATAAACTCCGGCCAGATGTCCGATATGAACCGGACCGTTAGCATATGGTAGAGCTGATGTAACGGTTGTTCGTTTGAATTTTTTTTCCATATACGTATATAGTTTATTTTAAGTTGCAAACTTATGATGCGCAAAGATAAGGATTATTTGGGAATTATCATTGATGGAAAATGGCTAAGAGAATTTTCTCTTTTCTTTTTATCTGGGTTATCGTATTTATCGTTATAAGAAAAATCGAAATTTCTTTAAAAAGGTTTGGAATGTCTTGGAACATACGGCGTTGATTGTTGTTTGACTTTTCTAGAAATCTGTATCCGACTGCTAAAGTTATTGCAATGCTTTTTATGCATTTCTACAAATTCTGTCTAATAATCACTTGCCATACAATAAATCTATGTAATTTTAACTGCTGAAACGACAGTGAAAATCTTTTATTATTAGTAATACTTTAAGCTTTATATTCTGATTTTCAATGATATCTTATTTCAAAACCTTAAATTTAAAATCTAATAAAATGAAACATCTGATTTTATTTGGTATAATGTGGTTATGCGGGTTGATGACAGTTGTAGCTCAAAACGTACCACAAGTAATTCCTGCATTGCAGCAGTGGAAACCGGCCAAAGGCAAAATGGTATTGCCGGAATCGGGCAAAGTGATTATATCTTCAGATGAGGAAGGGGCATTAAAGCAAAGTGCTGAGATTCTGGTGCAAGATCTGAAAGAGATGTTTGGCTGGAATTATCGTGTGGTAATTGGTAAACAAGAAAAAGGGGCTGTGTTTTTGACTTTAAGTAAACCAGATAAGACATTAGGTGATGAAGGATATCGGATGGATGTACGTAATGGAGTAACTATTGAAGCTCCTACTGCTAAAGGTGTATTTTGGGGGACGAGAACCTTGTTGCAGATGATTCATAATCAGCCGGAGGGGCTGATGAGAGGGCAGGCTATAGATTTTCCATTGTATCCGAATCGAGGATTCATGATTGATGTGGCACGTAAGTTCTTTACAATGGATTACCTGCGTGATTATGTAAAAATTCTTTCATTCTATAAACTGAATGAGTTACAAGTTCATTTGAATGACAATGGCTTTGTTGAGTTTTTCGGAAATGACTGGGACAAGACGTATGCAGCCTTTCGGTTAGAAAGTGAGCGTTATCCCGGTCTGACTGCAAAGGATGGATCTTATACAAAGGCTGAGTTTCGGGATTTTCAGAAAATGGCCGCTATCTATGGAGTGAATGTGATTCCGGAAATAGACGTACCAGCTCATTCCTTAGCTTTTACCCATTATAATCCTCGATTAGCAGCTGACAACAAAGAGTATGGTATGGATCATCTGGATTTGTATAAACAGGAAGTATACGATTTTGTGGATTCTCTCTTCGATGAATATTTGTCGGGCGAAGATCCCGTGTTTGTTGGCCCGGAAGTACATATTGGAACCGATGAATATAATAAGAAGGAATCCGAACAGTTCCGTCATTTTACAAATCATTATCTGAATTTTGTATCCAAGTATGGCAAGACTCCGCGTTTATGGGGAAGTTTGAAAGTGATGACAGGAGAAACTCCCGTCGATTTGACTGGAAATGTGGTGAGTGCCTGGAATTATAATTGGATGGACGTGAATACATGCCTGAAAGCAGGAGCAAAGGTCGTGAATCTTTGTGACTGGCTTCTGTATTTGGTTCCTAGTGTAAATTATTATCATGATTTTCTGGATTATCAGTGGTTGTATGAATCTTGGATGCCCGAAATGATGAAAAAGGATGATCCGAAAGTGGAAAAACGCCATCCTAATTTCTTGGGAGCCATGTTGGCAGTATGGAATGATCGTGTAGGAAATGGTATCAGTCAGCAGGATGTACATGTGCGTACTTTCCCGGCATTACAAGTTGTATGCGAAAAAATGTGGAAAGGAGAAAATGCGGAGCATGTATCGTATGCACAGTTTAAGGCTCTTTGTCAATCCACTCCCGAAGCTCCAGGAGTGAATCTGCTTGCGAAAGTGCCACAACGCACAATTTTAACGGATATAGGTAAAGAGGTTACACTTTCAGGTACAGATGTGGTGACTACTTCTGTTGACGAAATAGGTTATCCTTATGCTGTGGAGTTTGAAATTTGTCCGGATTCTATTCCAAACATTGATGCTATATTGTTCAAGGGGCCTCATTCGGAATTTATAACGAACTGGCAAAATACAGGCAAGTTTGCTTTCCGTCGTGATGGCTATGAATTTGTATTTCATGCTTATCGTTTGCCAGTAGAAAAGTGGACTAAGATACGGATAGAAGGAGATATAAAAGGCACTTCTTTGTTTGTAGACGGGCAACTTCTGGAAAGACTGGAAGGACGCATAGGTGAAGTATTCAATGTTAAGCATCAGAGAAAAGACCGTATATGGTATCAGGAAACGTTGATATTCCCATTGAAGCAATTAGGAGATACTCAAATGGGATTCAATGGGAAAGTGAAAAATTTAATATGTACTCCACGTTGATACAATATAATTTTATGATAAGAGTTTGATCTCGTTTTGTATAGTGACCCGAAAGTTAATGGAATATATCGGGCTTTTCTAAAAGTAACTGAAAGTAGATTGGCCAAACTATACAATAAGTTAAAAACGGCTACCTGAAGTCTTCACAGATTTTGGTAGCCGTTGTTTTTGTCAGTGGGTATAATAAGGTTTTGTTACCACACTGAATCTTAAATTTACCTTTTCCAACATCCGATTTTCATTATTAAAGGTTAGTCATCATATTACTTTGTTGATATGTAAGCGGCGTAGATCAGGTGTGAGAGAAGTAATCTAATCACAGCTGAAAACGATATGCTTTTTATCTGGTGTGGTTGTCAGCTTTTATTTTATTACCAGAGGCAGTATATCGTTCAGCTGTGAATTTATTGTTATCAATCTTTAAGTTGCTGTACTCAAAGATGATATGGCTCATGCTATATCCACATTCTTATTTGTAGAAAAGCATGTGTTTATCAGAATGGGTTATTTTTTCAGTATATTGATAGGACTTTGCAGATGCAATATATTATTAGTCTTTTCAACTCCACCAGTAACTACTACATCTAATGTAGCTTTGATATCACGTGAAGAAGCTCCTATCAAGAATTGATAATTACCACCGTCTATTACCCATGCAGAAGAATTCTCGTTGTAAGAAGCCAGATCGAATGCTTTTACTTCCATTGTAACGGATGTTGTTTCGCCTGGATTTAATTCTTTAGTCTTGGCAAATGCTTTTAATTCTTTTTCTGGTTTATTCAATTCTCCTCCTTTAGGTGCAGAAATATAAAGTTCTACGATTTCCTTTCCTGGCTGTGTGCCTGTATTTTTAACATCTACGGTTACGGTATAGATTCCATTTTCAGTTTTCACTTTTGGATTTCCGTATTCAAATGTTGTATATGACAAACCATATCCGAATGGATAAGAAACCTGTTTTTCAAAACTGTCAAAATAGCGGTAGCCTACGTAGATATCTTCTTCATAATCTGTATAGTCCCACAGTTTTACATCAGACTTCTTTTCTTTAGGATCGGCCATGTTACTCAGATTGCCCATAGCACCTTCTGTCGGGAAGTTGGCAGATGAAGCTGCATCTTCAAATTTAACAGGGAAAGTCATTGTCAGTTTACCTGATGGATAAGCCTTTCCACTCAAGATGTCTGCTACACTATTACCACCTTCTTGTCCTGCCTGCCAAGCACAGAGGATAGCATCCGGCAGATTTTTCCATGAATCGGTTTCAATCACTCCACCGATATTCAAGATAACTACAACTTTTTTACCTGCGGCATGGAAGGTTCTGCATACATCGTTGATCAATTTAGATTCTTCTTTTGATAGATTGAAATCAGAAACCTTTCTGTCAACAAATTCTCCCGACATACGTCCTAAAGTGATTAATGCAATATCTGTCTGAGCAGCCCAGTTACTTAATTGATCTGCTGACAGAGCCATTTCAGTAGGTAATGGAGTGGGTAAGAATTTTACTAATGGATTATCTCCTTTAGGTTTATTGCGCTCATTTTCTTCTGCAATATATTTCAGGTAGATGTTTTTCAATTCATCGTTTACTTGGAAATTAGCATTCTTCAATCCATCGAGCAAAGAAACTGTATAGGCACGGTTGACATTTCCAGAACCAGTTCCTCCTGCAATGAAATTATACGAAGTACATCCAAACAATGCAACTTTCTGAATGTTGGAATTCAATGGTAAAGTCTGATTGTCGTTTTTCAGTAAAACCATACCTTCGGTAGCCGATTGGCGGGTAACGTTGGCATGAGCCTGCAAATCGGGTTTGTTGGAATAGTTGTATTTTTTGAAATGAGGAGTTTGCAGAATCATGTTAAGAATGCGTTCTACATTGCGGTTTAAGATTGCCTCATCCAATTTTCCTTCTTTTACTGCGTTGACTATTGCTTCATACTGTCTGTCGAGTCCTGGTTGCAGCATGTCATTTCCAGCTTCCATTTGTGCTACTGCATCCTTACCTCCAAACCAGTCTGTCATAACCATACCTTTAAATCCCCATTCATCACGCAAAAGGGTAGTAAGCAGCTCTGGGTTTTCTGAAGTATAGACTCCGTTCAGATAGTTGTAAGAAGACATTACGGTCCATGGATTCGATTCTTTTACTGCAATTTCGAATCCTTTCAGGTAGATTTCGCGTAAGGCTCTTGGCGATACATGCGCATCTACAGCCATACGATTACTTTCCTGATTGTTTACAGCAAAGTGTTTGATGGATGTTCCAACTCCGTTGCTCTGTACACCTCTTACATAAGCAGCTGCAATTTTTCCAGATACCAGCGGATCTTCTGAGTAATATTCAAAGTTACGTCCGCAAAGAGGATTACGATGAATATTCAGTGCCGGTGCCAGCAAAACGTCGGCTCCATATTCCAAAACCTCATTACCGATGGCTTTACCAACGTTTTCTACCAGTTCCTGATTCCAGGTAGAAGCTAATAATGTTCCGATAGGGAAGTGTGTACAATAGTAAGTTGCTGAATCTCCTTCACGAGTGGGGTCAATGCGCAATCCGGCAGGACCGTCAGCTAGTACGACAGCCGGAATACCCAATCGTTCGATTGGGTAAGTTGTTCCAGCTGCACCAGGTACTATTCCAACAGTCTGAACGCCCTGCCCGACCATGTGTTTGCTGCACAACGGGGCTTCTATGTGGGCTGGATGGACACAAGCGGCAACTGGCTGTACTGCCAGAGTATTTTCTCGTCTGCCACTGCGGACGATGAACCGAGTTACGGCTATTGAGTTAGGAGGGCTTTCTTATGAAAAACGCTAAAATTTCCCGCCGCAGCTTTCTGCTGGGGCTGGCTGCCTGCTCCGCCGCCGGGGTGCTGACCGCCTGCAAGGGCACGGATGCGCCCTCCGGCAGCACCGCTTCCTCTGCCGCAGAGCCGCCCGCGTCCTCTGCTGCTTCCTCTACTGTGCAGCAGCCGGAGCCGTTCCTGACCGTGGAGGAGTTTCCCCCGCTGGACGGCAGCACCGCCTGCATCCCGCTGATGGCGCAGATGCTGGCCGATACCACCGGCATGGACTTGGAGGAAGCCCGCAGCAGCATCACCGTGAGCACCACCGCCTACGCATGGGAGAACTTTGGTCTGTACGACACCACCACCCGGATGCTGGTGGTGTACGAAGCGCCGGACTATGTAAAAGAAGAGCTACAAGAGGCCAATGTGCAGCTGGAGCAGAAACCCATCGGGGTGGACGCGCTGGTGTTCATCGTCAACGAGGATAACCCCGTACAGGCGCTTAGCCAGCAGCAGCTGCGGGATATCTATGCCGGAAAGATCACCAACTGGAAGGATGTGGGCGGCAAGGATCAGGAAATCGTTGCCTTCCAGCGCGGCGAGGACTCTGGCAGTCAGACCCTGTTCAAAAAGCTGCTCATTCAGGGCGGAGAGTTGATGACCCCACCCTCTGAGCTGGCACCTGCCGCCATGGGCGAGCTGGTGGACAGCATTGCCGATTACAACAACAGCGCCAACGCCATCGGTTTCTCCGTGTATTACTACATCGACCAGATGTATTCCAAGCCCGGGCTGCGGCTGCTGGCGGTGGACGGTGTGACCCCCAGCAACGACACTCTTGCCGACGGCAGCTACCCCCTGTGCAACGATTTTTACGCCGTCATCCACCCGGATGCCGCCGCCGACAGCCCGGAGCGCCGCCTGTACGACTGGCTGGACACCGACGCCGGGCAGGACTGCATCAAAAAGTCCGGCTATGTGGCCGTCGGCCCGCAGACCACCGTCACCATCGTGGATTGAAATTGACAGACCTTCTCTCGTCTGCTACAATAAAGGCAGGATTTTGTCGATCTTTATGCAGCAGAATGCTGAAAGGAAGGTCTTACTATGGAACATCCCTCTCACCCGGTAGAAAGCCACTGGCGTACCTCCCTGCGCAACCGCATTATTCAGGCTTCCAGTCTACTGGAAGTGCTGTTATCCGGGCTGGTGCTGATTGGTCTGCTGCTCAGCGTTGTGCCCCTGATCCGCTGGATGCCCGGCCTGCTGTTCGATGGCAACGAGGCGGAGATCCGCACTTTTCTGGAGCGCAGCTTGGATATCGTGATCGGCATCGAGTTCATCAAGATGCTGGCCAAGCACAGCCCCGGCAGCAGCCTTGAGGTGCTGCTTTACGCCATTGCCCGCCATCTGGTGGTGGGACACGATTCCGCCGTGGAGAACCTGCTCAGCGTGGGCGCCATCGCACTGATCTTCATCGTGCGCAAGTTCTTCTTTGTCCCGGCCTTTGGTGCGCATCTGCCGGATGGTCACCCTGCGCCGGATCTTACCCCCGCCCAGAGCGGCATCCCCGCCGAGGAGTTCCGCACCCGCCTGCGTCAGCGCATCCATGCAGAAGCTCTCGCCGACAAGGAGGACGACGAGGACGATGAGACTGAGGAAGTATAAGATTTCCGAACGCACAAAAACCCGAGGACAGCTGAGAACGACTCGCGCAGGGTCGAGATCACATACTTGAACCCGAACGTCGCGGCCATCTGGCGGAAGATGCCCTTGTAGCCCTCGGCGTTGGTCTCGCCGCCCTCAACGACCAGCTCATCCTCATAGTCGAGACCATAGGTATCCACCAGCGTCTCCTCGTAATCCTTGTGGAAGAAGCTCTCCTCGCCCAGGCTCTTGATCTCGTCGTTGATCCAGTCCAGCAGGGTGGTGTTGCCCTTGCTCACAGCGGGGGCAATGGTATCCTGGCTGCCCAGAGAGGGGATGCCCACCGTGTAGCCGGAGTTCTGCTTTGCAAAAGCGATGACCTCGGTGTTGTCGTTGGCCCATGCTACGCCATTGCCGTTTTCCAGCGCGTTCTTGGCGGTTGCATAGGAATCATACTTCTGCAGGGGAATGTCGGGATATTCCTTGGTCAGGTAGGTCTCGGTGGTGCCGGAAATGACGATCATCTGATCGTCGGCGTTCCAGTTGTCCAGGCTGGTGATGACATTGCTGTCGGGAGAGATGACACCCAGTGCAACGTTCATGTAGGGCAGTGCAAAGTCCACCTCCTCGGCGCGCTCGGGCGTGACGGTGAAGTTTGCCAGAATGATATCGACCTTTCCGGTCTGCAGATACTCAATGCGGTTGGCGGCCTCTGTGGAAACGAAGTTAGCCTCCACACCAAGATCCTCGGCCAGACGGCGGGCAAAGTAGACATCATAGCCCTGATACTCGCCGTTCTCATCCACATAGCCAAACGGGTTCTTGTCGGAGAAAACGCCGATGTTCACGGTGCCGTCTGCCTTGATCTCGTCCAGCGTGCGGAACACGTCACTGCCAGCAGCTGCGGCACTGCCGGATGCAGCAGAGCCGGATGCGGCAGAAGAGGAGGATGCGCTGCCGCCGCAGGCAGAAAGCAGGGCGGCGGTGGAAACTGCGCCCAGACCCAGCAGGAAGGCACGGCGAGAGATCTTGTTAACTTTCATGGTAATAACTCCTTTCCTTTCTTTCCCATATAAAAATCTATCCATGATCTGTGACATCATTTCACAGCATCAGACAAAAAGGTTCAAAGTGGAAATGGGTTGCTGCGCATTTCTCACTGCTTTGCAACCACATCAAAGGTAAACGTGCGCAGGAAGCGCTGTGCACGTTCGGTCTGCGGGTGGTCGAAGAAGTCCGCCGGGGGCGCTTCCTCCACAATACGGCCATCGTCCAGAAACAGCACCCGGCTGGCAATTGCCCGGGCAAACTGCATCTCGTGGGTGACGATCACCATAGTCTTGCCCTCACGGGCCAGGTCGAGCATGACATCCAGCACCTCGCGCACCATTTCAGGGTCAAGGGCGGCGGTCACTTCGTCGAACAACAGGATCTCGGGGTGCATACAGAGCGCGCGCACAATGGCGACACGCTGCTTCTGACCACCCGAAAGCTCCCGGGGGTAGCTGTTCTTTTTGGCCAGCAGGCCCACGCGGTCCAGCAGGGCCTCGGCTTCCTGCTGTACCTCAGCCCGGGGGCGTTTCTGCACCTTGGTGGGAGCCAGCAGGATATTTTCCAGCACGGTCAGGTGCGGGAAAAGCTCATAGCTCTGGAACACCATGCCGATGCGCTGGCGCAGGGCCGCCAGATTCTTGCCGCCGTAGGCGACCGTCTCACTGCCCAGCTTCACCCGGCCCGCCTGCACCGGCTCCAGACCGTTCAGACAGCGCAGCAGGGTGCTTTTGCCGCAGCCGGAAGGGCCCACCACAACGATGACCTCACCGGGCTTGACGGCAAAGCTGACATTATCCAGAACATTGGTCTTGCCATCGTAGCTTTTTACCAGATGGTCTACAGTCAGGATCGGCTCTGCCATAACAGTCACTTCCATTTCTTTTCGAGATAACCGGCCAGCAGGCTGATGGGCCAGCAGGCCAGAAAATACAGGATAAACACGGTGAGGTAGATACCAAACGCCGCGTTGGGGCTGGCGGTGCGGTTGGCCTCAATGATTTGCTGGGCCACCTTGAGCACCTCCACCACACCGATCATCAACACCAGGCTGGTGGTCTTGATCATGCGGGTGATAAGGTTGATGGACAGCGGGATGAGCCGCCGCACCGTCTGGGGGATGATGACGTACCAATAGGTTTGCGCCCGGCTCATGCCCAGCGCCTCGCTGCTCTCATACTGATGCTTCGGGATAGCGATGAGGGCACCGCGGACGAGGTCGCTCATCTCGGCCGTGCCCCAGAGCACGAACACGATGACCGCCGCCGTCTCGCCGGAAAGATCCCAGCCAAAGGCCCGCGTGGTGCCAAAATACACCAGAAAGAGCAGCACCATCTGGGGCATGATGCGGATGAATTCCAGATACACCCGGAGGATGGCTTTCAGGATGGGATTTTTAAAAGTCATCAGCACGCCCAGCAGGATGCCCAGCGGCAGGCTGAGAAGGACAGACACAGCGCTGATCTTGAGCGCCACGCCCAGACCGCCCAGCAGGCGAACCATATTTTTGCCCTTGAGCAGGACTTCAAGACCCAAATCCGGCATAGCGCAGCCTCCTTTCCAGCCAGCTGCCCAGCAGGGACACCGGCAGCAGGATGATAAGGTAGAACACCACCAGCAGGAAAAGGTTCTCGGCCGTCTTATAGTACAGGCCGATGAGATCCTTTGCCGTGAACATCAGATCCATCAGGCTGATGGCGCTGAACACGCTGGTCTCCTTGAGCAGGAAGATGATATTGGCCATAAAGGCCGGCATACTGATGGAGACCGCCTGCGGCAGCACCACATAGCGCATGGTCTGCAGCCGGCTCATGCCAAGGCTCAGGGCACTTTCGGTCTGGATGGGTTCGATGGCTTCCAGCCCGCTGCGGAAGGCCTCGGCCATGTAGCTGCCGCCCAGAAAGGCAAGGCCTGCAATGCCGCAGAGCTCGGCGTTGGTCTTGATGCCGATCTTGGGCAGGCCGTAATACAGAAAGAACAGCTGGACCAGCAGCGGCGTGTTCCGGCTGAGCTGGATATAAGCGCCCACGATACGGCGCAGCACCGGCACTTTTTCGTACTGGAGCACGGCGCAGACAAGGCCCACAAGGATAGCCCAGAAGATACCGGCCACGCCCAGACGCAGGGTGAGCCAGGCCGCTTTTTCATACTGCGGCAGATATTGCACCATCACATTCCAGTCCATGTCTGTTCCCCTCCTTTTCTCCTGATCTTGCGGATGTTTGTTTCCGTTGGCCGTATGATATACCCATTTTCCCAGAATGTCAATAGGTTTATAGGTTTTTATCTCAATACATCATAGCTCCATTTGCAGAGAACCGGTAAGTCCTGCCATCAATGACCATTTCCGTATTGCTGACCATGGCTCCATTTGCATCCATATAATACCAGTTATCTCCCACCTGTACCCAGCCGGTCTGCTTCACATAATCTTTCATGTAATACCAT
>ENA-OOWO01002337-OOWO01002337.1-human-gut-metagenome-genome-assembly--contig:-NODE-2337-length-11093-cov-1.771970_pt1 | contig 11093 bp, 7 predicted proteins | sample MGYA00241579_ERZ501327 | MGnify/ENA primary metagenome ERZ501327 (study PRJEB25962, sample SAMEA2042836) | human gut metagenome | biome: human gut; feature: human-associated habitat; material: faeces...
CAATCATATTGATCTTAAGCACCTTGCTCACGAACGGGAAACTTCGCGAAGCGCGCAGGTTGCATTCAATGACCTTGATGTCGTTGTCCTTGGCCAAGAACTGGATATTGAACGGGCCGCTGATTTTCAACTCGCGGGCTATTTGCCCGGAAATCTTCTTGATGCGGCGCACCGTCTCCACATACAGTTTCTGTGCAGGGAACTGGATAGTAGCATCTCCCGAATGCACGCCGGCAAACTCGATGTGCTCGCTGATAGCGTATGCCACGATTTCTCCCTCACGTGCCACGGCGTCCATCTCCACCTCTTTGGCATGCTGTAAGAACTTACTGATGACAACAGGGTGTTTATGAGACACATTGGCGGCTAACTTCAAGAATCGCTCTAACTCATCCTGGTTGGAACATACGTTCATCGCCGCACCGGAAAGCACGTACGAAGGACGTACCAGAACCGGAAAGCCCACCTTATCTATAAATGCGTTTACATCGTCCATGCTGGTCAGCGCACTCCACTCCGGCTGATCCACGCCGATACGGTTCAACATGGCCGAGAACTTCTCACGGTCTTCCGCATTGTCGATGCTCTTGGCCGTCGTGCCGAGAATAGGAATACGCTGCTGGTCCAAACGGATGGCCAGGTTGTTCGGGATTTGTCCGCCCGTAGAAACGATAACCCCTTTCGGACATTCCAAGTCCAGAATATCCAACACGCGCTCGAAAGTCAGTTCGTCGAAATAAAGGCGGTCGCACATGTCGTAGTCCGTAGATACCGTTTCGGGATTGTAGTTAATCATCACCGAACGGAAACCTTCTTTACGGATGGTGTTCAACGCCTGCACGCCGCACCAGTCGAACTCGACGGACGACCCGATACGATAGGCACCCGAACCCAAAACCACAATACTACGCTTGTCGTGTTCGTAATGAATGTCATGGGCTATACCGCTATAAGTCATGTACAAATAGTTCGTCTGCGCCGGATACTCGGCAGCCAACGTGTCTATTTGCTTCACAACCGGTACGATACCTGCGGACAAGCGGCGACGGCGCACTATCAGCGAAGCCTCTTCGATGTCCATTTCCTCTTCCATACCCAAGGCACGGGCTATCTGGAAATCCGTAAAGCCCTGCACCTTCGCCCGGCGCAGCAAGTCATTGTCCATCACATTGATGCTTTTACAGGCATGCAAAGCCTTGGACGTATCCTTGATGTTATGCAGTTTTTGCAGGAACCACTTGTCTATCTTCGTCAGTTCATGAATCCGGTCTATCGTATAACCTTGCTGCATAGCCTTGGAGATGATAAAGATACGCTTGTCGGTCGGCTCGTGCAGGGCGGCATCGATGTCGTCGATTTGCAGTTCCTTGTTCTCCACAAAACCATGCATCCCCTGACCTATCATGCGCAAGCCTTTCTGGATGGCCTCTTCGAAAGTACGGCCTATGGCCATCACCTCGCCTACAGACTTCATGGAGGAACCCAACTCGCGGTCCACACCCCGGAACTTACCCAAATCCCAGCGCGGTATCTTGCACACCACATAATCCAACGCCGGCTCGAAGAAGGCCGACGTTGTTTTCGTCACGGAGTTTTTCAGTTCAAACAGCCCGTAACCCAACCCCAACTTGGCCGCCACAAAAGCCAACGGATACCCCGTGGCCTTGGAAGCCAAAGCGGAAGATCGGCTCAGACGGGCATTCACCTCGATGACACGGTAATCCTCCGACTCAGGGTCGAAAGCATATTGCACATTACATTCTCCCACGATTCCGATGTGACGGATGATGCGGATGCTCAACGCCCGCAATTTGTGGTATTCCGAATTGGTCAACGTCTGCGAGGGAGCAATCACGATACTTTCACCAGTATGAATGCCGAGCGGGTCAAAGTTTTCCATGTTGCACACCGTGATACAGTTGTCATACCGGTCGCGCACCACTTCGTATTCAATCTCTTTCCATCCCTTCAAACTCTTCTCCACCAACACTTGAGGTGAAAACGAGAAAGCCTTCTCTGCCAACTTGTTAAGTTCGTCCTCATTGTCGCAGAATCCGGAGCCTAATCCACCCAGCGCATAGGCCGCACGGATAATCACGGGATAGCCCAGATGGGCAGCCGCCTTGCGGGCTTCTTCCATATTCTCGCAAGCATGGCTCTTGATGGTCTTCACGTCGATTTCATCGAGCTTCTTCACGAACAATTCACGGTCTTCCGTGTCGATGATAGCCTGTACCGGAGTTCCGAGCACCTGCACGCCGTATTTCTCCAAAATGCCTTCCTTATATAAGGCCACACCGCAATTCAAAGCCGTCTGTCCTCCAAACGCCAACAAGATACCTTGCGGCCGTTCCTTCCGGATGACTTTCTCCACAAAAAACGGAGTCACCGGCAAAAAATAAATCTGGTCGGCCACCCCTTCGCTCGTCTGCACCGTGGCGATGTTCGGATTGATGAGTACCGTCTCTATCCCTTCCTCTTTCAACGCCTTCAACGCCTGCGAACCGGAGTAATCAAACTCACCGGCCTCGCCGATTTTCAGCGCACCGGAACCTAACAACAATACTTTCTTTATTCCTTTATCTTCCATAGACCACCTGTTTCTTATTTGAGCAAATTTACAAAATCATCGAACATGAACTCCGTATCCACCGGACCGCTGCAAGCTTCCGGATGGAACTGCGCACTGAACCAAGGATTTACTTTATGGCGTATGCCTTCATTGGAACCGTCGTTCATGTTGACGAACAAGGGTTCCCAGTCTGCCCCGAGCGTTTCCGCATCCACAGCATAACCGTGGTTCTGGCTCGTGATGAAACAACGGGTCGTGCCCACCATCCTCACCGGCTGATTGTGGCTGCGGTGCCCGTACTTCAATTTATAAATCCGGGCACCGGCCGCTTTGCTCAAAAGCTGGTTGCCCATACAGATGCCCATGCAGGGGCGCACCGAAGGAGAAGCAAGGAACTTGCGGATGTTCGCTACCGCAGCCTCGCACGTGTCCGGGTCGCCGGGACCGTTGGCCAAGAAGAGGCCGTCAAACTCCAACGTATTGAAATCATAGTTCCAAGGCACGCGTATCACTTCCACGCTACGACGAAGCAGGCAACGTATAATATTGTGTTTCACACCACAATCCACCAACACGACTTTCTTCCGTCCGCCTCCTTCATTGTAACGGATGACATCCTTACACGACACTTTATCCACGAAGTTCACACCGTTATAATCGGCCTCGGGTATGTTATCCGGTTCGTCGTCAAACACAATCTTGCCCATCATCACCCCGTGTTCGCGCAACACCTTCGTCAACTCGCGCGTATCCACTCCCGTGATGCCCGGCACCTGTTCCCGTTTCAGCCAGTCTGCCAGACTTTCTTTTGCATTCCAATGGTTGTAGGCCAGACTATAATCGCTTACGATAATGGCCGAGGCATAAATCCGGTCGCTCTCCATGAAAGTGGCCAGGCCATTCTCTTCCATAGTAAAAGCCGGCACGCCGTAGTTCCCGACCAAAGGATAGGTCAGCGTCATCAACTGCCCGGCATAAGACGGGTCGGTCAAACTCTCCGGATACCCCATCATGGCCGTATTGAAAACCACTTCGCCGGCCACCGGTTTTTCATAACCGAACGACTTACCGTGAAAACGGCTCCCGTCGTCGAGGATAAGTGTCACGTTTCTCATTGCAGAAATACAATCTTTATTATCTTATTTATTTGCCTTAAACACATTCTCATAATAACTGATGAACGCCCGGTTCACCAACTTCACGCCACCCGGTGTCGGATAGTCGCCGCTGAAATACCAGTCGCCCGAATGCTCCGGACAGGCCTCGTGAAGGCCCTCCAGCGTCTGGTATACGATTTCAATGGGCGTGGTGACTCCTGCCGGGCGCAACATCTCCACCATCTTGCATGAAATGTCCTCGTCCGCAAAAGGAGCGTAGATGGCTTTCACGCTGTTCACCATTTCTTCTTTAGGCAACCCCATCTGCATTTTACATTGTTCATAAACCTCACCCACCACGTGCGCCATGCCCCGTTCTTTCAACAGCTCCACGGCTGCGCGGAAAGCGATGAACTCATCCATATTGGACATGTCGATACCGTAATAATCGGGATAGCGCACCTGCGGCGAAGAAGACACCAGCACGATTTTCTTCGGGTGCAGGCGGTCAAGGATGCGGATGATACTCTCTTTCAGCGTAGTCCCGCGCACGATACTGTCGTCGATGACCACCAGATTGTCCTCGTAGGCATTCACGCTCCCGTAAGTGATGTCATACACATGCGCTGCCAAATCGTTCCGGCTGTTGCCTTCCGTAATGAACGTACGCAGTTTGATGTCCTTGATAGCCACTTTCTCGCTACGGATATACTGGCTCAGGATGCGTTCGAGCTCCTCATGCGTGGGCTTATGTCCCAACGCTTCTATCTGGGCAATCTTGGTTTGGTTCAGATACGCCTTGAAAGCGTCCAACATGCCATAAAAGGCGACTTCCGCCGTGTTCGGAATAAAAGAGAACACCGTATGTTCCAAATCCCCGCCAATGGCTTTCAGGATGGCATCGCGCAACTGCATGCCCAAAGCCTTACGCTCCAGGTAAATATCGCGGTCGCTTCCACGACTGAAATAGATTCGTTCGAACGAGCAGGCTTTCACCTCCTTGGGTTGCAAGATTTGTTCCAAACGCATCTCCCCGTCCTTATGCACGCTGACCGCCTGCCCCGGCATGAGTTCGTGTATCTGCTCCGTCTCCAACGCGAAAACCGTCTGGATGACAGGACGCTCGGAAGCCACGACCAAAACCTCATCGTCTTTATACCAAAAGGCCGGCCGGATACCCCACGGGTCACGCAGGACAAACATCTCGCCGCTGCCCGTCGCCCCGCACACCACATAACCGCCATCCCACAAGGGAGCTGCCGTGCGCAACACGTTGTTCACGTCGATGCGTTCCTCGATATAATGCGTGATATCCATGCCGGACAATCCATGCCCTATGGCTTCGGCATAAAGGCGTTCGCTTTCGCGGTCGAGCCTGTGCCCCACTTGCTCCAACATGATATAAGTGTCGGAATAAATCCGGGGATGCTGTCCTTTGGCCGTAATGTCGGCAAATACCTCATCCACATTCGTCAGGTTGAAATTGCCACACAGCGCAAGGTTTTTCGCCCGCCAGTTGTTGCGCCTCAGAAACGGGTGGACAAAAGAAAGGCCACTCTTTCCGGTCGTTGAATACCGAAGGTGGCCCATATAAATTTCACCGGCAAAGGGAAGCTGCCGTTTGGCATACGTGGCGTCTGCAAGCTGTTCCGCGCCCAAATCCCTGAACCGGGACTGCACGGAGGAAAAAATCTCGGTAATGGCACCCGTACCCAACGCCCGTTCACGGAACATATACTCTTCTCCGGGATTCGCCTCCATCTTCACGCAAGCCAACCCGGCTCCTTCTTGTCCGCGGTTATGCTGTTTCTCCATCAACAGGTAAAGCTTGTTCAAGCCGAACATCCAAGTACCATACTTTTCCTGATAATACTCCAAGGGCTTCAGCAAGCGTATCATAGCGATACCGCATTCATGTTTCAACTGTTCCATGACAATCGTTCTCTACAAACCTTATTAGGGGGCAAAGGTACAAATAAATGCGAATACTTGCAATTTATTTCGCTATTTACGCCAAAAAAGACACTTCTCATGACAAAAAAGCAACCTATCCGCGCTTTCATGAACAAAACGAAAGACAAGCGCCCTACTTTACTTCCACATCGGAAACGAAGCCGTTCATCTCCATCCCTTCCGTGCCCGTCAGTTTCTTTCCGTCTACCGTGACATTCTCCAACAGTACGCCGCGCACGTCGTTGTCTGCGTCATATCCTTTTATCCGCATGGGATACATTTTTCCCCCTTCCCCTTGGTAGCGGATATTACGGAAGACAAGGTTACGAATCGGACCGCCAGGCTCACGGTTGTATTTCTCATTGAAAATAACACGGATGTCTATCAGCCGGGCCTCTTCGCAGTCTTCCACCCGGATATCCTCGAACGACACATCCTCCACCCGGTTCTTGTCGCCCGCACACACGGCCATCACTCCACGGTAATTGTCGTCATCCTCATCCACGTTCAGCACGTCTATGTTGCGGAACCTCACGCCGCGAAGCGTCTCTCCCTTCGGGGAACGGTCGTCGCCATGACCTCCCACGTTAATGGCATGCGCCACATCGGCCCACAAAATGGAGTTTTGCACCGTCAGGTTGCTCGTCCCTCCCCAAAACCACCAACGGTGGTTGTAAAATGCCAAACAGTCGTCGCTCGTACGAAGAAACACATCGTCCACCAACCAGTCGTGGCAACACATCAAATCTATTCCGTCGCTCCACCCCCGGGACGAGAAACTCTTCACATTCCTGACCGTCACCTTACGGCTCTCGCCGCCCAATATGGTGTAATGCTGGGGGTTGACCACCGTAATGCCTTCCACGTGTACGTTGCGCGAACGGGTGATTTCCACGCCGCGCAAGGGTTGGAACAGCATCCCGCGTCCCACAATCCGCACATTCTTCGCCCTGTCCACCCTGAGTTTGGCTTTCACCAAAGCTCCCGGTGCCAGATAGACCGTGCAGTTGCTCGGTACGTCTATCTCGCCGTTGGGCAGATCCTTGGGCTTATGTACGCCGGGACCGAAATAAATCAGACGGCAATCTTTCCGGAAAATATCTTTCGAACCGCCGTCCCAAACCACGACGCCTTCGCCCTCCGTTCCGTCATACGTCTCCGTCTCCACCTCATTGGCAAACAAATGGAGATTGCCCATGCGGTCGCCCCCGAACTCCACACTCAACTTGGCCGGACGCTCCAAGCGGAACGTCAAGGCGTGCTCGCCCACCTTATTATATGATATACCTTGCGAGAGTGGCCGTATTTTTATGTTGTCGGCCATCTGTCCCGGCGTGACGACCTTCACCTCCACCGGCTCGTCTGCATCGAACTGCGCCATGGCCGCCCGGCTCCGGGTGTCCATGTCCACTTCCACCGAAAAGACCTGTAACTCCCGCCACGCATTTTCCGTCCCGGCTTCCCTGACGTACACCTTGTAACGGCCGTCGTCCACAACGGCCTTGTCTTCTATCCTCGGATACACGAGTATTTTCGCTTGCATGGGAAAAGAAATGAAGAAGGCTCCCAGCGCGCCATACAATATTTTATTCATACTATCAACTTAACGTGAATATAATATATATACGAACGAACCTCATAAAATACTTGCCGGAAGACGCTATATTATACTTAAAAAATATTAAAGCCCAATCCGACATACTGTTGACACTCTGACACGATGTCATTTTCGCATCCCTGAGAATCGCGTATTTGCACATAGATAACGCTTCGGACAAGAATAACGCAACCATACAACCCTTCAGGAATAACAAAATGACAACTCATGCGTAAGAATGCTTGTCCGCCGTCATCCGTCCATGCCCTTCCTGCCGCACGAAGCGACTCGATGCGTAAGCTCGAAAACGGTTCCGGCTTGCATGATGTTACCGGATTTTGGAACGGAAAAAGCAGCCAAATAAAGCCGGCACGCGGTTTGCAAGCCGGAATTTTGCCGGAAAAAAGACATTTTTCCGGCGTTTGAAAGAGAAACACGAACCGACATGCGGAGAATGATTTTACGCTTTCAGCCGAATGATTTGTCATTCTCTTGAGATTGAATTGCATATATGCAGAAAATATGCAAAACAAAAACGCATATACCATATAAATATACAAGAAGATGCTCTGTATGCTACGGTTCACCCGTTTTTGGCCTGTCAGATAAAACGAAAACGCTGTCTTTTTGAACTGAAATCCTCCCATACAGTAACAAAAAGACATTTTATGAAACAGAAGAACAAAAGAACAAAAAGATAAGATGACTTCTACGGGGAAAATATGTTCTTTTGTGCTTATGTCTAATCTCCCTCTCCACAAATCCACCCACCATCTTCCGTCCTACGGAGAATTAATTTCTTTTGAAACCATTAGGCTGTAATGGAAAAAAGACGTACCTTTGCACAAGAATCGGTTCTGTGCGCAAGTCCTTGCGTACGGATTAAAAGGGAATCGGGTGCAAATCCCGGACAGTCCCGCTGCTGTGATGCTCCGTGAACTTTCTGAAAAAGCACCATCACCACTGGCCACTTGTTTGTCATGGCCGGGAAGGTTTCAGAAAGGGGGCGAGTCAGAAGACCTGCCGTTCGTTAAAGAACTGTTCTTGCTCGTGGGTTAGGAGAACATGTAGGATAAATGACATAAAGATGATTAAAAAAGTTTTGATCGCCAATCGTGGCGAAATCGCTGTACGGGTCATGCGCTCGTGCCGCGAAATGGGTCTGCGTACCGTGGCCGTATTTTCTGAGGCCGACCGTACGTCAAGGCACGTGATGTATGCCGACGAAGCTTACTGCATCGGCGCGGCCGAGTCGCACGAAAGTTATCTGAACATCGACCGTATCATCGACGTGGCCGTAAAATGCAAAGCCGACGCCGTCCATCCCGGCTACGGCTTCCTGTCCGAGAATGCGGAGTTTGTCCGCCGTTGCGAGGCCGCAGGCATCATCTTCATCGGCCCGACAGCCGATACGATGGAAGCCATGGGAGACAAGATTGCAGCCCGACAACGCATGATGGCGGCCGGAGTACCGGTGGTTCCGGGCACTGCCGAACCGCTGAAAGACGCTGATGAAGCCTTACGCATCTGCAAGGAAATAGGTTTTCCCGTCATGCTGAAAGCCTCCATGGGGGGCGGCGGAAAAGGCATGCGCCTCATCCATAGCGAAGACGAAGTGAAAGAGGCTTACGACTCGGCCCGCTCGGAATCCATGTCTTCTTTCGGAGACGACACAGTGTATCTGGAGAAATTCGTGGAAGAGCCGCATCATATCGAATTCCAAATACTTGGGGATGCCTATGGCAACGTGGTGCATCTCTTCGACTGGGAGTGCTCCGTGCAACGCCGCAACCAGAAAATTGTGGAAGAAAGCCCTTCGCCTTTCCTCACGCCGGAACTCCGCCGGGAGATGGGCGAGAAAGCCGTAGCCGCCGCCCGGGCGGTGAACTACCGTGGTGCCGGTACCATAGAATTTCTGGTGGACAAATACCGCCACTTTTATTTCCTGGAGATGAACACCCGTCTGCAAGTGGAACACCCCATCACGGAAGAAGTGGTGGGCGTAGACCTCGTCAAAGAACAACTTCATGTGGCAGGTGGTGAAGCACTGCGCTTCAAACAAGAGGATCTCTTCCAACGCGGACACGCCATCGAGTGCCGTATCTGCGCCGAAGACACGGAAAACGGGTTTATCCCCTGCCCCGGCATCATCCGCCAACTCACGGAGCCGAACGGCATCGGTGTGCGTATCGACAGCTACGTGTACGAAGGTTACGAAATCCCCCTCTACTACGACCCGATGATCGGCAAGCTCATCGTATGGGCCACAAACCGCCAGTTTGCCATCGAACGTATGCGGCGTGTGTTGTATGAGTTCAAAATCACGGGACTGAAAACCAACATCAGCTACCTGCGCCGCATCATGTACGCCCCGGCTTTTGTGAAAGGCGAATACGACACTTCATTCCTGTCAAAATATTCCCGTTCGCTGCAACGCAGCAACGGAGAGAACGAAGAGATAGAAAACATGGCCATGATAGCCGCCTACGTGGACTACCTGTTCAATCTGGAAGAGAACAGCCCCGTGCGCACGACAGACTCCCGCCCCATCAGCCGTTGGCGCGAGTTCGGCCTGCAAAAGGGAGTATTACGTATATAATAAGGAAAGGGATATTTTATGGAAATACACATAGGAGACCGTGTCGCGGACGTGACATTGGTAAACAAAGAGGGAAACCGCGTGGAACTCACCATCGACGGCAAACCGTGCGTGGTGGACATCGTCATGGCCGAAAACGGCAGTTGCTCCATCCTGCACGACGGTAATTCCTATAATGCGGAACTGATTCGCGGCGAAGGCGGAAAGAGCTATGACGTGAACATGTTCTACCGCTCCTACCACGTGGACGTGGTGGACACACAGGCCAAATACCTCCGCATGAAAAAGCATGCGGACGAACGCCAGTCGGATAAAATCGTGGCTCCCATGCCGGGCAAGGTGGTCAGCATCCCCGTACAGCCGGGCGACGAGCTGAAGGCAGGTGACATCGCCATCGTACTCGAAGCCATGAAGATGCAAAGCAATTATAAGGTCAGTTCGGACTGTAGGGTGAAAAACATTCTCGTGACAGAGGGAGAGGCCGTACAAGACAATCAAACGTTGATAGAATTAGAACTCATACAAGAAGCATGAAAAGAGAAGAACTATATGCCCGGTTTGAGGAATTGGACAAACGGGCTTCGCAGGGTGGCGGACCGGACAAGATAGAAAGGCAACACGCCTCGGGCCGCATGACGGCACGCGAACGCATCGACATGTTGCTTGACAAAGACACGTTCTGCGAAATAGACAAATTCGTGAACCACCGTTGCACCCGCTTCGGAATGGACAAGAAACAGATTCCGGGAGACGGCGTGGTGTGCGGTCACGGCAAGATAGACGGACGGCAGGTGTTCGTTTACGCTTACGACTTCACCGTACACGGCGGTTCGTTGAGCGAGACCAACGCAGCCAAAATCGTAAAAGTGCAGACTTTGGCCTTGAAGAGCGGCGCACCCATCATCGGGCTGAACGATTCGGGAGGCGCCCGCATACAGGAAGGCTGGCGGGATACGCTTCCATATTCTACCAGAATACGATGGCCTCCGGCGTGATTCCCCAGCTCACGGCCATCCTCGGCCCGTGTGCCGGAGGTGCCTGCTACTCTCCCGCCCTCACCGACTTTATTTTCATGGTCAACGAAAACAGCCACATGTTCATCACCGGACCGGATGTGGTGAAGGCCGTGACCAATGAAGTGGTGGACAAGGAAGAGTTGGGAGGAGCTTACACGCACAGCAGCAAGAGCGGCGTGGCTCATTTTGTCTATCCGACGGAAGAAGAAACACTGATGCAACTCCGCGAACTGCTCAGTTTCCTGCCGTCCAACAATAT
>ENA-OOWO01002339-OOWO01002339.1-human-gut-metagenome-genome-assembly--contig:-NODE-2339-length-11085-cov-1.622031_pt1 | contig 11085 bp, 8 predicted proteins | sample MGYA00241579_ERZ501327 | MGnify/ENA primary metagenome ERZ501327 (study PRJEB25962, sample SAMEA2042836) | human gut metagenome | biome: human gut; feature: human-associated habitat; material: faeces...
AATAAACTTTCTCCGCGTCGATCCCATAAGCTGCTTTTACAACCACATGCATAATGCCGTTCATTTTAATCAGATGATGCCGGATATAATTCTGAAGAGCCTCCTCATTTGCTGCAAAATCAGCAGACATAGGATCAGCAGACTGATGGCCGGAATCATCTCCAAATACGACATATCCATGTTCGATGGGACAATAATCAGACATCAGCATAGCACCTTCTAAAGAAGGAATCATTCCGTTATTGGCTCCGCCGCCGATCTGAACACTTCTTAAATTCCACTGGGTGGGAAGCAGGATCTTCCATTCGATACAGGGAGCCAAAGGATCCAGTGGTTCGATCACCCCCATAACTTCCAAATATGCAGTTCCACCCTCTTTTGACTTTTCACATACGCTGGTTATCCTTCCACCATTTGTCTTCTCTTTTAACAGTTCCGGCGGGATCACCATATCCCTTAAAATAGAACGGGCATCATCAACGATGGATACCCGTTTTAATAAGCTGATCTTTTCTTTCATTTTGTCCACTGCCTTCTTCATTGTTTAATCTCGATAAATATTTTTTGCGATTTCGATAATACGCTGAACAGGAACAGAAATGTATCCACCTACTCTGGTAACAATTACAAATTTCCAGGTAACCGGCTTGGAACAAATAGAAAAAACGTCTACATCCAGATTTTTTGGATATTGAAAATCAGATGCCAATGCAACACCAAAATCCTTTGAAACAAGTTCCCAGATGGTTTCAATGGAAGAAAACTCTATCTGTTTTGGATCCATGGAATGGTTTTTCAACACTTTGTCTGTTACATAACGTAGTCTGGATCCCTTATTTAACATAATAAACTTTTCATTTTCCATCTGCCGTATATCGATCCATGGATACCTGAAACCATACTTGGCGATCCCATGAAAATGTTTACTTTTAGGAGCGATCAGACAGATCTCCTCTGTGGAGATTTCCTCTACATGAAAATTACTGTCTTTTTCTAATTCCTCTGTTCCTGTCATCAATGCGACCTGGATCTCTCCGTTGCGAAGCATTTCTTCCAGTTTTACTGCTGTTTCCTGGTAAACATTCAAATCATATTCCGGATATTCTTTACTGAAGATCGGAAGAATTTCCGGTAATATTCTTTTTCCACGACCTGGCGTTGAACCAATATTCAGAGAACCCTTTTTCAGCATTTTGATATCTGCAATCTGGTTTCTAAAGTCCTGGTCCAGTTTTACGATCTGTTTTGCGTATTCCAAATACTGCTTTCCTGCATAAGTTGGGATCATTTTCTTTCCTATACGTTCAAAAAGCTGTACGCCATACATTTCTTCTGTTCTTGTAAGGAATTTACTGAGGGCTGGCTGGGAAATAAACAGATTTTCCGCTGCCTTGGCAACTCCCTGTACTTTCGCAATCTCGATGATATATCTCTGTTCTTTTAATTCGGACATTTGCAGCCATTTCCTCCTTATATGTAACCTTTTTATGATTATAAAATTATTATAGAAGAAACGGCTGCAAATAAAAAGCATTTTTAAAATGGAATTGTACCAACCAGAATGGAGCCTGCAAAGCACAATGTGCAGATCAGCATTACCCATTTAAAGGTAAATTTCCAGTGATCCTTGAAATCGATACCTGCAAGTCCAAGTCCGATGTACATTGCTGCAGTACCTGGATTTACGAATACCTGTGGAACGAAGGTCATCAGATAGCTTGCTGCTGCCTGTACAGGTGTAATATGGTCTGCTGCGATAGACTGAAGCATTGGGACAATGGTATATGCACATGCTTCGTGGTTTAAACCAATGGCACTTAAAGGTCCCCATAAGAAGCCCATAACGGTATTAATATGTGCGGTTGCACTTCCCTCCAGAATACCGGATACTACTTCAACCATGGAGTCTTTCATCGGGCTGTTGTTTAACACACCGGTAAATACACCGGATGCAAATAATACGCTGACCATAGTCAGTACTGTTGGCGCATAAGATTTAAGACGTTCATTCTGGATTTTTGTGCCAGGATAATTTACGATCAGGGCAATTGCTGCTGCTACCATGAAGCAGAGGAATGTTGGAAGTCCTGATGCAAACATTGCAATAATAACGATTACGATCAATGCTACGTTAAACCAGAACAGCTGTGGTCTTAATAATGCTTTTTCTTCTTCGGTTTTATCTGCTTCACTAAATAAATCTGCAGTGTCAGCTCCTGCCTCAAGGCCGGCGCCTCTCTTCTTCTCCTGCCTTGCATAATATAATGCAATGGCAAAACAGCAGATCAGTCCGATCACCAGACCAGGAAGTTCAGCAACCAGAATATCAGTTGCAGAAATATTAAAACCAGCAGCCAGACGTCCGCAAGGTCCGCCCCATGGCAGGCAGTTCATAACACCTGCTGTAATAGAAACCAGGCACATCAGCACGATCGGTCTCATTTTCAGCCTTTTATAGATCATCAGGAACGGAGGGATTACGATCAGGAATGTGGTAGCGCCAGATCCGTCAGAATGTCCAACGATCGTTGCTAAAACAGTCAGAACACATACAGCTGTTACTGTTTTGGCTCCTAGCATCATCTTGCCTACGATCTTATCAAAAACACCTGCATCCATCATAACGCCAAAGAAAATAATTGCAAACGTGAACATGGCTGCATTACTGACCTGTCCTTTTAATCCGGATGTTACCCAGTCGGATAAATCTGCAAATGTCGGATGCATGATTACTGCAAAAATAATAGGAATTACAATCATTGGAATGGAAGGCGTGAACTTACCAGATACCAGAACCGCCGTTAAGATCAACATCATTGCAAAACCAAGGATTGCATAGGTTGTTACGCTCATAAAACTACCTCCACACCTTTTTCTTTTGCTGCTTTTGTCACGGGCCCGTTTGCTACTATTTATTACAGGCCCGTAACTTTTATATACTCTATTATATACAAAGATAATCATAAGTAAAATATTTCATATTATTATATTTGCATAACATTATGTTATTATTTCTGCTTTTTTCGTCAAAAATTCACTTTTTGATCTCCTGAAATCTGGCATATTTTAATTCTGGTCTATAAAGTTATGATTTGTATAACTTTTGGTTTCTTATAATATAAAAATAACCCTGGAATTTTCTCCCAGGGTCAATAAAATTATATTCTGTATTGGTTATGGACTCAACAGCAATGTTAAAAAGTTATTTCGGCATGATCCAGAACTTCATTGCCGGATAGCTGAGTACTACCTGTACCACAATGTTGACTCCATTGGCCAGTGTGGGGATCAGCGCCTGTGGAAGTCCAAGGCTTTTAAAAAATGCCTGGCTGTAAGCGGGAAGTGCTGCAGATACAATGACTAAGACTACTGCAAGGCAGATATATCTTGGCACGGCTCTTGCAAACGCCGCATTGGAGCGGAATACAAAGTTTTTCTGCACATAGAAATTCACTGCCTGGGCTGCTGCTGTTGCCACAAGGAAACTTAAAAATCCGCCCAGTCCCAGATCACTTTCTACCTGGGTATAATGGAAAACGAAAAAACAAAATGGGATTTCCTCTAAAGAGGTAAACAGGAAAGCTGTACAGATCCACATTGCTATAAAATTCACAATAGTTGCCACATTGGATAATACATTAAATAAAATAAACTCCCAGACAGCTGGATGCTCATTGATCCAGTTTCTGATCCAACTCTTTCCTGCTATCATACCTGTTCCTCCTTTCCTTCCAGAAGTTTTTCGTACTTTCTGTTTTCTCTCTTATTATGAAAATAGCCTTTCACTACTTTTCTAAAACCAGAGCCCCAATTACCCTTTTGGTGCCAGAAAGCCACTTTCCATTAACCATATCAACGATTCCTCTTGCCATTTCCATGCTTGCAGCACCACCTGTCATCTTTGCGATTCCGCGAAATGGCATGTTATAGATAAATAATACATTTAAGTCCGGTTTGCCTTTGTCCTCGCTCTTTTTCTTTTTATCGGCCAGTATACGGTAAACCAGACGGGCCAGACGGCTTTTGGCATAATACATCTGGCAGATAGCATCATTAAGTTCCAGTTCGCCCTGCCATTTACCGGAAGGCGCAGGATGCCCCAGAAGTGTCTCAAATTCTTCTGCCCCTACATTGTTGATCAGCCCGCTGTAATAGGACGGGAGTTTTTCTTTCTCATAAGGCATTTTACTTGTGGTTCCCGCTATCCATAGCTTTCCGGACAGACGGATATCTGCCACGCAGGCACCTACCATGATCAGATATTCGCCCTCTTCCACTTCCCAGCGTCCTGTTTTTACATTCCAGTAACGGAAAGTTTTATCATCAAATGGAATATGCACTGTTTTGCTCTCTCCGGCCTTTAAAAATACCTTCTGAAAGCCTTTTAATTCCTTTCCTGGGCGGAATACGGCAGAGTCCGGAAGTCCGATATAAAACTGGGCAACCTCTGCCCCGTCCCGTTCTCCAACATTTGTAACAGTAAACTGTACCCCATTTTCGTCTGCTTTCAGGGCTGAATAGGCAAACTCTGTATAAGAAAGTCCATATCCAAAGGGATACTGGAAGCGGACCAGGCTGGTATCATAATAGCGGTATCCTATAAAAGGTCCTTCCCGGTACTCTGATGTACGTTCTGAAGCAGGATAATACCGGAATGCAGGAGTATCCTCATACCGCAGAGGGTAGGCTTCAGCCAGGCGGCCGGAAGGATTTATTTTTCCTGTAAGGATATCCAGGATCGCACCGGCACCTGCTTCTCCGCCCAGATAGCCATGAAGAATCGCCTTTAAACAGTGCTGCCAAGGCATTTCAATACTGGATCCGGCACTTAAAATACCCACAATATTTTCATTTACCTTTACTAATTCATTTAACAGCCGGATCTGATTTTGTGGCAGGCGCATGTGTTCACGGTCTTTCCCCTCTGACTCGCTGATCTCATCAAGTCCAAAACAGTAAAGAACCACCTCTGCCCCGGCAGCTGCTTCCAAGGCTTCTTTTTCCAAAGCTGCATCCGGTTCCCCATCACGGGTATATCCATGAACCTTACTTACTACCTGCAGGTCATACTCATGGATCAGCTGGTCCATAGACTCTACTTCAAAAGGATTTACCATAGAAGAGCCGGCGCCCTGATAACGTGGAACAAAGGCAAAATCACCAATGAGAGCCACCTTTGTTTTTTCTTTTAATGGAAGGATATTTCCCTCATTCTTTAAAAGCACCGCACTTTCTGCTGCTGCCCTTTTTGCTAATGCATGGTGGGACTTTTGATCAAAATCTGTCTTTTTTGTTTCCTCTTTTTTGCTAAGATTTAGTACCGCATCTAAGACCTGATCTACACAGAGATCGAAAGCTTCCATGGAAAGACAGCCTTCTTTTACGGCTGTAACTAACTCCCTGGCGGAAGAAAGCCCCGGTGCCGGCATTTCCAGATCTGACTGGCACATGACCCCTTTTACATGGTCATTAGAACCACCCCAGTCAGTAACTACCAGTCCGTCAAAGCCCCATTCCTTTCGTAAAATGTCTACCAGAAGCTTTTTATTTTCATTGGCATATTCTTCATTTACCTCATTGTAGCTGGTCATAATGGCTTTGGCATGTCCCTCTTTTACTGCAATCTCAAAACCAGTCAGGTAGATCTCCCTAAGAGTCCGTTCATCTACCACTGCATCCATAGCCATGCGCCGCTCTTCCTGGCTGTTTACTGCAAAATGTTTGGGGCATGCATACACTCCCTGGCTCTGGATGCCCCGCACATAAGCAGCTGCCATTTTTCCTGCAAGATAAGGATCTTCGGAAAAATATTCAAAGTTTCTTCCGCAAAGAGGACTTCTTTTCATATTAAGCCCCGGTCCCAGTACGATATTGACATCCTGGGCTGCTGCCTCTTCTCCCAGTGCTTTTCCAATCTCTTCCCCAAGGTCCGGATTCCAGCTGTTAGCGATAGTCGCCGCTGTAGGAAAACAGGTTGCCTTTAAAGAGGCATTTAATCCCAGATGATCCCCGGCTCCTGCTTGTTTGCGGATGCCGTGAGGACCGTCAGAAAGGAAAATGGACGGGATCTTAAGGCGTGGAATGTCCCGGGTCTGCCATACTGTCTTGCCGCTTAAAAGAGCTGCCTTTTCCTCCGGTGTTAATTTTGAAAGTAATTCCTCATGCTTCATATCATTTCCTCTTTAATAACTGTATTTCTTTCATTTCCTGGCATTTATTTGCAGCACCTATTATATCAAACTAATTACCATATGACACTTTTTAAGCAAAAAAATAGAAAAATCTTCAAGGCGTGAATTAAAAAAGGTATTCCGCAGATCATTTTTCATGATCCCGGAATACCTTTTTACTTATCTGCCTTATCTGACAGAGACTACTATCCAATCAGACTCATTAAATGTCCCACAAATGCTCCTCCCGGTGTACCAATAATATTACCCAGAAGTGCCATAAGAATACCTACCGGAACTAAAGCACTACTGTATGCGCCTGCAAGTACAGGTGCAGTAGCAGTTCCACCAACGTTTGCTAAAGATGCAACGGCACAGGTAAAGATATCCATTTTGATCACCTTTGCAAGAATGACCATAACAGCTACATGGATCAGAAGGATCAGGAAGCCGGCTGCCAGCCACACAGGTGCATTACCCATAGCAGAAATATCTGCTCTGGAAGCGATCAGGGCAATCTCAACATAAAGGATGATATTAGATACCTCTTCTGTTCCTTTTAATTTTCCAAATGGAGTCATAGCCACCAGCAGGCCTACAGCAGTTACCAGAAGAACAGTCCAGGTTGCACTGTCAAAAACAGGCAGTGCATTTGCAACCATACTTCCTACATCCTTGGAAATAGCAGAAATGAAGAAAGATACACCAACTAAAAGAAGCATGCTCTTCCATGTAAGAGGTTTGGTGTTCGCTTTTGCCTCCTCTTCCAGAGAAGCGCCAACTTCATTGATCAGACGTACATCTGCTTTGGTCCATGCGTTAAATTCCTTTGAAAAGTTAATGACCCACAGAAGGAACATAACATACATTACCGCACAAACAGAGTCGATTACCAGTGAATATGCCATGCTTTCCTCACTTACATCTAAAACCGCCTGTACAGCCAGCATATTTCCACTTCCGCCTAACCAGCTTCCACACAATGCCCCCAGCGCTTTCCAGCTGTCCGGACCTAACATTTTATGGAAAATAGCATAACTTACTATAAAACCAGTACAGATAGAAAGGCTGGCTGCAAAGAAACCAATAAGCATTTTCGGTCCTAATTTAATGATCTTCTTAAGATCACAGCGCAGCAGCATTAAAAACAACATTGCATACAGCAGTGGGTTTTTTACTGCCTTATAAGTTGCAGCAGTATCTTCCAAGTTCCACATTTTCATAGTACATAAAAGCATCATACCTAAGTAGAGCAACACAATAGGCGGTGCAAACTTAAAAAATTTTTGTGCGCCTTTTCCCTTCAGGTATACAGGAAGATTGACTAAAATCGCTGCAAGCAGCATCAAAGTGCCAAGATAGATAAAACCGTCATGAATCATTTGTAAACTCCCATTCTGCTGTCATCTTGTGACAGCCTCTTTTTCTCTTAGGAGCAAGTCAAAATAACCGGTTATGATTTTACTGCCCCTCCTTCTCCTTTTTATGTTCTGCCGGAATCTTCCTGTGCCCGATTTTGTGAGAAGAGACTCCGGGAAAACATTTTATAATACCGATATAAGAACTGGCTAAAAGGCAAAAAAAGGCCCAGAAGATTTTTCTGGACTTGTGAATTACACTTGAATTTTTGTAACTTCCCTACCCCTAACCACTTCTTTTGACTTTCTCCTCCCATATTATAGATTATAATGCACATAAAGTCAATTTTAACGATTTCTCAAAAAGACTTCCTATAGCCTTCTTATAGGGATTTCCCAACAAGATTTACTTTAGAAAAAAATCCCCAAACACCTGCGAAAGTCATTCCCATAGTAATAAATTCTGCTGCCGGAAAAGCCAGCCATATACCTGTCATCCCCCAAGCTGCAGACATAGTAAAGGCCGAAAGAAGGATCATAACAAAACCACGGGAAATGGAAGCTGTAAATGCCCATTTAACTGACTCTACCGCACTTAATATGCCTGTTCCTACTATATTGATACCGGCAAAAAAGAAACCAATAAAATACAACTTCAGACCAAATCTAGCCATAGCCGCCAGTTCTTCGTTATGTTCCTGGTTAAAAATACCAGCAATTGGTTCCGACCACAAATAGATCACTGCATATATACATACAGCCGTAACTGCTGCTGTCCTTAAACTAAGGCCTATTACTTTCTCTAAAGCATTTTTATCTGCCTGTCCATAGAAACTGCTAAGCAGAGGCTGGGAGCCCTGGGATATGCCGTTAAACAGAGCTACTGCCACCAGAGAGATATTGGCTACTACACCATAGGCTGCAACACCGGTATTTCCAGCCAACCGCAATATGATCAAATTAAAAGCTGTAGTGATCACACCGGAAGATATCTCTCCTACAAAAGCAGAAACTCCCACCTGACAGGAAAAAATAAGCCTTTTTAACGATGGTATTACCGGCAAAAAAGATACGGTACACTTTTTTGAACGAAAATGCAGCTGACAGATTAAAATACCTACTACTGGTGAAAGAGCTGTTGCAAGGGCTGCTCCCGGCATATCCATACCAAATGGGAACATCAGAATATAGTCGAATACAATGTTAAACAGACTGCTAAACAGTGTAGCCATCATAGCGATCATAGGGCTTCCATCATTTCGTACAAAGGCATTACATATATGATTCCACATAAATAGTGGGGCAAATGTCATAAAAATGCGGGTATAGCTTCTTCCTGTTGCTATGATCTGTTCATCTCCACCCATAAGCCTGATCACCTGGTCTGGGTAGAAGATACCGGCTGCAATAAATATAAGACTGATGATACCGGCCCAGAGCAGTGCATGAAAGAAATAGCTTTCTGCCTCTGGATTTTTCTTATTTCTCTCTATCACAAAACGGATAGCAGAACCTACACCGATCATAGCTCCAATGGCAAAGATCAGATTATATACAGGAAGTACCAAATTTAATGCTGTAATACCATCAGCTCCTACTGCTTTTGATATAAAATAAGTATCTGCAAGAATATACAAGGACATACCCAGCATGCCTAACATATTCTGGGATACATAGCGGATAAACTGTTTTTTGATATCCATATAACTGCTTCTCCTCTTTTGCATTTTTTACACTGAATGGTATTATAGATGTTTTTTCTGATTCTGTAAATGACCATGGTATCAACAAACAAAAATACCGCAAAACAGGAAACATTTTACTGCCTGCTTTGCGGTAATAGATTTATATGCAGTTATTTACTTTAAAATAAGATTAAACTGCTGCCAGTGTCTTTCCTAATTCCTTACACTTAACTAATGCATCATCATCTGGAGTTTCCTGGGTAATAATGCCTTCTCCGCATGCAACTTCTGCGCCTGCTGCCTTCATACGGTCTTCCCAGTCACGCATCCACTGTCCATCACCCCAGCCATAAGAGCCAAACAGTGCAATTCTTTTTCCTGAAAGTTTTGATTCACAAGAAGCAAACATCGGTTCAAATTCCTCTTCTTCCAATACTTCTGCTCCCATTGCCGGGCATCCAAAAGCGATCGCATCATAAGAATCCATCATAGAAACATCAAATTCATCCGGAGTTAATAATACAACCTCTGCCCCCTTCTCCTTCGCGCCCTCCAGTACTGCCTTTGCCATGGCTTCTGTATTTCCTGTGCCACTCCAATAAACTACTGCAATTTTACTCATGATTTTTACCTTCCTTTCTGAAGTTTGTGATTATATAGTAATCGTAAGCTGTTCAACAGCCACGCCACTTTTCCATCTCCTGCAATAAATTTCTGTGCATTTTTTATATTTTTTAAACAGAATCCTCGCGGCCTGTTCATCCCCGTACACCTTCCAACACCCAGAACATTTGCTGCAGGCCGCCTTATTCTCAATAAATCCTTTTACATCCTCTGCCGGATACCCTAAGAATAAACCTATTTCATGCGGAAAGTCTGGGTCACTCTGCAGTTTTTGAATCAGTCTGCAGATGCACTGTGATAGATTCGTACAATCATATCCCTTACATTTCAATATGATCTGAGTTTTCTCATCAGAAAAATCTTCTTTTAACTTTTCTGGACGATAGACATAAACCAGCATCCGTTTGTCTGATATGCGAACCGGGATAATCCGGATCCCTTTCTGTGTCAGTTTTTGATTAAATTCACGTATTTCTTTTATAATCATCTTTTGTGAACTATAAGGGCATGAAAAAAGACTTCCCGTTTTCAGTCCTGCTAACGTAGGTGAACAATGGCATACTAACATTTCCTCTGACATTTTCTTTCACTTCTCCTTAAACATCTTTTCTGAAAATGAATCTACTCTACCCAGTAAGTTTTCTTTATCAATAGTTAGTTTTAACTAATTCATGTGAAAAAAATATGCACACCTTGCTTTCATTAAAAACATCAGATGTACGTTTCTATAATTTTATAAACCTATCCCATTATCTAAACATAAGCCGTTTTTTAATTAGCTTTAACTAACTTTAGTTTACTTTATTTTTTCACTGTTGTCAATCCATAAATAGATGTGATTAATAAATAATATTTACTAACCTGATTATACACCCGTTTTTTCGTTGTAACTATTCCTGTTTATATTTGAAAGTTCATTGTAACTCAATTCTCACTCAATCCCGGCTCAATGCCATTCCCCCTTCTTTTCAATAAACTAATCCTGTGCGAAACATCCGCACAAAAGATTATCGGAAAGGAGGATTTTTATGAAAACACAAAGAGGAAGTCCTGTTACAGATGAAAAATACTGCAATAGATAAGTGTTCGTCATCTGAGGGGAGGTGAGTGCATGACAACCTTTCTTACTGCAAACAGTACTCTACCGCCATATATGGCATTTCCCAGTTTTCTTCTGGACTGTGATTTCTCCGAAACCACAAAACTGCTCTATATGGTGCTTTTAAACCGGGCAAGATTATCACAAAA
>ENA-OOWO01002344-OOWO01002344.1-human-gut-metagenome-genome-assembly--contig:-NODE-2344-length-11071-cov-2.505356_pt1 | contig 11071 bp, 9 predicted proteins | sample MGYA00241579_ERZ501327 | MGnify/ENA primary metagenome ERZ501327 (study PRJEB25962, sample SAMEA2042836) | human gut metagenome | biome: human gut; feature: human-associated habitat; material: faeces...
TGTATCATAGAAGAACCTTCTAAACATTATTTTACAGAAAAAGTCTCACATACCCCCAATTTCATTTACACAGACATATCCCAGATATTCTTTGATATAGCTTCGTCCGCATAAACGGCGATTTTCTGCCTGCTCTTCTTTTAATGCAAGAAGTCTTTCCTTCACAAAAGGGACAAGCGGCAATGTTCTCCTGCTGGATTTTGTTTTCGTGGTATCAGATGCAACGATAACTTTTTTACCATCTACATTGCATTGCGTAACCGTATGCCGTATCACAATGGTATTCTGCTCAAAATCAATCGCATCCCATTTCAGACCAACTGCCTCACTGCGGCGTAATCCATAGAAAGCACCAAAAAGAATCGGCAACTCCAACTTCGTTCCTTTCGCTGCTTCAAAAAGTGCATTGATTTCATCTGCATCATAAAAACTGCCTACATACTGTTTCCTTTTTGGGCGTTCCACCTTATCTGCCGGATTTACCTCAATCAAATCAATCTTCACAGCATATTTCAGTGCTTTATGAATATTGGCATGATAATGAATGACCGTTGAGGCACTGACACGTTGCAGCTCATGAAGGTAAAACGCTTGAATGTCTTTTGCCGTTAAACCTTGAAGTGTAATTTTTCTTTCTCGGAAGTAAGGTATTATATTTTTATTAACGATTTCCGAATAAGAAGAATATGTCGGAACCGCAACCGATCCCTTGATAATATTCAGCCAGCTTTCCATGTAATCCGAAAATAACATATTCGCCTCTATCCGCTTTGGCTCTTCCGGAACAAAATCACGTTTTATATCTGCCAGAATTTTTTCAGCTCGCCTTTTATTTCCTTTTACAGGCAATCCTGTAGATACCCATTTTGACTTCCTTTTTCCGGTATAATCCTTATAATTCAATACAGCGTAATAGTAACCTTTCTTTTCACTAAGATGTCCTGCTACCATAGTAAATACTCCTTTCCATAAAGCAGAAACACCTACCTGTACCTGAATTATATTATAACAGAACTTCACTGCTTCTCAAAAAAATCCAAGCTGTATTCTTCATTAAATAGATGTTTCTTCTCCGCCGATACATAAATATGTAAAAAGATGTGCCTTCGGAATACGATATGCCCTGCCTACCTTTAAACAGCAAATTTTCTTTTCCCGCAAAAGTCGATAGCCCGTTTTCGTACTAATCCCGAGCACCTCGCACATCTGCTCAACCGTCATGATGTCCGGATACTCTTTCAGCATGAGCTTATAGGCATCTTTTTGAGAAATATTCGATTTTCCCATGTATCTCACCTTCCTTTTACCGTTACCTCAATCTTCACTAAACATAAGAAAGGGGAAATCCTCCATTGATAAGGACTTTCCCTTTCCTATATTTTTATAAAGCAATAACCCTGTGTCTCCGCTTTCTGCAATTACATACATCGTTTTGTTTTTTTGCTGATTGAAATGAAATCTCCAATAAATATAAATCTCTTGCAGACGGCAAAATGCCCATAGGAATCCCACCTGTCCCCTCTTGGCGACCTGCTCCCATTGCCTGCGACGGTTGTTATCACGCTCGGACTGTGGCTGAACAGAAGTTTCTTTCAATGTTGCCTGCAAGTTGCGTATTCGGTTTTCAAATGTCCCTGCGAATTTACCTCGCATATAATATCCCGACAGAAATTTAAAAAAATCGAATTTTTTTGAAAATATTAAAAAATTTTTTAATCGCATAAGAAAAAGCCACTCCTGACGAAATGGCTTTTTCTCTATCGAATTACTATCTTAGCAAGTTACCGGCAAGTTAATATTATTTATTTCGTAATAGCTCATTCTCTATAAAATGTTGAAAATAAGCAGTTTTTTTAATTATCACATAATAACAATATCTATTTTTGCAAGTTACCAGCAAGTTAAATTTATGCTCAAATAGGAATATACTTCATATACCTTGGTGCTGTATTTGGATCTAAAGATTTTATATAATTTAATTCAACAGCTTCCTTTAAGAACTTTTATCTTTTTCTTCATTATCATTTTTTCCATCGGTGTCAATGGTCTCTCCAATCATTTTGTCCGCACCAAATAGATCCGCAAATCGTTGGTTTTGTTCAGCTAATCTTCTTACTGTATCCATTGTCGGAGTATTAACTATATTATTTATTTGTGATAAATAACTAAAATCTGGTAGATTTATATGTGCATTAAGTAATGCATTTTGCTTTGCAGTTGCTATTGCCATTTGATTACCTACACTTCCTAACCGGCTTGCAACATCCAAATATGATGTATCTGGAAAGTGAGAATTTACATTAGTAGCAACTTTCATCCGTTCCGCAATATTCCCCATAATCTGAGATTGTTTTCTAATTTGCTCCATTTGGACACTCATTGCATTACTAAGTTCTAAAGAAGGGATTATACTTGATACATCAATTTTAGGAACTGCAGATTTAATAACTAATTCTCCTAATGTAGATAGTGCTGGCTTCATCTTTTCAATCCATCTTGGAACAGACTCTCCCAATACTTTAACAAGCATATTCCCAAAAGCTGATACTACATCTTCTAATCTGGTTTCAGTATAAATATCTTCCTCAAGAACATTTATCGCTTCCACCAATAATTTATTGACACCTTTTAATGATTTCCTTACTTTTTCGTACTCATCACGAGTCATCCTCTTATTATGCATCACTGTATTCCTATGTAGTTGTAATTCATCAATCTTTTCTTTGAAGTTCTTAAATTGTTTATACTCTGAAAAAAACGGTTCCACAAAGATTCGCTTCTGCATTGATTAACAATATTTATCATTTCTTCTCTTGTCAGTTTTTCAATATTTGTTTCCGAAAATTCTTGTTCTATCACTTCAGAAATATTCCTTCTACAAAATGATGTAAACAGATACTCTTTAAGTTGTTCATAAGTCAACTCATTCAAAGCGCTCTCAACCATTTTGGTTTTATTTCCCTTCCCCTTTAGTGAATCCTGCAAGCTTTGGCTAAAGGAATTATCATACCAATCAACGCCAAATATTTTGATTATAGTAATATAAACCAATTCTCGTATTCTTCTTTCAAATATACCAAATAGCGGCATCAACTTACAACAATATAGCTGAGATACCTCATCATATGATATGACTATATTCCAGGTTTTCCTGTGTTCCCCTTGAATAAGTCTATTAGTTGCAAAATCAAGATATTTTGCTGCTTTAACGGATGTCCCATCACAGCTCAATTTAAGAAAGACCATATTCTTTTCTTTTGAGGAAATCTTATATTGAATTTCCACATTATCATCTATATTAATTAAAAATGAAGAATCATTCACATCATTAAATAGTTTTTCAAAAAGTTGTCTTATCTGACGCTTCATTCCCAAATTAATATCACTGTTTTTCTTGGGAAGAATTATCAAATTCACTTCCATGAATAAATCACATCCTCTCTAATTAACATTAATTATATCTTCAAATATGACTTTTTTCTACAGAAAAACTCCATAGCCTAAACCAGAGTATTGTCCAACTTTCATATTAAATCACCTTAAACATCTTCTGAAACATCGGATTCTCTTTCTTCTGTTCAATATTCTCCTGTATATTTCTGAACTCTTTCGTTTCTTTTCTAACTTTATTACCACTTATTTCATTACATACAAAGATAAGCATAACATTTAGTCATACTTATCTAAAAATTTCCTTTATTAAAGATATTAAAGAATTTACTACCAGTTATTTATACAACTCTTTTATTACATCACACCGCCTCAAAATCCAAAATCTTCTCCAACAGCTTTGTCTCCAATCTGTTCTTCAGCTCATAATGAACAAAGAATTGTGTCATACCAAACTCATCTGTATACGGACGCAAGCTCAATTTCCTTATGTAGCTTTCATAATGGGCAAAAACCAAATTGATTGCATCCACATCTCCTTCGGAGGCTCTTTTTACAATTTCATATTCAATCAGCTTCTCCTGTTTTGTTTTTCTCATTCTTCATACTCCTCCATAAATTTTCTCATTTTTTTCAAATTATTGTTTTTGTGGTAGTTGACCGTACTCTGCCCCAAATGTAGCATTTTTCCGATTTCTTTATCCGTCATTCCTAAGAAGAATGACATCAAAACGATATTCCTTCCTTTTTCGGTCAGTGACAAAACAGCTTCGGCTATAAGCATATTTTTAATGGTAATATCAAAACCCATAACCTTAATTGAGAAAATATCCTTTATTTCTTCCTGCCCCACCTTCTTATGCTCTAAATCATAGCCATAGATAAGTATAAGCTCCGAAAATAAAATCTCTTTTGCCATTTTTCTTAAAATCATTTTTTTGTAATCTTTCATTTCGCACACAAGAACCAGTTTGCAAAAACTATCAAACTGATGCTCGATACGTCCTTTATCAGAAGGAGATAATTCCATAGGACTCACCTCCTTCCGTTATTTAGCTTTGAAATTTCTCCCACTAAATATCCCGAAAAAATGAAAGCAAGTATCGAATTTTGCGAAAAAAATTCCAAAAATTTTTGGATAGAAAAATTCCTGTTCGGCTCTTAATATCACATAAAGAAGATTTATCAATGCAATATAATCACAAAATATGACAGTAATAGGCATAAAAAAGGCGTTCCCCGTTTCCGATGAACGCCCAACCTACTGGTTATTCGTTTTGTTCCTATTTATTTTTCTGTTTTCACAGGGGTTACTGCTTTCGTAATGGTTACTGTTTTCGTTTCAGCGTTCCAAGCGGTTGTTGCGCCAAGCTCATCTGCCACGAAACGAACAGGAACGAAGGTACGGCCATTGATGATAACGGGAGCTACGCCGTATTTTTCAATCGTCTTGCCGATTGTCATCTTAATTTCCTTACCGTCAATCACGAGAGTAACTTCTTTTGTTTCTGCGTTCCAAGCAACCTTGCCTCCAAGAGATTCTGTTACAAATCGAATCGGAACCAGAGTTCTGTCGTTCATGATAACAGGTGCAGCGTCCTTTTCGTAAGCCTTACCGTTTACGAACATCGTCTTGCTGCCAATCTGCATTACTACGACTGTCTTCATTTCCTCAGCGGGCTTGCCGGGTTTGGATGCAGTCTGCTTAAATGCAGCCTTTACTTCCACCTTAGATGCAGGCATGGTAAAGGTGTATTTGCCATCGCCCTTATCGGTCAGCTTGATTTCCTTGCCGGCCTTATCGGTTGCTTTGATTGTATCAAGCACATAGCCATCGTTTGCCTTTGTTGTAATGGTTACAACACTGTCCTTTGCCGCTCTTGTCTTATCGGACGTAACCTTGCCGTTATCTGCGGAAGAAATGGTTACGGCATATTTTGTTACGCTGCTGCTGCCGCCGCCACCGCCGCCGGAGGATTCCTTGGTGTAGGTTACAGTGATTACCGTATCCGCAGGCTTGTCGGCAGGAATTGTGCCGGAAACTGTGGCTTTATCTGCCTTGTAGCCTTCGATAGCAGGGCTGTCAATGGAATAAGCCGCACCTGCTTTTACGTTAATAACTGCAGCCTCCGCAGCCTTTGTGCCGTCGGAGTAAGCATAATGAACCGTAACCTTGTAAAGCTGTTCATGTGCCGCTTTTAAACCAAATTGAGTAGGAGCGGTTTCATCTGTTACATAGGCATCGAAATATTTTTGACCATCCTCTGTTTCTGCTCCCCAACGAGAACACCGACCATCCTTATAGCCGTCATAGAACCAACCTGTAATTTTTTCGCCATCAGAAGCAAGCTTTCTGTCACCCGACATTTTTGTTGCATCTGCAAGAGAAATCATACTATTAGCACCAAATGTGAATAAATCGTCACCGGCTGTTTGTGCAGCATTGTTATACAATGCATTGTCTTCGGCGAGTATAATATTTGAGGTAACTCCATAAATACCACCGCCGTAGCTTGCTTGGTTGTTGCAGATAGAAGCACTGTTATTATTTGTAATAGATTCTCCTCCATTAGAATCCGAATTTGTGGTATTTTCACCAATAGTAATTGTTGCGCTTTGGCTGTAAATACCACCACCATAACCATTTGTTGCTTTATTACCATACAATTCACTGCCGGACTTAATAGTAAGTATTGCATTATTTTTTGTTTCAAGTAGATTGCAAATTGCAATGCCTGCACCATTTGCAGCTTCATTTTTGTTAATGGAGGAGCCGTTCTGTAAAGTAATATGGGTATTAGCTGCGGCAGTACACAAAGCAAAAATACCACCGCCAAAAGAGGCGTTATTATCGGTAATTTCAGCATGATCTAAGGTTAATTCACCCATACTATAAGCTACGATACCACCGCCTTGGTCACCGCCGATATTCAAGGCAACAGTAGAATTCTGAATCGTCAAATCAAGTCCGTCACCACAGTAGATACCTCCGCCAATAGGAACCATGAATTCAGTTTCTTTTTGTTTAGAGGTCATATACTCTGCACGGTTATTTTGAATACGTGTGTTTTGGGTAATTGTACAAGAGTTTTTTCCAGTAACATAAAGTCCTCCGCCATATAAGGAATGGTTATCTTGAATTACAGAAGCCTCGATGTTTACCAAAGTATTGCTTGCACAAATACCACCGCCGTCATCTATGGCAGTATTATTTTCGATAACAGAATTGTTTTTAATGGTTAGAGCACCGCCGATAGACAAAATGCCGCCGCCGTCAGCAGCCTCATGCTCTTCAAGGTCAGCAGTGTTTTCATAAACGTGAACATTGTCCAAGGTTAGATTTGCATCCTTTGCATAGATACCACCACCACCTGTGCATTCACTGCCGGCACCGCCGATACCGATTGCTTTGTTTTCAGTAATGGATAAGTTGTGTAAGTTAACGGTTGCATCTTGAATAGAGAAACCGCCGCCATTAGAAAGATTATTACCTCCGGTAATCTTACCTTTTTCTTCTGCACTGCTTGTTATGGTAACATTAGTTTCCGCGCCGGTAATGGTTACAACGGAATCGTCACCGAAACCTGTTAAGGTTTTCCCCTTCAAATCCAGTGTAATAGATTTGTTGATATTGATGTTTTCGGTTACATCCTTCGCCAGTACAACGGTCTCGCCGTTTTCAGCCGCGTCGATTGCCGCCTGTAGTGTTTCGTAGGTTCCCTCTTTACCATCGATGGTTGCCGCATACGTCACTACTTCGCCAGTTGTTTCGCCTTTGCTTTCGTCTTTGTTTTCATCTTTACCCTCGGAAGGAGTAGTGTTGTCCTTGCCTTCCTCAGCTTCTCCACCGCTTACAGGTGTAGGTAAAGGCGTTAAGGTTTCATTTTCACCCTTCTTCTCCTCGCCAGAAGAAGCAGGAGCACCGGTTGTCCCTAAAGAAGGGGCAGGGTCGTTCGTCTGTCCGCCTTCCTCAGATGTGCTTGCTAGTTTGTTCCCTTCGTTGTTGGCTGTTCCGCTTCCGTTGGACGAGCCGTCAGGCTGTTCTGTAGCAGACGCGATATTCGTCTGCTGAGAGCCTTCGCCCCCGGCACCATCCTCTGCGAATACCCCAACCGGCGGCAGGGCAAGCGTCATAGAAAGTGCCAATGTCCAAGTGAGAAGCTTCTTGCCTTTGTTTTTCTCTGTCATAAAAACCCCCCTTTTCCTGTCTGCGGGTTTCGGAACAGGGAAACAATATGTATTTCGGTAGCCGGCTGTCCTGCGGCAAATCCCCTCGCCGTTTAGACCCTTGGCTTTGCGACATCGGCTTTCGCCGATTGTGCCTTTTTCTGTACATACGCCCGTTCCTGCGTCCGCACAGAAATAAAAATAGTTACATTGTTTTATATAAGAATAGCATAGCATATTTACATAAAAAGACAAGTGCCTTTTTATTTTTTTGTAAAATTTTGCCATACAAAAAGAGACAAAATCCTTAAAAAAGAGTATAATATGAAAAAACGATGAACGAGGTGAACCCTTTTATGAATGATTTCGTAAAGAAAATGTTGGATTATAACCGTGCCTTCGTGGAGCATGGTCTCTATGAAAAGTATACCACAACCAAGTATCCGGACCGTAAAATCGCCATTCTTGCCTGTATGGATACCCGCATGACGGAGCTTCTGCCTGCCGCCCTTGGCTTGAAAAACGGCGATGTCAAGCTGATTAAAAACGCAGGCGGCCGCGTGATGCACCCCTATGGCAGTGTCATTTTCAGCCTTTTGGTCGCAGTCTATGAGCTGGGCGTGGATACGGTCGTTGTCATTGGGCATGATGATTGCGGCGGTCGCCTGCTTGACCCGAAGGAAATGATTGCCAAGATGAAGGAACGCGGCATTTCGCAGGAGGCGATTGACCATGTGGATGAAAACCATAAAAACGTGGAGCAATGGCTGACCGGCTTCGGGGATATCAATCATTCTGTGCAAAGCACCGTCGATGCCATTCGGGAGCATCCGCTGCTGCCTAAGGATTTGGAGGTGCTCGGCTTCATCATGGACCCCCATACGGGCGCAGTCCGCGGCGTTTCCGAGAGAAAGGAATAAAATATGAAAATCAGAAAGTCGCTTTTTGTCTAAGCAAAGGGCGGCTTTTTTCTTTTACGGAAAATTTATAAAATTCCGCTTGACAGAATGGACATACAGTTGTATGTTATAAATAAACATACACTTGTAGGTAAAAGAGGTGAACCCCATGGAAAAACAGAAATTACCCGATACAGAGCTCAAGGTCATGCAGGCAATCTGGCATATCGAACCCCCTGCCAGCACCTCTGCTGTCCGCGAGGAGCTGCAAAAGGAACGCCCTTGGAATTTATCCGCTTTGCAGACCCTTCTGGGCAGACTGGTGCGCCGTGGCTTTTTGCAGACGGAAAAGCGGGGCAAAAGCCGCTATTATACCCCCCTCGTCACAGAGGAGGATTATCTCGCGGAGGATAGCCGCCGCTATTTTCAGAAATGGACGGGTGGCTCTCTCAGGGATTTGGTTGCCTGTCTTTATGTCAATCATTCGGTTACAAAAGAGGACTTAGAAGAATTGAAGGCGTTTATCGAGGACGAAACGGAGGGGTGAGCGGCTATGCGTATTTTTCTGGAATATTTGAAGGTCGGCCTTTGGATGCTTCCGATTATTCTGCCGGCACTCTGGCTTCTGCCGCGCCTGTCTAAGCGGTATGCCGCCAGGGTGTCCTATGTCATCTGGCTTGTGCTTGCCGTGCGTCTGCTCATTCCGTGGAATCTGACCCTTCCGCAGGAAACCGCCCCCATCCATGTGGCAATTTCCGAGGAGCAGGCGAATGAATGGGTGCAGGCGAAATTCAATCCCGTGCAGGCACCGCCAAAGGCAGAAGGCACAGCGGCCGCGGCACAAAAGCAGACACAGCCCCAAGCCGAACCCTTGCAGCCCTTGCAGATTGGCTTTGCCCTTTGGTTGGCAGGTGTGCTGGTTTTCGTCCTGCGGACAGTGGTTTCTGTTTTTCGGATGAAAGCCCTGCTCCGCCGTTGGGAGAAGGAGCCCTCTGCCGAAGCAAAGGCGTTTTTCGCTGAAACGGCAGGCAAAACGCAGCCGCGGCTCATGGTTTGCCCTGTGCTGGAAAGTCCTATGGCGGTCGGTTTATTCCGCACAACCGTCTATCTGCCCCATGAGCACTACACCGCGCAGGAGCTGGAAATGATTTTCCGTCATGAGCTGATCCATTGGCGGCGGAAGGATTTGTGGTATAAGCTGCTGCTGCTTGCCGCAAGAAGCATCCATTGGTGCAACCCTCCGGTATGGTGGATGGCAAAGCGTGCAGAGCGGGATTTGGAAATTTCCTGCGACAGCATGGCGGTGCAGGGCAGGGATGCGGCGTATCGCAAGGCGTATGGTCTGATGATTTTGCAGGAGGCGGAGCGCAGTATCGAAAAACAGGCAGCGCTGACAACCTGCTTCACCGATGGGAAACGGGCATTGCAGGAAAGGCTGGTGGAGATTATGAATCAAAGCAAACGAAAAAAGGGCATGGCACTGGTTTCTGTTATGCTTGTGCTGACATTGACCTGCGGCTGCCTCATCAGCTGTGGGAAGGACGAGAAAGCACCGGAGTCCACGCAGGATACAGCAGCAGGCCAAGGCACCCTGACCGCAGAACAGCGCAAGCTGACTGAGCAGTGGGCAGAGGCTCTTTCCGACAGAGATGGCAAAATCCGCTATAAAGAGATGGGCAAGGCTGCCAAGGCGCAGTTTATCGCAGAGCAGAAGGCGCTTGGTGGCGAGGATTGGAATTATGTCATCGGCGGCTCCAGCCCTTGGGTGGATTCCTATACCATCGAGGAGCGCGAAAATGCAGCCATGATTACCTATACCATGCAGGATAGCGAGCCTGCTTATTACACCATGAAGGAGCTTTTGAAATTCGGGGAGGAAAACGGAAAAACCGTTGTCGCCGGCTATCTCACCTCCAATTTCTATTGGGAGGACGGCAAGGTGCATCCCACCGTTTCCCGTACAGAATCGGATTTGGACGAAGGTATCTGGGACTTTCTTTCGCAGAGCGTGGTCGGCTTTATCAGCCAGAGTAAATGGGATGTGTATGAATTGGAGGCCTTCAATTTCAATCACATCAACGTGACACGCACCCCTCTTTCAAACGGCAGAGAGCAGGTAGCGGTGGATTTCGGTTTGCATATCAAATACAGAAATCCTTTCCGCGATCCCGATGAAGCAGGCTATATCCGCCGCGCAAAGGAGGCAGGGCAGTCTGTTTATCAGACGTATTATGATGAATATTACGCCGAACAGGAGGCAAATACCTATTTCCGCTTCACCTGCGAGGTGCAGTCCGATGCACAGAAAATCTACGAGGATACCTGCTATCCGGAAACCTTCCACCTGTATAGCGATGACGGTAATCCGCATAAGATTACCTTCACGAAGAAAAATCCTGCTTATGACGGTTGGTATGACGAAACACCTACGGATGGCTGGTTCTGCACCGTTACCCCTGCCAAGAATGCGAATACTGTCACCGTTGCCAGAAAAATCCGTATCGAGGATACCACAGGCAGAACGAATAACGGCTATTTCGATTTGAATCTTGACTATACGACCACCCTCCCCGTTGCGGAGGATGCAGCCTTTACCGTTGGCGGCGCAGGCGAAG
>ENA-OOWO01002357-OOWO01002357.1-human-gut-metagenome-genome-assembly--contig:-NODE-2357-length-11034-cov-3.772293_pt1 | contig 11034 bp, 10 predicted proteins | sample MGYA00241579_ERZ501327 | MGnify/ENA primary metagenome ERZ501327 (study PRJEB25962, sample SAMEA2042836) | human gut metagenome | biome: human gut; feature: human-associated habitat; material: faeces...
GTTCGACTTGAAATACAGAATGATTTTTTACAGGAATATATACTTCAGGATGAACAGCACTGCCAGAATATACATGAGCAGGCTGATCTTCTTCTTTTTCGCATTCCCTGTAACCACGTTTAATACGACATAAGAGATAACGCCCATAGAGATACCTTCGGAAATGCTGTAGAAGAACGGCATTGCCAGAATACAGATATAACATGGAATTGCCTCAATGACATCATTAAAGTTGATGTTTGCCACATTTGTCAGCATGTAGAATCCTACGATTACCAGTGCCGGAGCGGTCGCGAAGGACGGGATGGCAAGGAAGATCGGGGATAACAGCAGAGACAGTGCAAACAGTACGGCGGTTGTAATGGAAGTCAGACCGGTACGGCCGCCTTCGGATACACCGGAAGCACTCTCTACGAAAGTTGTGGTTGTGGAAACACCGAGAACAGCGCCTGCAGTAGTACCAACAGCATCAGCCAGTAACGCACCTTTGATACGCGGAAGCTTGCCGTCTTTGTCCAGCATGCCTGCTTTGGTAGATACACCGATCAGAGTTCCGATGGTATCAAACATATCTACGAATAAGAAAGCAAACAGGATCACCACAAAGTTCAGTGATAAGATACCGGAGAAATCCATCTTACAGAAGATCGGAGCAATACTCGGAATGGACAGACCGTTGCTGAAATCCGGGATCAGCGTGTAGAAGCCAAGATCCGGGTTTGGAACATACAGTCCGACACCCTGACAGATCAGACCCAGTGCCCATGTGATCAGAATACCCCAGAGGATATTTCCTTTGACATTTTTAATAACCAGAGCACCGGTGATGATGATACCGATGATCGCAAGCAGAACCGTGATTCCTACATCATGGAAAGTAGCGCTTACGCCATTTACCTCATTATAGCCATCGACAGAGAACAGCTGAAGCAGTGTGGAACCGCCGATGACGATATGTGCGTTCTGCAGGCCGATAAATGCGATAAACAGACCGATACCAACGCTGACTGCAGATTTCAGATTCTGCGGGATCGCATTGAAGATTGCTTCACGCACGTTTGTCAGGGACAGAACGATGAAGATGATACCTTCCGCGAAGACAGCAGCCAGAGCATACTGCCAGCTGTATCCCATGCCGAGCACGACGGTATAAGCAAAGTACGCATTCAGTCCCATACCCGGTGCCAGGGCAAACGGATAGTTGGCAAACAGCGCCATTGCGAGTGTACCAATAAATGCAGCCAGTGCGGTTGCAGTGAAGACAGCTCCGTGATCCATACCGGCGGCAGACATGATACTTGGGTTGACAGCCAAAATGTATGCCATGGTCATGAAGCTTGTGATTCCGGCAATAATCTCAGTTTTGACATTTGTGCCGTTTTCTTTGAGCTTGAAAAATTTTTCTAACATAACTTCCCTCTCCTTAGTTTGTTAAATGAAATGAGTAACTTACACATTATAGCGTTTTTCCGGGAAGAAAGAAAGAGCTTTTTTACGAAATCATACGAATATTTCCGATCATTACAGTATTTATATGTATACATTAGAAACAGTAATGCAATACAGAAATACAGCTTATAAAATTCCATGCTCAATTTATAGTTTCTTTTTCAGCATCTCCGGATTGGAAGCGTAGGAAAGCGCGGTCTCAGGAGCCACTGTGCCTTCTTTGACCAGCAGCTGAAGACTGTAATCCATCGAATGCATGTCTTCTTTATTCGCCGAGTAGACGGTTCCGTCAATCTGCGGGATCTTATTATCACGGATCATATTCCGGATGGCAGGGGTAACCGTCATGATCTCAAATGCAGGAACCTGCGTGCCGTCCAGAGCAGGAACAAGCTGCTGCGAGATCACCGCCTGCAATACCATAGAAAGCTGTACGGCGATCTGCCGCTGCTGATTCGCCGGAAATACATCAATGATACGGTCAATGGTATTGGCTGCACCGATGGTGTGAAGCGTGGAAAAAACGAGATGACCGGTTTCTGCCGCAGTCATGGCGACATCCATCGTTTCATAATCACGCATTTCGCCCAGCAGAATAACGTCCGGGCTCTGGCGGAGGGATGCACGCAGCGCATTGACATAGCTGAGTGTATCGATACTGATCTCACGCTGACTGACGATACTTTTGTCATGCCGGTGCAGGTATTCGATGGGATCCTCCAGCGTGATGATATGCTTTTCCATCGTGTGGTTGATCTGGTTGACCAGACACGCAAGCGTGGTGGATTTGCCGCTTCCGGCAGGACCGGTGACCAGAACCATGCCCTTGGAGAGACCGGCGAATTTCATGACAGGAGCAGGAATACCGATGTCTTCCGGGTGCGGGAGCTCAAAAGTGATGACACGGATGACCGCAGAGAGTGCACCACGCTGCTTGTAAGCACTGACACGGAAACGGGAGAGTCCCGGAATCGCAAACGAAAAATCATCATCTCCCCGTTCCAGAAGCGGCGAAAGGTCACGGGCCTGCGCCAGTTCATAAAGCTGTTGTACAAACTCACTGGTCTGCGGCGGCATAAGCCGCTCTCCATTTTCTCTTAAAATCCGGCCGTTGGTCCGGTAGGATACCGGCAGACCGGCGATGATAAAAATATCCGATGCCTGATCGACGACGGCTTTTTGTAATAATCCAATCACATTCATCTGAAACACCTCATTATTTATTGCATTCATCATTTTCAGTACGGTCACTTCCAAGAACCGGAAGCGTTGTTTGCTCTTCCCAGCCGGAGACTGCAGTTTCCCGCCAGGCGGTGATCCGGCGTGTGTGGGATGCGGCATCTGCGCTTACGCTTAGCTGCAGATTCTGGCTGTCACTTACCGGGATCAGGGCAGTGATTTCAAATACCGGGCGTTCTGCGTTCTGCCGCTGAACCGAAACGGAGATCGCAGGTACAGTTCCTGCAAGTGCTTCCAATGCCGGCTCCGGTGTCTCCGATTCCAGCGCCTCATCAATCTGTGCCAGCAGGGCAGAAGCCTGTGTACTGGCGGCAGCGTATTCGGTCTGGTGTTTTGCCAGTGCCTGACTGTAGGACTGATCCCGCAGGGCACTGGAGAGCACCAGTGCGGCGAAGGTAACCAGACATAAAATAATGAAAATGACCAGCAGATAAGACGTACCGATCTGAAATCCGGGCATGGAATCCGGACGTTTCTTAGTTCGTTGCATCGTCACGCACCTCCTTTGCCGGGAACCGGACAATAGTCTGTTTCCGTGGAATAGATCACGGGATTCTCATCCGGAGTGTTGCTTTTCAGGCGCGAAGCTGTAAAGCAGCCATGCAGCAGACGGCCGGAGGGCTGTATCCGGATCTGCAGCGTGTAAGCAGCATCCGCATGTGTGCAAAGCTGCCAGCTGCTGTCGTAGCAGAGCGTGTAATCCGCGGAACCGTCCGGTTGCCGGGTGCAGCTGATCCGGTCACCAAAGATATCCGTAAAGTCCCCGCCGGCCAGAAAAATCTCCGTACAGCCGGATACCTTTTCCAAAGCGGCATTCAGTTCCTGTGTCTGACGGCTGATCTGATGTGCACGTGCAAAGAACTGTACACAGACGGCAGAAGTCAGACTGAAAAATAAAATTGCAATGATAAGTTCCAGCAGAAACAGGCTGGAACGCTTGGCTGGTGTTCGTTTCATAATATACTCCTGTAGGTTACCGGCTGCTCTTGATGCTGACGTAAGTATCCGACAGATTGCCATTACTGTCTGTGCAGGACAGATGGAACAGCCCGTCACGGGATTCTTCAAAGGAAAATCCATCTGTGGCGAGGATTTCCCGTCCGTCGCCGGGAGAAGCCGCAACCCCCTCTTTGATAAATAGTTCCCGCAGATATCCGTCGTATGCGTAGAGGTATGTCACGTAGGACTGTCCGGAGTATTCCTGCCGGATCAGGATGGCATCCTGGCCGTCGAAAGTTCCTGAATCAATTGCGTCACTACTATCTGCCTGATGCAGCTTTTCCGTCACATAAGACAGTGCGGTACAGCTGGCATAAGAATCCTCTGAGGTGTGGACCTGACGGCTGTAGGAGCCGGAAGCCAGAACGACCAACGCCACAGAAGACGCAGCCAGTGCAAAAAACAGAGCCAGAGGAAAGAGAAAATCTATGACATGTTTTCGTTCCGTATATTCTTTTCGATACATCGTCATACCTCCGTTTCTAGCGTTCGATCACTGTAATATCCGGCAGCAGATTGGCACCGCCGATCTGATAATCCACAAAAAACAGATCCGTATCATAGCGGATGCCGCAGGTATCCTTTAAGTCCTGCAGTGTCTCCGGGTAGCGCCCTTCCAGCGCATAATATTGGGTAACACCCCGCCAGAGCGCATGCTCCAGGCTGTTTTTCTGTTCCTGCCGTGTGCGGTTGGAAATCCGTGTGATTCCCACGGAGAACAGTCCGCAGATAACGACGAAGATCAGCAGGGACAGACAGAGATTACGGAACGGGTGCGGAGACTTCCCGTGGTAAAACCGCCGGTTGTCAGGTACAGGTATCATCGCAGCCACCTCCTAGAGTCCTGCCATGATGCCAAGCAGCGGCAGCATGACAGAGAGCAGAATGATGCCAACGATCACCGACAGGATAATGACCAGCGTCGGTTCGAGGACAGCGAGAAAAGAAGTGATATGTTCCCTCAGTTCTTCCTCGCAGCGGTCCGCAATCTGCTCCATTACTTCATCCATCATGCCGGATTTCCCGGCGATGGCAGTCATACGGGCGTAGACACCGGTGAAAACCTTTGTTTTTACAAGTGCACCGGAAAACTCTGTGCCCTGTTCGATTTCGGCACAGCACTGATCGATCCGTTCCAGGTAGAAGGGATCCTCAATCAGATTTCTGGAAAATTCCAGACCACGTTCCGGTGTCAGTCCGCTTTTCAAAGCCAGTGCCATGGCACCGGCGAAGCGGCAGCTGTCGGAACAATCCGCGATCTCACGGAAATGGCGGAAACGGTGTCCGAGCTTTCCGGCCAGATGACGGCCTTTTTCGGTACGGGTCAGCACGATACCGGCTGCAATTACAGCTGCGATCAGGATGACAAATACCAGGGCATAGCGTGACAGAACGCTGCCAAGCAGCAGGATCCCTTTGGAGAGACCGGTCATCTCGGTGCCAAGCTGTACAAACACCTGCTGAAAGACCGGCATGACTTTTGTAATCAGGATTACAATGACTACCAGCATCAGGATGATCATGATCAGTGGGTAGGACAGGGAACTGCGGATACTCCGACTCAGACTTTCTTCCCGCTGATAGTGTGCGGACAGAGATTCCATGACATCGTCAAGCCGCCCGGTTTCTTCTCCGATGGCAGTCATATGAATCAGATAAGAGGGAAATACCCCTGTCCGGCTCAGCGCATCTGCGAAGGTGTCGCCGGATTGCATGGACTGATACATGGTGTCCAGCAGAGTCTTTTCCGCATCGTTTTGGGTATCTTCCATCAGCAGCTCCAGCCCCTCCAGAGCGGAAATGCCGGATCGCAGGATCATACCCATCTCACCGCAAAAGGATGCGAGTTCCGGGTAAGACAGCGATTTTTGCTGTAAATGTTCCATTCTGTGTGCCTCCGTTCTTTTATCGTTTTTGAAATCAAAAGTTATACATAGCTGCTTTTTTATGAAAAGGTTTTCCTATGGAATAACTGTGAAATTTCCTTATTATATATAAGTGATGCCAGGGTCAAAAGCCTGAAACCACGATGTGCTTGCACAGGAGTGGTTTTATGGCTTAATGACCCGCCCCGATATGAGCATAAAAGTGGAGCGTCAGCTTCACGATATGCGAATATTGGGTAGAATTGTGGGAGTACGAAGTACGGAACAATTCGTAAGGCATCTTTTGACCCTAACATCAAGATAACGGTAAAAGAAAAAAGGAAGCACAGAAGGATTCCCGTATATGGGAATCAGCTGCGTTTCCTTTTTGTGTTTTTTGGCGGCTCCGTTTTTTTCATGGAGTCGATGATTTTCTCAATCAGAAGTTTTTTTGTATAGACATCAAAATTCAGAAGGCAGATGAAAGTGAACTTTTGCAAAAAGTCTGCATCTTTTTCACTGAGATTTTCCAGATCTGCAAAAGCAGATTCGCTGATGATATATTCTTCCTGGATGATTTCTTTTAAACGCTCTACCTGATGGGATTCCAGGCAGAAGATACCGTCATAAATCTCCTCCAGTGTCGGGGAAGATTTTTTGCCGAAATAGCGGTTGGTCAGCGGATTCAGGACATTCTGGATATCACTGATACTGAGGACACTTTTAAAATAGTAGATAAACACCAGGGTTAAAATATGCTCTTTGGAATATTTTTTCTTTTCCGGCGGCGGGAGCAGATTATTTTTTACATAATTGTTGACCATGGTTTTGGTCAGAATTGGATCTTCCTCATGCCGTTTTGTAGGATACAGTTCTTTTTCCATGAATGTTATGACCTGATCCATATATAGATTGATATCCGGAAGTGCTTCCAGTTTTGCATGGTCAATTCGTGACAGACTGTCCAGTATGCTGTTTAATAAATCGTTTGTATTGATTGTCATGCGAACTATCTCCAGTCATTCGTGATTTATGTTTTGTAATGTTTAAAAGATATTATATAGTATTGAAAACCGAATGGCAAGCCAATGTTGTTGACGGGATCAGGCACCTTATGCTATGATAGCACAAGGTTAGAAAATATGTTCGATAAAAGACAGCAGTCAGAAAATGAAAGAGATAGAAACAGATAGAAGAAATAAATGGAGGAAGCATGGGCAGATATGATTTGCTGAATACACAGCAGCAGGAAGCGGTTTTTCAGACAGAAGGACCGGTGCTGGTACTGGCAGGAGCCGGTTCCGGAAAGACGAGGGTTCTGACGCACAGAACCGCTTATCTGATAGAGGAAAAAGGGGTGAATCCATATCATATTATGGCAATTACCTTTACAAATAAAGCAGCAGCAGAGATGCGGGAACGTATCGACAATCTGGTGGGATTCGGTTCGGAGAGTATCTGGGTATCTACCTTTCACTCCAGCTGTGTACGGATTCTCCGTCGGTATATTGACCGTCTGGGCTATGACAACCGGTTTACGATTTACGATGCAGATGATCAGAAGACGGTGATGAAGGACGTGTGTAAGCGGCTTCAGATTGATACGAAGCAGACGAAAGAACGTGCGTTGCTGAATGTGATTTCTTCCGCAAAAAATGAATTGGTCTCTCCGGAGGAGTTTACCATGCGGGCAGCCGGTGATTATGCAAAACAGAAGCAGGCACAGGTTTACCGGGAATATCAGCAGACGTTGAAAAAAAACAATGCACTTGATTTTGACGATCTCATCATGAAATGTGTGGAATTGTTTAAAAATGATCCGGAAGTGTTGGATTCTTATCAGGAGCGTCTGCGCTATATCATGGTAGATGAGTATCAGGATACAAATACGGCGCAGTTTGAACTGGTGCGGCTGCTGGCAGCCAAGTACCGTAACCTTTGTGTGGTAGGTGATGATGATCAGTCAATCTACAAATTCCGTGGAGCCAATATCCACAATATTCTCAATTTTGAGCAGTATTTCCCGGATGCAAAAGTCATTAAGCTGGAGGAAAACTACCGTTCTACACAGAATATTCTGGATGCTGCCAATGCAGTGATCAAAAATAACGTGGGCAGAAAAGCAAAGGCGCTCTGGACGCAGCAGGATGCCGGTGACAAGATTGACTGTAAGGATTTTGATACAGCATACGATGAGGCAGAGTACATTGCCCATAGCATCAATTCATTTGTGCGCAAAGGGGTATTTTCTTATGGAGACAGTGCCGTACTGTACCGGACCAATGCACAGTCACGTTTGTTAGAGGAGCGGTTTGTCCGGGAGAATATTCCGTATAAAATCGTGGGTGGTGTAAACTTCTATGCAAGAAAAGAAATTAAAGATTTACTGTGTTATCTGAAAACGATCGACAATGCACAGGATGATCTGGCAGTGAAACGGATCATCAATGTACCGAAACGGGGAATCGGTGCAACGACCATAGCCAAAGTACAGGACTATGCAGATGAGAACGGAATGAGTTTTTATGCCGCGCTGAGACAGGCGGAAGAGATATCGACGCTGAGCAAAGCTACTGCGACCAAGATTCGTCCTTTTGTGACTTTTATTCAGATGCTGCGCAGCAAGCTGCCCTATATCAGTGTGGAACAACTCATGGATGAGATTATTGAAGATACCGGTTATGTGGCAGAACTGGATGCGGAAGGTACAGATGAAGCCCGTGCCCGAATTGAAAATATCGATGAGCTGATCAGCAAGATCGTGGCCTATGAGGAATCTGTGGAACAGCCGACATTGAGCGGATTCCTTGAGGAAGTGGCATTAATTGCAGATATTGATAATCTGGAAGAGGACAGTGATTATGTGGTGCTGATGACACTGCACAGCGCAAAGGGACTGGAGTTCCCGAATGTTTATCTGGCAGGTATGGAAGACGGGTTGTTCCCAAGTTATATGACGATTACTTCTGATGACCCGACCGAAGTGGAAGAAGAGAGACGTCTGTGTTATGTGGGAATTACAAGAGCCAGAGAACATCTGACTCTGACCAGCGCACGGATGCGTATGGCCAGGGGAGAGACACAGTATCACAAAGTCTCCCGTTTTGTGAAAGAAATCCCGAAGAGCCTGTTGAACGGCATGGTGCGGGAGGAACGGCCAAGAAAAGAAGAACCGATCAAAGATTTTGGGAATGTAAAGCAGAATTTCAGTCGGAAACCATACGGCGGCGGTTCCTCTGCACCGGCAGGGGGTATGCCTTATTATAAATCTTTCAGCCTGGGACAGAAAAAAACGCAGCAGTTTGGTGGTGGGACAAAGCTTGGCAGACTGACGTATGCGGAAGGTGACCGGGTGCGTCATGTGAAGTTTGGAGAAGGTCTGGTAAAGCAGATTGTTTCCGGTGGAAGAGACTACGAAGTTACTGTGGATTTTGATGATTTTGGCACAAAGAAAATGTTTGCATCGTTTGCAAAACTTCAGAAGTTATGATATAATCGCCTATAACAATGAACAATACGGAGCAGAAAATTTAGATTTGTAAAATAATATTGTGAACGCAGGTCGCAAAGCGACTGTGTTCATGTAGCGAAAGTGGATTGCGAATGTCCGCTTTACCAGCGTTTTGTATTGTGAAATGTGAAGTAGAAGGAATGTATTAAGAAGGAGTGAATGACATGAACAATGATTTGATCAGTGTTGCAAAATTAACAGAGTTATTTTCCAAAAAAATTGATGAGGAAAGAAAGACAAAATTACTTTGGATTCTTGCCATTGTTGGAGCAGTTGCAGCGGTAGTCGTAGCAGCACATTATATTTATAAGTTCTTTGCTCCTGATTATATGGATGACTTTGAAGATGAATTCGAAGATGAGTTTGATGATGACTTCTTTGATGACGAGGATGATGAATACGAAGAGGAAGACTAATCTGCATCAGCGGAATGTAATTTGATGCAAGGATGATCCGTATTGGAACGCCCAGAATGCGAGTGGGCGTTTTTTGCCTGACTTCAGAGTTGAGATGTTTGTGTATGAAAAATAAAGAAAGCATTGTGAGGAGAAAGATTTGAAAAAAGGACAGATGTGTGAAGGCATTGTAGAAAAAGTCAAGTTCCCGAATAAGGGAATTGTAAAAGTAGAGGACAGTGAAGTAACGGTAAAAAATACTATTCCGGGACAGAAAGTTTCTTTTGTCATCAATAAAAAGCGAAAAGGAAAAGCAGAGGGACGTCTGCTGGAGATTCTGGAAAAGTCAGAACTGGAGAATGCAGAAGCTAACTGCCCGCATTATGGTGTCTGCGGCGGATGTAATTATCAGACACTGCCGTATGAAGAACAGTTAAAACTGAAAGCCGGACAGGTGCTGGAACTGATGAAAGCAGTGGTACCAAATGCGGAGGATATTTTTGAGGGAATCCGAAAAAGTCCGCAGCAGTTTGGTTACCGAAATAAAATGGAATATACGTTTGGTGATGAAGTAAAGGATGGTCCGCTGGCACTTGGTATGCACAAGCGGGGAAGTTTCTATGACATTGTAACTGTGGATGAATGTCGGATTGTGGATGATGACTACCGCAAGATCCTGGGTGCAACGGTAGCATATTTCAGAGCACAGGATATTCCATTTTACCATCGGATGCGCCATGAAGGATATCTGCGTCATCTGCTGGTGCGAAAAGCAGTAAAGACAGAGGAAATCTTGATCGATCTGATCACGACTACACAGGAGATTTGTGCAGGGGAGAGCTGTGTGAATGAAACAGCACTTTTAGATGGCTGGAAAGAACAGCTTCTGGCACTGGAACTGGATGGAAGTATTGCCGGCATTTTGCATACAAAAAATGACAGCGTGGCAGACGCAGTGAAAAATGAAGGAACAGAAATTTTATATGGTCAGGATTATTTCTATGAGGAATTGCTTGGGTTAAAGTTTCGAATCTCTCCGTTTTCCTTTTTCCAGACCAACTCTCTGGGCGCAGAGGTATTATATCAGACTGCCCGTGAATATATCGGAGACAGTCTGGATGAAAAATCGGAGAAGACGGTATATGATCTGTACAGCGGAACCGGAACAATCGCACAGATTCTGTCGCCTGCGGCAAAACATGTGATCGGAGTGGAAATCGTGGAGGAAGCCGTAGAAGCTGCGAAAGAAAATGCACAGTTAAATCAGCTGGAGAACTGTGATTTTATTGCCGGTGATGTCTTGAAAGTTCTGGATTACATCGAAGAAAAGCCAGATTTTATTGTGTTGGATCCTCCACGGGAAGGAATTCATCCAAAGGCACTGGAGAAGATCATCCGTTATGGTGTGGATCGTATGATTTATATTTCCTGTAAACCGACCAGCCTACAGCGGGATCTGGAGGTTTTACAGGCACAGGGATATGTGGTGGAACGGATTTGCTGTGTGGATATGTTTCCAGGAACGGTGCATGTGGAGACGGTTGTTCTTTTGTCCCAACAAAAACCAGATGACACG
>ENA-OOWO01002360-OOWO01002360.1-human-gut-metagenome-genome-assembly--contig:-NODE-2360-length-11024-cov-2.030905_pt1 | contig 11024 bp, 9 predicted proteins | sample MGYA00241579_ERZ501327 | MGnify/ENA primary metagenome ERZ501327 (study PRJEB25962, sample SAMEA2042836) | human gut metagenome | biome: human gut; feature: human-associated habitat; material: faeces...
ATGGGCGAATATATTCTTAATACTCGTGTCCCTGTTGAAAGTGTAGAAGAGAAGTTTGAGACAGAGAATCGAGGGACAGATAAAGTACAGGCTTTGTTCCGATACCAGACTGACAAGGAAGAAGCATGGAAGCGTATCCGTAAAGTGACAGGAGTGGAAGCAACCGGAGCATTGGAGAATAATATTGAGGTCAATGCAGAAGGTGTCCATAAAGGGATGGCTCTTTTGAAACTGGGCGAGATATTCGGGATCAGTCGGGAGAAAATTGCGGCATTTGGTGATGGATCCAATGATACGATGATGCTTAAGACAGTCGGAATGGGAGTTGCCATGGCGAATGGAATGCCGGAAGTGAAGGCAGCAGCAGACAGATTGACAGATTCCAATGATGAAGAAGGCGTGGCAAGATTCATAGAAAAATACATATTAAAAACTGAATAGGAGGGTAACTAATGTTAGACGTATTGAAAGTCATTTTGCTCGGAATCGTGGAAGGAATCACGGAGTGGCTTCCGGTCAGCAGTACAGGACATCTGATTCTGGTGGGGAATGTTTTAAAACCGGGACTCAGTGATGCTTTTATGGAGATGTTCAACGTAGTCATCCAGCTTGGTGCTATTATGGCGGTCGTTGTTCTGTATTTTCATAAGTTGAATCCGTTTTCACCAAAGAAGACTCAAAAACAGAAGCTTTTGACCTGGCAGATGTGGATCAAAGTATTGATTGCCTGTGTACCGGCCGCTGTAGTGGGATTGCTTTTCGATGATATTCTGGATAAGATTTTTTATAAGCCGCTTCCGGTAGCTGTGATGCTGATTGTATATGGTGTACTATTTATTATAGTAGAAAACCGTAATGAAGGAAGAAAACCGGCTGTCCGCAGAATCTCTGAACTGGATATTAAGATGCTGTTGTGGATCGGTGCTTTCCAGATGCTGGCCCTGATACCAGGAACTTCAAGATCAGGTGCAACAATTGTCGGCGCTCTGATCATCGGAGTATCCAGAGAAGTGGCAGCTGAGTTCACATTTTTCCTGGCAATTCCGGTCATGTTCGGAGCAAGTGCACTGAAGCTTATCAAATTCGGATTCCACTTTACAGCAGCAGAATTTGGATTCCTGATGCTTGGCTGTGTAGTTTCTTTTGGAATGTCTGTTATTGCGATTAAGTTCCTGATGAACTATATCAAGAAGAATGATTTCAAAGTATTTGGATATTATCGAATTATATTAGGTGCACTGATTATTCTGGTAGCACTATTTAAGATGCTGCTTGGATAAAAATGGACTTGAGTTTTAGCTGAAACGTGTTAAAATATGTATTATGCAATAAATATGTATAATCATGCAGAATAAAATTTTAGGAGGACAGGGTTATGAAAATGAAAAAATTAACCAGCGTACTTTTGGTTGCAGCATGTGCGCTTTCATTAGTAGCATGTGGCGGATCAGGAGACAAAAAGGACAGCTCCAAGGGCGGTTCATCATCAAAAACAGCAAAGGTTATCGATATTGACCTTACAAATGAAGAGTATGCATTCGGAGTAGATAAGACTCAGCCAGAGCTTCTTGAGAAGACAAATGCATTTATTGAGAAAATTAAAGGTGACGGAACATTAGATAAAATCTGTGACAAATATTTTGGAAGCGGAGAGCCAGAGGCAGTTGAATCTGCAAAACTCGACAGCTCCAAAGATCAGCTTGTAGTTGCTACAAATGCAGCATTTGAACCATTTGAGTATACAAAGGGAGACAGCTACTACGGAATCGATATGGAGATCGCTAAGCTTCTTGCTGATGAGCTTGGAAAAGAGCTTGTAATTGAGAACATGGATTTTGATGCAGTTTGTCTGTCTGTAAGCCAGCAGAAATGTGATATTGCTATGGCAGGTCTTACAATCAATGAAGAGAGAGAAGAGTATGTAACATTTACAGATTCTTACTATTCAGCATCACAGAGACTGATCGTACCAAGCGACAACACTACATTTGATGATTGCAAGAGCGCAGACGATGTAGCAGCACTTCTGGCTAAGACAGAGAAATCTGACAAGATTGGTGTTCAGGCCGGAACAACAGGTCAGTATTATGTAGAAGGAAGCGAGGACTGGGATTTCCCTGGACTTCCTGCAGAGTGTGTAACATATAAGAGTGGTTCCCTTGCAGTTCAGGATATGCTCAATGGAAACATCACATATGTAATCATCGATGCAGCACCTGCATCAGCTATTACAGAATCTATCAACGAGATGCAGTAATTCTCAAGTGATAGATTAGAAGAAGAGAGAGATTATGGGTAATTTTGATCAGAAAGTAAACAAGTTTATAGAGATTTTTGTGGAACAGAATGGTTATGCAAAAGTAATTCAGGGTCTGCAGAATACACTGTTAATTGCAGTGACAGGTTTAATCATTGGTATCATTGTTGGAACTTTGATTGCAACAGTGCGTGTACTTCCAAAGTATAAAACATTGCCAAAAGTATTGAATGGCATCTGCAGCTTTTATGTAGCACTGTTTCGTGGAACACCTATGGTAGTTCAGTTGTTGGTATTTTATTATGTACTACTTCCAATCATCGGACTGAAAATTACAGGAGTACAGGTAGCCATGCTTGTATTCGGACTCAACAGTGGTGCATATATATCAGAGATTATGCGAAGTGGAATTCAGTCTGTGGATTCCGGACAGATGGAGGCCGGTCGTGCAGTTGGCTTAAGCTTTGGGACAAGCATGATGAAAATCGTGATTCCACAGGCAGTAAAAAATATTCTCCCGACTCTTGGAAATGAGTTTATTTCCCTGATCAAGGAGACTTCAGTTGTAAGTTTTGTAGGAGCAGCAGATCTCTATGTTGCATTTAACTATATTGGAAGTAACAGCTATGAATTCATGGTTCCGTACCTGGTAATGGCACTGATTTATATTGCACTGGTATTGATTATTTCCTTACTGATAAAATTGATGGAAAGGAGCCTGAAGAAGAGTGATAGACGTAATTAATCTGAAAAAAAACTTCGGTGATGTCGAAGTGTTAAAAGGCATCGATATAACCATCAATAAAGGGGACATCGTAGCAATTATCGGACCGTCCGGTTCCGGTAAGAGTACATTCCTAAGATGTCTGAACTGTATGGAAGATCCGACGTCCGGACAGATTATTTTTAACGGTGTAGATATTGCAGATATGAAGGTGGATATTAATATTCACCGCCGTCATATGGGAATGGTATTCCAACATTTTAATCTGTTCAATAATAAGACAGTCATTGAGAATATTATGCTTGCACCGGTTTACACAAGATGCCAGGATCTGAAGAAAGCGAAGAGAAAGAAATTATTCGGAAAAGGTGGGGCAGATGCATCACTTGCAAGTCTGACAAAAGAGCAGATCAAGAAAGAAGAGAAGGAAAAGGCAATGTCCCTTCTTAAGAGAATCGGTCTGGAAGATAAGGCAGATGTATATCCGTCGACGTTATCAGGTGGACAGAAACAGCGTATTGCAATTGTACGTGCACTTGCTATGGATCCGGATGTCATTCTTTTTGATGAGCCGACATCAGCACTTGATCCAGAGATGGTAGGTGAAGTACTGGAACTGATGAAGCAGCTTGCGGGCGAAGGAATGACCATGGTAGTTGTAACACATGAGATGGGATTTGCAAAAGAAGTGGCTTCCAGAGTTGTATTTATCGACGAGGGAGTTATCAAAGAAGAAGCAGCTCCGAAAGAGTTCTTTGAAAATCCGAAAGATGCACGATTAAAAGAATTTTTATCAAAAGTATTATAAGAGATTATAAAAAAGATATAAAGAGACAGAGTGGAAAGAAATCCATCCTGTCTCTTTTTGCGTATGTGAAAATGTGGTATAGTAGAAACAACAAAGTTATCACAGATAAAAATGCCTATTAGACATAGAAAGAGGCAGCAGAAAAGAACAATATTGACACTAAGGAGGAAATAATTATGGCTTTTTTTGACAGAATGAAAGATTCACTTACAACAGCAGGACAGGAAGTGTCTCAGAAGGCGAAGAATGCAACGGAGAATGTCAGATTGGGAAATTTGATCAAGAACAATGATAAGATGGTAGATAAATTGCTTTACCAGGTTGGCCTGAAATATTATGAAGCACACGGACAGGAAGAGGGAACAGAATATCAGGAGTTATTTGCAGAGATTAATCGTCTGAAATCAGAAAATGCGGCATATCAGCAGGAGTTGGATAATTTGGCAGCTACAAACAAATGTCCTCAGTGTGGATTTGGTAACAATGCAGGCGCAAAATTCTGCATCAGTTGTGGAGCGCCACTGAATCAGACTCCGGTTGCACCGGCACAGTCAGCACCTGGAAAATGTTGTGACAAATGTGGAGCTTTGAATGATGTGGAAGCCCTATTCTGTACGGAGTGTGGAAATCGGTTAAATACACAGCCGGCGCAGCCAATGACCTATACAGTGCCGGAAGCAGACGAGGCAGTTGAAACGACAGTAGCAGAGGCTATGCCAGAGGAATCTGAATCCGAGAAAGTTGACTCAAAGGAAGTTGACTCAGAGGAAACAGTGGCTGAAGTCTCAGAGGAAACAGTGACTGAAGTAGACGATACGCAAGAGCCGGTAACAGAAAAAAATCAGGCATGCTGTGCAAAATGTGGAGCACCATTAGAAGAAGATGCATTATTCTGCACATCATGTGGAGCAAGAGTTTAGGGGAGTTCTAAAGAAGCTGAAATTCGGTTAAAAGAGACTGTCGGAGGCATTCTTGAAAAAAGAAGATAAGGAAGAGAGTAAGGAGGAACAACTATGGCAAAATTTTGTTCAAAATGTGGCAATGAGCTGAAAGAAGGAGCAAGGTTCTGTTCTGTGTGTGGAAACCCGGTAAAGCAGGTACAGAGCGCACAGAGTGCGACAACAGCAGCAGGAACTAATGAAGAGAGACAAGGAGTGTCTTCACAGCAGCAGGGATTTACTGCCCAGGATATGCAGTATCAGCAGATGGCAGGATCTGCTGCACCAGTGAAGAAAAATAAAAATTTATGGCTGCTTGCAATCCCGGCAGCGCTTCTTGTAATTTTGCTTGTAATTTTCGGAATCAAAGCCGTTCTGTCACCGGCATATTTAAAACCTGTCAAATACATGGAAAAAGCATTCAATAAGCAGGATATTGATCTGATGAAAAAAGCAGTGCCGGATGAGTATGCAGAATGGATGACGGATGATATTGTAGATTATATGTTTGATCTGGACAGTGATTATAAAATTACGATTAAAGTTACCGATAAAGAAAAAATTGCAAAAAAAGATCTGGAAGAAACTCTGATTGATGATTATTATGTTCTGGACAGCATTGCTGAAGATGCAAAGGCGGGATATATTCTGGAAGCAGAGGCAACATTAAAACAAGACGGAGAAAAAGATACACAGGATATTACACTTGTAGTGGTCAAAGTAGATGGAAAATGGGTGATTGTCTCCGGATTATAAAAATAATGAAAAGAAAGACGAGAACAAAAGTTATGCAGGAACAGACAAAGGAAAACAAATTGCCAGTAGTGTTATTGGCGGTCATAATTGTAGTATTACTTGTAGGAAGCATTGTAATAGGAATATTTGGCGGTGGAGGAAAGAAAGTTGAGACTGCTGTTCCAAAGAAAGATATTAAAGCTGCAAGAGAGGCAGCAGAGCTTTCAGATGAGGGGGAAGTTCAGACAATTGCAATCGACAAAGATATTGTTGTGAATGCTGGTGGGACTGGAAGTGCAGATGAGAAGAGCGAAATGCAGGATTCACAGACAACAGAGGATTCCCAGACAGTACAGAACACGGAAGATTACATTTTCCCGAATAGTTCCTCAGTACTTCTAACAGATGCAGAGGTGTCCGGAATATCAAAAGACCAGCTCAGAATTGGAAGAAATGAAATTCTTGCCAGACATGGAAGACGTTTCAACGACCAGGCACTGCAGCAGTATTTTGACAGCAAGAGCTGGTATAACGGAACCATTAGTCCGGACGAGTTCGATGCAAATTTAGATTCCAGATTGAATGATGTGGAACGTGCCAACATCGAAATCATCAAGAAGTATGAGTAACAGGGGGGATGAGAAATGTTTTGTCCAGAATGTGGATATAAGAATGTAGAGGGTGCGGCTTTCTGTGAGAACTGCGGAACGAAACTTACAGGAATGCCGGGAAGTATAAATCAAAAGGAAACCTCTTATGAAAAAACAGGAGAAAAAACAACAAAGAAAAGTGTGCCGTTTGGGAAGATAAATAAGATGCTTCTGATAGAGATACCTATCGCAATAATCAGTCTGTTAATATTCATTATGGTCTTCCAGGCAAAATTCAGCGTCAAAAGTGTGGTAGAGCGTTATGCGGAAGGGATGGGTGACGGAAACTGGAATCAGGTTTATGATACACTTTATCTTAATGATTCCGGAGACTTTATGTCAAAGCAGGCATTTGTTACTTCCCAGACTATCAATGGAATAAAATGGGATGAGGATCTGGAAGTTCAGAAGATCCGCAAAAAGACAAGCAACACATATCGTGTAAAATACGAAGGCGATAATGGCGTCCAGAGAATCGATGTAAAGGTAAAAAGAAGAGGTCTTACATGGAAAGTTGATGAAGCGGATACATTTCTTTCAAAAAACTTTTCTGTAGCGGTTCCGAAAGGTGCAGAGATTAAAATTGATGGAATTACACCAGATTCAAAACTGAAATCCCAGGATGAGATTGAAGGAATGGACACCTATACTATTAAGAAGATATTTGGAACAAGTCATTATGTAGAAATCAGCGGTTCTGACATTGAGACTACAAGTGCTGTACTTGAGTCATACGATGAACCTACTGTTATGACAGCCGGATACAGTAAGGCTACGGTGGAACAGATGGCAGATCAGGCAGTAAAAGATCTGAACAACATTTTCCAGGGAGCTGCCGCAAACAAACGTTTCAGTGATCTCGATATTTTGAATAATATGTATGCGGATGAAAAAGATTCTGCAATCAGAAAATATGAGAGTGCGAGGGATGATTATTTTGAAAATGGAAATAACAGCTGGGAGTTTCTGAACTATACAATAACGAATTGTGAGGCTCAGGCACAGATGATCACAAGAGATCAGAAACAACTGATTGAGGTGACGATCAAAGGTGATGCTCAGTGGGAAAAGAATTATGTCTACTATGATGGAGACAAGGAGAGAGAGACAGAGACAGAAGATGCAGAACATACATTGTATTACATTGATGATGGTGGAACATGGAAATTGTATGATTTAGATCTTTGGACCTGGTAAAATATGAACTGGAAAAGGAAGAGACAAAAATGTTTTGCGAAAAATGTGGAAAGAAACTGGAAGCTGGAGTGAAATTTTGCCCAAGCTGTGGAAACCGGGTAGAAATACCGGAAAATCAGACTGATACGGTTCATGAACAGCCGGAAAAAAGTAAGAAATCCAGAAAAAAAAGTAAATTACCACTTGTTCTGATTGCGGTGCTGGCAATTATTTTGATTGTAGGCGGAATTTTATACGGAACGGTCGGCCTTAATCTGCAGAAAGATAAGCTGGCTGTGAAAATAAAAAAGGCTGGAATCCCGCAGTACACGGAAGAAATGAACGAAATTGTGGATGAATGGGATGATTTTGGAATATTCAGCATTTCTGATAAAAGAAATGATCTTCATAAGTTGAAAAAGATTGTAAATTATTTGGATGAATACAATGCGGCAGCGGATGAGTACAAATCCATGAATAAAGAAAAAGAGCAGTATGCGTTAGATGAGGATAGTTACAAAGAATATGAAAACGCACTTCATGACTGTAGCGATGCGATTGAGCAGAAAAATCCGGAGTCACTTATAAATGCAGTCGAGATTGCAAAAGAAACACTGAAGGATTTGAAAAAAGCAGATGATAGCTATGTAGAAGACCGGGTAAAGATGTATGAGGGACTGGATCTTAAAGATGCTGGGGACGATGTTGTCTCCGGATATAAAAAGAATCTGAAAGAGATTCAGGATTTGACTGGAAAAGGAAAAAAAGATTACAAAGCTATTAAGGAAGCATTTTCCAAGATGGATCAGATCGTGTACCAGTACATAGAGCCAAAGAATCAAGCAGTCGTATCCATCCAGCAGATTGATGCCAGTGAATTTCCAACTGTAAAACTATATATGAGTATCAAAGATAAGACAACCGGAAATGTAATTGAAAATCTGGATGATGCATTTTTCTATATCAATAAGCAGGATGCAAATGCAAAGTATGTAAAACAGGTCGTGAAATCAGCGAACCAGTTGAACGAAAAAGAAGCGTTGAAAGTGGATATGGTAGCTGATGTCAGTGGAAGTATGGATGGTTCACCGCTAAACGAGGCAAAACAGGTAATGTCGGATTTTGTCGGAAGCGTGCAGTTTGACGCAGGAGATCTCGTGGAATTGACATCATTTTCAACCGGAGTATGTCTGGAACAGGAATTCAGTGATGATGCTGCAACATTGACCAATGATATCCATAATCTTGTTACAGGTGATATGACAAGTCTTTACGATGCACTTTACACAGCTGTTGAACGTGTAGCAGCACAGAACGGTGCAAGATGTGTGATTGCATTTACTGATGGAAATGACAATTACAGTAACTGTACAAAAGAAGATGTGGTAAATGTTGCAAATCGCTATCATGTACCGGTATTTATTATTGGAATCGGTTCCATTGATTATGCCGATGTAAATGATATTGCAACTCAGACCGGAGGTATGTATTATAATGTCAGCGATGTAACTTCCATGGATAAGATATACGAAGAAATCTATCAGATGGAAAAACAGCTCTATCTGGTGGAATTTGAAGATAATACAGGTGCAACTGTCGGGGATACCGCAAATATTCAAGCCGGATACCACAGTATCGATTATGGCGGAGAATGTGAATACACATACACTCCGAACGTTCTTATGAGTGCCCAGAGTAGGGATATATACACAGACGGTCCTCAGGCAGCAGTAGAAGGCTATCTGAAGAACTTCGACAGCGCCATGAATAAATCCGATTTTTCTCTGATATCCGGATATTTGAAAAATGGAAGCCCGATATACACAGAACAAGAAAAATATGTTTTGCGTGATATTACAGAACGATTGGATTCCTATGAACTGACAGACGTGTCATATGCAGACGCCAATAACTGCGTCATATCCACAAGAGAAACTTACTATGTACAAGTAAAAGGAAAACCATTACAACTTATGACCCAGGAATGTAAGTATAACGTAGAAAACCAAGGCGATAAGTGGCAGCTTACATCATTCGCAGATATTAAAGTCGTATCAAGAATCAAACAATAAAACAATCTTGGCATGGATGCTTTCCTGTAATTTACAGGAGGCATCCATTTTTTGTATAACAGGAAATTGCATTTCCTGTTATACAAAAAGCCTCCGGCAGAAAAATTTGATGAAACGTATTATTTCTTCAAATCAAATTCCTTGCTAAGATCTTCAGATATTTTTGCGATAGTACCAGGTTCAAAAATATTGTTCAGTCCTGCAATTGTGAGTGCTTCCTGATATTTTGTCCCGGCAGGAACTGTGGTGAGAGTCATATATTTGGCAACACCGGAATGAAAATCAACCCGCGATTCTAAAAACAGTTCGAAAGAAGCGAGGGCAGAGGTGGCATAACCTATATAATAAAATGGCTCTTCAAAAACATGATCTATATAAGTCCAGGATGTGTCATCGCTGATGAAATTGTTATATTCATCACTGACATTTTCCCAAATCTGATCCAGTTTTTTAATATCCAGATCCGGAGTCGTATAGGAACGATATTCCGCTTCATTTATTGTAAATCCATCTGCAACAGAAGCCATCATATCAAAAATAACAAAGGAAGCCAGGGCATCGCCACATTCCGGATAATAGGTATCATAATAATCATAGCAGATTAATTCTAATCCTTGCGACATGATCTCTGAGACATCGGTTATATCGCGAGAATCAAATGGATGAGCAGGATTGTGGTAATAATAATTGTAGTGCCCGAATTCATGCAGGAGGGTTGAATAATCGGAGACGGTCTCATATGGAGAACTGTAAATATAAGCATCATTGTAGGCAGGCAGTGGTGCAGAAAAACTCAAGGCCGGATATTTCAGAGAAGACGCCTCGACATCATACAAAGTATTTTTTTGCAAATGAATCAAGGATTCCTCCAGTGCAGGACAGACTTTTTGAATGCATTTGCGAAGCCGGTGGATTTTTTCCTCTCCACGGTCATGGTTTTCGTCATATACAACATAAATAGAATCATCCTCAGTGACGGAAGATACATATTCGTGAAATACAGGTATGAAATTATCTTTCACTTCATTTTCGATTTTCTTTAGATCGGTCATTGTGTAATCACGACCATATTCAACGGCATAGACAAAATCAGGGTAATTGGCATAACCGAAAGACCGGGCAAAAGCATTGTTCGTATTTACAAGGTCAATGTAGAGCTGTTTGAGTTCTTGTTCTTTGGCGCCCTGTGTGATCAGAGCCTCATAACGTTGGATTAATTCGTTTTTTTGTTGCTTCAGTGCAATTGCTTCATCAGAATAGATTAGTGAATTTTCTATCCGGGAGGCTTTATCTTCTCCAATGTAAGAACGAAAGACATCGCTGTATTGGGAAGATAAGGCACGCTGAAACAGACTGGAAGTTTTTTCAAAACTATCAGTATAGGCAGATTCTTTGCTATGATAACGCTCCGCTTTTTCCTGGCTTTCGGTATCCAGATAATACGCATATTGCGCTAAAGTCGCATCAGTCAAAAGCATGTTCAGTTGTTCACATAACTGATCATAGAGACCGAGAATCCGTTCTTCATTACCGTCATTGTCAAGAGCGGTATGAAATTCATTAAAGGTAGATTTAAAGGTATCGATATCGATAGAATCCATAGAACGGTCAGTCAGGGAAAGGTTGGAACGGTTGAAATGATCCGTATACTTGAAGTCTGCATA
>ENA-OOWO01002362-OOWO01002362.1-human-gut-metagenome-genome-assembly--contig:-NODE-2362-length-11012-cov-2.324815_pt1 | contig 11012 bp, 10 predicted proteins | sample MGYA00241579_ERZ501327 | MGnify/ENA primary metagenome ERZ501327 (study PRJEB25962, sample SAMEA2042836) | human gut metagenome | biome: human gut; feature: human-associated habitat; material: faeces...
AGACGGGGCACGCCCCGTCTCTACAAGAATGTATGTTCGATTTTTAGAAGGGACGTGATGATGTAGGAAATACGAGATCATTTCGTCTCTATTGCCATGTCTATACACTAGGAATAAGAACGAAGATTTAAGGAGAATCAAGGCCGGAGCACAAACTAAAACTAATGATTGCTTGTTATTTGCTATTTTTTGCTACATTTGCACCGTGAAATGAACGCTACTCCCCAAGTAGCCTCAACCCACCTCTGGCATATAATTATATACATTCTCAAAGCAAGACTTGTTTACCACCGTCATTTTCTCCAACGAGAAACTTCTCAGATAAATCTGGGTTGTCTTGATGGACTTATGCCCCAATAACTCGCTGATCATCTCAATGGGGACATTTTGCTCCTTCAATGCCATGGCGAAGGAATGACGGATCGTGTAGGAAGTCACATCCGAGACTATTCCGGCAACCTCTTTCAACGTCTTCAAGTTCCGGTTAAACCGGGACAAGGCCGCAGTGTACTCGAGATATTCCTCATGGCCGTTCTTCGTCCCACTTAAAAAGGGAAATAAATAGCCGGAGCCTCCACCCCTCTCACCTGCCAGCTCCTTATACATAGCTTCCGCCGTATCCAAGACCTCCAACCGCATAGAGGTCCCGGTCTTCTGGCGATTGTAATCCAATATGCCGTTCTTGATATTACCACTATTCAAATGGGCGAAATCAACGAACGACATCCCCCCATATTGAAACATCAAACAAAGGGCCAGCTGTGTCTTCCTCAACTTCTCTCCTTTTACCGGGACAGTCATCAGGCGATTCAAATCACCCAGAGGCAAGGATTTCTTGCGCTGGCTTTCCACACCCGTAAAAACCCCCTTGAATAATGAAGGGATAAACGCCGCCTCGCCATTCTCCACCGCCTTGTTATAGATACAACGCAAACGGCGGATATACGTGGAGACCGTATTACGCATGCAGCCTTTCTCCAACAAATAAGCCTCGTACCGGCGAAGAGTATCCTTATTTATATATGTATATGGGATACGATCCGTCCCGCTATACCGTATAAAAGAGTTCATCGCATCCTGATAACTTTTCGCCGAGGAATACCGTCCTTCCTTTTGTAACAGACTTATATACTCTCGCATCCCTTCCACCAAATCTTTCTCATCCATATCTCTCTATTTTAAATTCCAACTGAAAACAAACACGCAAAGTTAGACATCTTGACGATTACTAACTCTCAAACAAGCATTTACAATTAAAACATCTTCATATATTTTTTTTACTGTAAAGAGTCATTTATTTCATAGTTATGACTTTTTATTTCATAGTTATGATTTTTCCAAATCATAACTATGAAATTTTCAATACAAAAAAACATATAAAAACGTGGATCTAAATCTATCGTCCGGAAATGCCACAACTACGAATTTCTCACTTCAGACAGGATAGAAATTTCAAATTAAAAGTTAAAGCACAGATTGTCGAAAAAATAAAAATCCTAAAATATGAACGTTTTCAAACTTTTTAGAGGCTCTCTATGTTTATTATGAGATAAAAATAAAAACCTATGCGATTTAAACTAATAGGCCTCATCTGTCTTATAATGCAGTGTAATTTATCTTGCACTCAACACATTATAAACAAAGAAACCGTCCAGACTTTGGATTTACACCGCTATATGGGGAAATGGTTTGAAATAGCACGCTTTGATCATCGCTTTGAGCATAATCTCGTAGGGGCTACCGTGGAATACTCATTTCTCCCGAATGGAGATATAGAAGTTGTTAACAGCGGATATTGGGGTAATTTTTCCGGTTCCTTCAAACGAGCGAAAGGTATAGCCAAAATAACAGATCCTACGTGTCCTAGTAAATTAAAAGTGTGTTTCTTTATGCGGTTCTACGCCGAGTACAACATTATGGAAATTGACGAGGATAATTACTCATACGCTCTCGTAGGCAGTAATACCTCAGACTATTTATGGCTACTTAGTCGTACGCCTACACTCCCAGAAGAGGCTATTCTCTTTTTATTGACTAAGGCCAAAGAAAGAGGATATAACACATCAATGCTCAAATGGGTCAAACAAAAACATGAAAATCAAAAATAATTTCTTCAAATTTCGCTATAAGCATTGAAAATATTCAACTTATGGCTAATTTTGTTGTTATAATATAAAAAGCGTTGTTTTATGAAAAAAATATTACAAGAGTTTAAGCAGTTCGCCATGCGAGGTAACGTAGTGGACATGGCGGTAGGTATCATTATCGGTGGTGCCTTTGGAAAGATCGTATCTTCTATCGTAGCGGATCTGATCATGCCGGCGGTAGGTTTACTTGTAGGTGGCGTCAATTTCACGGATTTAAAAATCACCTTGAAGCACGCTGTAATGGAGGGAGACAAGGTGATCTCTCCGGCGGTCTCCATTAACTACGGAAATTTCATACAAGTGACACTGGATTTTATAATCATTGCTTTCGCCGTCTTTTTACTTGTCAAAGGCGTTAATGCTTTAAGCAAGAAGAAGGAAGAAGCCCCGAAAGCTCCGGTCGCTCCCCCTGCGGATATCCAATTACTTACCGAGATTAGGGATTTACTGAAAAATAACAAATAAACACCAACCTTATCGGTTGACTTGCTGTTTCATAATTACAAAAAATAATGTTTTAACTCATAAAAAGTAGTAGTTATGAAAAATGTATTATTCGGTTTAGCCGTAGGTGTAGTTGTTGGTTACGTACTTCGCAGGATGGAAGATCAAGGACAGTTCGAATGTCTGGAGAACGAACTCCACGGTCTTACAGATAAGGCGAAGAAAAAAGTAAAGGACGTGGTAGACACGGGTAAAAATCAAGTCGAATACGTCAAAGACAGAGTAGAACATATGGTTGAAAAACCTAAAAGTAATTAATCTACCTCCCTGTTATTAGGGTAAGAAAAAGAAGCTATCACAAAAAAAGTCAATGATAGCTTCTTTTTTTTCATTTTAGATGTAACGTTTTTTCAACTCCATTCGTCTTATAAGAAAAGAGTATAAATTAATTACACTTCATATGAGAACAAGAATGATGGCCTTATTTGCGTTGATCGCTTTTTGCGCAATGCCTATCGAGGCGAAGAAAGTAAAAGGAAATGGGGATATTATCACGAAAGAAATCTCCGTCAGAGACTATTCAGCGATAAAAGTCGGCTCAACCGCCATGGGGTATAGCGACAGTTGGTTCAGCCTATTCAGCCGTGGGGGAAATCCGTCGTACGTTTTCGGATATACGCAAGGAGAATCAGCGTCCTTACGAATCACGATCGACGAGAACTTATATCCTTATATAAACGTTCAAGTAAAAAACGAAGAACTTTCAATCTCCACAGAGAATGGTACACAATTAAGCCCTACCCGATTTAAAATAGAGGGCACTTCCAAGAAGCTGAAAAAAATCCAAATGTCCGGTTGTATGGATTTTGTCCTGAGAAGCGCTTTATCCGGAGATGATCTGGAAATTATAGCGACAAGGGGTAGCGACGTGAAAATGGAGCAGCCAATCAACGTATCCAATTGCATAATTGAGGCGACCAGCGGTAGCGATATCATCATCAACGATCTTATTACCCGAATAATACGAGGCCGTGCCAGCGGAGGTAGCGATCTCAAGCTTACGGGAAAAGCGGAGAACGGCGAATATTCCGCCTCAGGTGGCTCCGATATCAAGGCTTATGATCTTATCTTAAACCAGTTGGAATGTTCCGCCAGTGGTGGCTCCGATATTTATACACACGTAACCGATTATATCAAGGCTTCGGCAAGCGGAGGTAGTGATGTACATTACAAAGGTTCGGCAAGATCGGATACATCCACTTCCGGAGGAAGCGATATTATAAAAGAGGGTAATTAACACCCTCTTTTTTCACACTCTTACACATTGAATTTTATAACAAAAGTACTTCCTTTTCCAACCGCGCTATCAACAGAAAGCGTTCCTCCATGAGCTTCTACGAAGTCTTTACTGATAGCCAACCCTAGGCCACTCCCTTGTACCTTCGTTCCCGGCACACGGAAATAGCGATCGAATATACTTTGATGATATCGGGGATCAATACCCTTACCGAAATCTTGCACATAGATCTCCACGCTATGATCTTGCTGGCAGGCACCGATTATGATACGGCCATTCTCCGGGGTATAATGAATTGCGTTCGACAATAGATTCGTCAAGACCCACGCGATTTTCTCGCTATCCACAAAAAGCTTGGAAATCTTCTCCGGGTATTCCACCTCTATATGGCAATTGAAGCGATCAGCTTGCACTTGGTTCGCCTTTATCGCATACTCGATCAATTCGATCGGTTTGGTTATTTTCGGATTCAATTGTAGCTTGCCAGCCTCCACCTGCGTCATTTTCAATAGCTCACTGGTTATTTCCAGTAATCGATTACTACTTTCCTTGATACTTTCCGCCAGTGCTTTTTGCTCGTCGTTCATGGCTCCCACACGGGCATCCTCCAACAATTTCAGGCTCATCATGATCGCCGATATCGGAGTTTTCAATTCATGGGAGATCGTCGAGATAAAAGTGGTCTTAGCGGAATCCAACTCCTTAAACTCCGTGATGTTCTTCAATAAGATCACGTCGCCCACATACACCTCCGCCTCGCCATTCTCCAACACACGGATCGGTATATATTGCACTTGAAAATAACTTTCCTTATTATCTGCGTAAATTTTAAGCGGCTCTTTTTTCTCGCTCGGCTGGATCAGTTCCCGAACTAACCTGCGAAGCAAATCGTTCCGTAAGGATAATTCCGAGGCAGACTTTCCGATCACGTTTTCCCGCTTGAGATTCAAGATCGTCAAAGCCTCGTTATTGGCGAAAAGAATCTTACGATCCCGATCCAAGCCTATGATTGGCTCCGTGATACTATTCACGATAGCCTCTATATATTTCTTTCCTTGGATAATATCCGCCAACGTACTTTTCCGGTATTCCGTAAGCCGTTCCGCCATCCGGTTAAAGGATTTCGCGACCCCCTCGAATTCATCATATTTAACGAGATCCAATCGTTTCTCGTAATTATGGTTAGCGATCTCCATGATACCGTCCATCAACATACGGATAGGGGTATTTATCGAACGGGGGAAACGTATTAAAAAAGCGAAAGCGACCACCATACAAGAGAGGCCAATCCCCCAAATCCAAAATAAAGCCTTTTGAGACGTAGACTCCGCCACTTGGCTTTTCCTGTAGATAGAAGCCATATTCAAACTCATGACTTGATTTAAGGCGAGACGTACACGACGGATATTCTCCTCATTACGCTCTTTCGCCAATTGCTCGTATTGAGCGACTAGATGTGAGGTGGCCACGTTCTCATCGACCTCCGTGATATTCTTTTTCTGTAGCCCTAGGTTTTTCTCGAAATCTGCTTGAGCCGAAGGATCGCTATCGATTCGTTCCAGCGCATCCAGCATCCGGCGTGAATAGAGCAAAGAATTATAATTATCGGCCAATATGTTCCTTGTGTCGGCAGACATATCGGAGATGTTCTTTACCGATAGACCTCCCAGCAAAACGATCATGGCAAACAGCAGCCCGATTCCGTATCTTAGTTTTGTTTTAATCTTCAGACTCATAGGTGATGTATTTTAAGCGATTATTATTAAGTTTACGTTCAGCAAAGATAAAATATTTAGCAATGTCCGTTTCTCCTTGCATATCTTCAAGATGCTTTCGGGTATACATAAATGCAGAATATGAGACTAAAGCCCATACTCCTCAATCTTCCGATAAAGAGTAGTGAGGCCTATACCTAGAAGGCGGGAAGTTTCGGTTTTATTGCCTTTTGTGTATTTGAGCACTTTTTGGATATGCATTTTCTCTACGCCACTCAGGTCAAAACCGCTATAAGATTCCGTACTCGCCGCAGAGGAGGTTTGCATATTCAAAGGGAGGGCATCCAAGGTTAAGGTATCTCCATCGGCAATAATTAGGCTACGCTCAATTGCATTACGCAACTCACGTACGTTACCTTTCCAAGCTCGTTTTTTCAGGGCATCTATATATTCGGGCGAAATTGTTCGGATATTCTTTCCCATCTTGGAGGAAAAAGCGGAAACAAAGGCTTTTATATGGAGAGGGATATCCTCGACCCGTTCACGAAGCGCAGGAAGATGGATCTGGAAAACGGAAAGCCGATAAAATAGATCTTCCCGGAAATGTCCTAGCTCGATCTCTTTCTCTAAGTCACGATTGGTAGCGGCAATAATGCGTACATCTACTTTCGTAGGTTTCGTATCGCCGATCTTGATAAACTCCCCGGTCTCAAGGATACGGAGCAATTTCGCTTGCAAGTCGAAAGCCATTTCCCCGATCTCATCCAAGAAGATCGTGCCTTTGTTCGCCATCTCGAAACGCCCTACCCGATCCATGTACGCATCCGTAAAAGCCCCCTTCTTATGTCCGAACATCTCGCTCTCAAAAAGACTTTGGGAAAGTCCGCCTAAGTTTACCTTTACGAAAGCCTCTTTCGACCGGGGGCTATTCGCATGGATCGCTTCCGCTATCAGCTCTTTACCCGTACCGCTCTCGCCGGTAATCAAAACAGAGGCGTTTGTCGGAGCGATACGCGAGACCGTCCCCAAGACATCCATCAAAGCGGCACTTTGCCCCACGATCTTATCAAAATGAAATTTATGATCGGCATCCGAACGGTTCAAGGGAGCGTTTGCCTCCTTCTTCTGCTCGCTCAGTTCCAAGGCAGTCCGGATCGATTTTAATAATACCAAGTTATTCCAAGGCTTCGTGATAAAATCGAAGGCTCCGGCTTGCATTCCCTGCACGGCCAAAGAGATCGATCCCCAAGCGGTCATCAAGATCACGGGTACATCGGGACGAAAGATCTTCACCTGTCTCAATAATTGAATCCCCTCCTCGCCCGTGGTAGTCAACGTGAAGTTCATATCCATCAAGATCAGCTCCGGCGCCGTGGCACGGACCACCTCCAAGGCCTCCTTCGGCCCCGGAACCGCCTCCGGCCGGAAACCCGCACGTTTTAGCAGGAATGTAAGCGAGGAACGAACAGCCGCATCATCATCTATTATCAGTATCATATAATCAATTTATCGTTTCACGATTTCCTCGAAATCGGCATCTAATGTACGATTATTCAAGAAATCATACAATGTTATACTACGGATGTTATAAAAATAACGCCAGTAATAATACAGTTCTTGGATATGCTTTTGCTTCGCGTCATCCTTCGAACTCTGGGCGTCATTCAAGTCTAGGATATCGATCTTTCCGATCATGAAAGTCTCGATCGAGGTCTTGTAGCGCTTTTCCGCCAACGTGTCCACCTCGGCGGCTATCTCCAATTGAGCGGCTTGATTATTGAAATTCTCCACCAAGAGGAAGATATCTTGATTAAAATCCATTTGCTCCTGACGGATCTTGGAAAGTACGACATCCCGATTCGATTCGGCTACTTTTACCTTTCCCTTCCGTTTTCCCCAGTCCAAGATAGGAATCGAAAGCCCGACCTCTACGATCTGGTTATCTTTCAACGGGTTGTAAGCTCCTCGCATGGACATATCCTTACCGGTATAACCCACGGAGGCAAACAGGTTAATACTTCGACGGTTTCCCTTGGCGGTCGCCACATCATAATCCGCTTCCAACTGGCGGCGCATGATATTCTTTGAGAATGAGTTATTTTCTTGAGCCTTCTCCAATACCGCCTGATAATCCATACGGACCCCTTCTATCGCCTCGGGAAGAACAGGCTCGATCACGTCTTGCTCGCTCATCCCTAAAAAGGAACGGAGCTTGAACATCATCGCGTTATAATTGGATTGGGCCTCGGTTAGCTTACCTTTCGCTTGCAAGGCCGACTGTTTCAAACGCATCAACTCGCTCTCCGAGATATGCCCGATCTTACGCTTCGCTACCGCTATGTCATAGAGTTTATTGGCGTTCAGCAAGTTCTGATTACAGATATCCAGATTATCTTCCGCCAACAGTAAGTTGAAGTAATTCGTGATGGTAGCGATCGTTACATTCTCCACGTTCTCCATATAAGCGGCCTTAGCCTCTTGGTAACGAACAGGCTCGATACGACGTTTCCATTTTTGGTCATTCACGCCGAAGATCGGTTGCGTCAATGTCAAACTAACAGGTACGCTCATAAACTCGTTGTAAGCGCCACTACCTAGCTGACGGGTAAAATCCAAGGAGGTATTCAAGGCGATCTTACCTCCGGTCAAGGCTATGTTCTGGGCGATAGAGATCTCTCCATTTAAGCCTAAGGCATTGTTTTGCACATAGGTATAAGAACCATCCGATTGCTGGTACTTCGAGTATTGCTTGCTATATGAAGGCAGAGTCCCCGTAAATATCACTTCCGGCAACTGATCCGCCCGATGCGTACGGAATTCCCAATAGGCCGTTCGCAACTCATTGAGCGCCACGGCAGCGTCTACGGATTGAAGCTGTGCGATCTGGATCGCTTGCCGCAGGGTTATTCGAACTTTATTCGTATTGTCTTGGGCACATACTCCCGAAATCCCCGCCCACAGACAACACATCGCTATATAGATCCTTCTCATCTTAGTATAAGTTTTTTTACCCTGCCTAAGGCAAAAGGCATGCCAAAAACATATACTATTGATAATCCGATAAATAGGAATATTTAAAGTGTTCGATAATGAACAGTGTGTTCGTTTTTGGATACTTATCTTTGAATGAGTTGATTATTGACGATCGATTTATATACCTCTTCCCGTAAAGGACGCGACACCGGGATTTTATGCTCCCCAATGATTAATAGATTTCCTTCTATCGCTTGTACATAAGAAAGATTTACGATGAAAGAGCGGTGCACTTGCATAAAAATTTGTGCCGGCAGCGTTTCCTGTATACTCTTCAACCGGAGATGAACGATCTCTTTGGAAGTGAGGGTATGGATAACAATATAGTTCTCCATGCCCTCTATAAATTGAATCTCCTTTAAATAAAGCCTTTTAAGTTGCTTCTCCGTCTTGACGAAGATATAAGCGGGCTCCTCGCTTTTCGATGTAGATTCCATCAACGCATGTGCTTTATTGACCGATTTCAGGAAACGGGAAAAAGAGATCGGTTTCAATAAATAGTCCACCACGTCAAACTCATATCCTCTCAACGCATACCGCTCGTATGCCGAGGTGATAATTACCTTCGGTGTGTTCTGAGCACTCTCCAAGAAGTCCAGTCCAGACATATCCGGCATCTCTATATCCAGAAAAAGCAAATCCGCCTGAACCGAATTCAGCATATTATTGAGTTGTATAGCGTCCTCACATTCTCCGACGATGGTCAGAAAATCAATTTTACCGATGTGTCGCCGAAGTCCTTTTCTGGCGATTGGCTCATCATCCGTTATGATACACTTTATTTCCATATTATTCTGATAAATCAATACATAACTCAACCCTAAAACGGGTATTGTCTTTTTTTATACGTAACTCATGTTTATCCGGGTACAATAGCTCCAACCGTTTTCTCAGATTGTCGATCCCAATGCCTTTCCCCTTTCTTTGTTCCAAGAAATCCGGATTGAAAGTATTGCTTACTCCAAAGCATACCTTTGAATCCTCTTTCCGCATAGATACTTGTATCCGATACGCTCCGCCTATATATTTAAACGCATTCTCCAATAATGGCTGGAAAAGCAACGGGTGTATTTTTTGTCCGGTCAATTCCGGGTCAAAGGACTCCTCGAACTGTAAGCGTTTCGTCATACGAAGTCGCTGGAATTGAATATATGTTCGCAAATAATCAATCTCCTCTTCGATCGTCACTTTCGTATTTATATCATATAATTGATAACGGAGTAAGTCCGAAAGTAACTCTACAGCCTCAATCGCTTCCTCATTTTCCTCATCGATCAAGAAATAGATCGTATTCAAGGCATTAAATAGGAAATGGGGATGGTATTGCATCTTCAGCAACTTTAATTGGGTTTCCAATTGATCTACTTTCATTTTCTCCAATTGGACGATTTTCTCCGAATAGCGTTTGGCTAATATATTATTACGGATCAAGAAATAGTATAGGAGAAAGATCGGCACAGCTACCGCATTGATCATTAACGCCTCTCCCCACCGATAGGTCGTTCCATTTATAGAATAGATCACGATATATAAGCCGATATTGAGCACGACTAAATTAAACAAGACCACCCATAGATATTCCCGGAATACCGGGCGGGACCTCCGCTCTTTATTCCTATCTAAAAAAGTATTAGCCAAGTAATTAAAAAACAAATAAGATAAGCTAACGCCGATCAATATAATAGCAAGGGCCTTGATACGCCCGATCCACGCGTCCACTCCCAGTTCCCACATGCGGACACCATAAGCGACATCCGTAACAATCCACAGGCAACAGATCGTCAATATCGCCATTAGCAACGGACTTAGAAAGTTATATTTTATCTTCATATCTGATTTCAAGCCATAAATTTATTCTTTTACTTTGATCTATGCTCATATCACAGGTACTTTTTTAATCAACGAAGTTATCGTTCCAGATAAAAACCAACAAGTAATCTTGACGAATTGCGGAATATGAAAGGTGAATATCCTGTTTGTTCGTCAGGATATGCGATAAAGGCAAAAAATACCTATATTTGCCCTCCTCAATAAGAGATGCTATAAAAATGAAGAATGACGGTTTCACATTTCGAAAGAGAGCCAGAAGCTTTAAATTCGCTTTCAACGGAATCAAGCTATTGATCACGAAGGAGCATAACGCTTGGATCCATTGTTTCGCGGCAGTTTGCGTACTTATCGCCGGAATGGTATTTGGACTTTCCCGCATGGAATGGATCGCAGTAACGATCGTGATCGGAGCGGTATTAGCTGCCGAGGCGGTCAATTCATCCATCGAGGCCCTAGCAGATTTGGTCTCCCCTGAGTATAATGAGGCTATCAAGCGAACGAAAGACTTGGCGGCGGGAGCTGTATTATTGATGGCGATAGCGGCAG
>ENA-OOWO01002369-OOWO01002369.1-human-gut-metagenome-genome-assembly--contig:-NODE-2369-length-10982-cov-3.465727_pt1 | contig 10982 bp, 7 predicted proteins | sample MGYA00241579_ERZ501327 | MGnify/ENA primary metagenome ERZ501327 (study PRJEB25962, sample SAMEA2042836) | human gut metagenome | biome: human gut; feature: human-associated habitat; material: faeces...
CCCGGTACGTCGCCTGCCGGAAATCCCCACCCTCGGTATGTTTCTGATGCGCACGCCCGGCAATCAGTGTCAGCTTCATATCCGTGATCACAGATCCTGTCAGTATCCCGCGGTGCTCCCGCTCCATCAGATGCGTCAGAATCAGACGCTGCCAGTTTTTATCCAGCAGTTCCTCACTGCAGTCTGCTCCAAATACCAGCCCGCTGCCTGCAGGGAGCGGTTCCAACAGCAGATGTACCTCTGCATAATGGCGCAGTGGTTCAAAATGTCCGACTCCCTCCACGGTATTTGCAATGGTTTCTTTATATACAATATGGGAACTGCCAAAAGTCACATCCACACCAAAGCGCTCTGCGATCACACTTTGCAGGATCTCAGTCTGGATCTCGCCCATGATCTGTGCCTGGATTTCCTGCAGCTGCTCATCCCATATGATGTGAAGCTCCGGTTGTTCCTCCTCCAGCTGTTTCAGTTTCGGAAGCATCACCGCCGGATCACAGCCCTCCGGCAGACACACCTGACAGGTCAGCACCGGTTCCAAAATTGGTGGCAGCGTCTCTGCTGCTTCCCCAAGTCCCTGTCCAGGATAGGTCTCCTGTAATCCAGTCACGGCACAGACTTCTCCCGCCTCTGCTTCCTGACGAACTTCATATTTTTCACCGGAATAAATACGGATCTGATTTACTTTTTCCAAAGTCTCATCTTCCCCTTCCGTCTTTGTACAGAGAAGATCTTTGACTTTCAGTGTGCCTCCGGTAACTTTCAAATGGGTCAGACGGTTTCCCTGCTCATCCCGTGAAATCTTATATACTTTCGCGGAAAACTCCGGCGGATACTGTACCGGTTCCGTCCACTCTGCAAATCCATCCAGAAATGCCTCAATCCCCTGCATTTTCAATGCAGAACCAAAATAGCAGGGAAATACCAGCCGGTCTGTGATCATATCTCGAATCTGTTTCTTCGGAATACTTCCGGTTTCCAGATACGTTTCCAGTGCCTCCTCCTGACAGGTAGCAAGCTCCTCATACCAGAATTCCATATCCTCGGTATCCGGTATCAGAGAATCTGATCTGTCCACATATTCCCCCTGTTCTATCTTATCATGAGCCGATTTTCCGTTTTCCATATACTGTGCATGTGAAAAATCAATGCATCCCTCAGAAAGCCTGCTTTTTAACTCTGCCATCAGCGCTTCCTTGTTGGCACCGGGCTGATCCATTTTATTGATAAAAAGGAACGTCGGAATCTCATACTGTTGCAGCAGACTCCACAATGTCTGTGTATGTCCCTGCACACCGTCTGCCCCGCTGATCAGCAGTACCGCGTAATCCAGCACCTGAAGCACCCGCTCCATCTCTGCGGAAAAATCCACATGTCCCGGCGTGTCCAGCAAAGTCAGCTCCATTCCCTGCCAGGTCAGCTCCGCCTGTTTGGAAAAAATTGTAATTCCCCGGTCACGTTCCCTCGCATCTGTATCCAGAAACGCATCTTTTGTATCTACTTTTCCAAGTTTCCGAATTGTCCCGGAAGCATACAAAAGAGCCTCTGACAGCGTGGTTTTTCCTGAATCCACATGCGCCATCAGTCCGGTACAGATGTGTCTGTTTCTATTATTTTCTGTCATAGTGTTTTCCTCATATCATAAGCCGGTATCCGTTCTCAGACTCCTACTTACCAAAAAGACATGGACAGAATCATTGCTTTCGCAAAATCTATCCATGTCTAGTTGAAACCTTACTCCAGCAAATCTTCCACTGCTGCTGCGTCGAAAGTGACCGATGCCACATGATTTACCTCAATCTGATACAATGCATTGGCAGCGATATGCTCTGCTGCCTGCTCCAGATCACGGATACCGGTAGTGTTTTCATATTTTCTCACAACTACATCCAGACCTTCCGGTGTAACGATACATTCCTGCTCGCTCATGCCCATACGTTTTAATACTTTCGGCAATGAAAAACGTGAGAAAATCGTCTTTTTCTCTTCCGGTGTATAATCCGGAATCTCGATTACTGCAAAACGGGACATCAGCGGTGCACTGATACGGTCTTTGTCATTGGCCGTAGCGATCGGATATACACCGACGGTCGGAACCATGCACTCCATGTAATTATCGGTAAATCCCAGGTTATCCAGCAGTGTCAGCAGGACATCTGCAGGATTTCCGTTCCCCTTTCCGTTGGATGCCTTGTCAAGCTCGTTGATAATAAATACCAGTCCGGACTCACCTGCTGCGGAAAATGCTTCCATAATGATACCCGGTTTTGCATTGGCATAGACACGGGAGCTTCCGGTCAGCTGCTCCGGATCATGAATGGAACTCATATCCAGTGTGGTCCACGGCAGTTTCAGGATACGTGCTACCGCATAGGCAATCTGGGATTTTCCGGTTCCGGCAGGTCCGATCAGAAGAAGACCATACGCCGGCAGCGTGTGCGTACGGTTGATCTGGATAATGGTCTCAATGATACGCTGTTTTACACGCTCCATACCATATAATTCCTCATCCAGGATCCGACGTGCCTCCTCCGGATCAATTGCTTCAAAATAATTACTCTTCCAGCGAATGTTCATCATAATGGACAACGCACGCTGTGCATGCCGGCGTTCCTCCGCGGATACTTCATGGGAACGGGCCACCGCCAGGTTCCGGCGGGCCCACAGACGAATATTATCCGGCAGGGTTCGTCCTGCGCAGTTCATAAAATCTGTAATACTCTGCAGACTGGTCAGCTTCATGCTGTCGCCTTCTTCTTCCTGCTCTTCCTCATCATTCGCCTCTGTCGGTGCATTGCTTGCAAACAGACGCTCCATCATAAACTGCAAAAATCCATCTTCTGCAGATAATTTTGTACCGCCGCCGAATGCAATCTCACGGATTTTATATACCGCATAACCATCCGGACGATTCACACCAGACAGACGCACAGTGATGTGATTTTCTCCCAGCCAGCGGAGCAGACTGACAAAACGAGCATCCATCTGTAAAATATCCGCACTGACTTTGCCATCCTCCTCATCGAATTCAAAGGATGTGCGTTTTACCGGGTTGGTAAACACACCACAGGAATGATGTTTCCACTGGCGGCTCTGGTTGTTCAGTAACAGAATCGGTGATTCTGCTGTGGCTTCAGATGCATTCGAAAACAACATTGTATATGTACATTCTCCATGAGAATTTTTATCCGGTTTATTATTAAAATCAAATACAGGCATGAAATTTCTCCTTTTGTCTCATTTTGCATTCTCAGAATTCTTCCAAAAAAACTCTCCAAATGCAGATTTCTTTATCCCTAACAGTATAACACTGCTTCCGATATAAGAAAAGACAAAACCGCTACTCCACGGAAACTTTTGTCAGTTCTCCGGTCACGGAATCCATGATAAAACCACGGATCATGATATCCTTTGGCATCAACGGATGTTTCTGAAGTGCAAGGATAGTATCTTTCACTGACTGTTCCACACAGTCGAATCCGCCCAGCCATTTTTCCAAATTGATCCCACTGCTGCGGATAATGTCAATATGCTCCTGGGAAATTCCTCTGTGCGTCAGTTCCTCCAGCAGCTTTCCGCCGTCCATGCCCTGCACGCCGCAGTCCGTATGTCCGATAACCATAACCTCTTCCACGCCAAGTTCAATGATGGCAACCAGAAGACTGCGGACCACACTTCCGTATGGATGCGTGATCACGCCGCCGGCGTTTTTAATGATCTTCGCATCACCGTTTTTCAGGCCGAGTGCCGCCGGGAGCAGCTCGATCAGCCGGGTATCCATACAGGTCAGGATTGCAAGTTTCTTGTCCGGATACTTACTGGTCAGATACGGCTCATACGCTTTATTCTCCACAAATTTTTTATTGTACTCCATAATTTCATTAATCATTGCTATTCTCCTCATTTAAACAACGATACATAAAAACAGAACTACTCAGCATGTTTCTGAATAGTTCTATTTTAACAATTATTATCTGTCCCACTTATCACACAGTGCATTGATCTGATCTGCAAATTTCGCCATATCTTTGTTTGCGATTTCTTTGTTCTTGTGGATCACTGCGATCAGGCGCTGACCAGCTGCCAGCAGTCTCTCAAATACCGTATTGCCGGATTTCTTCGTCCTACGTTTTTCGGCCAGTTTGCGGCTGCCCTGAACCACACACAGATTCTGCTGCAGATCATAGATATCACCGCTGTAAGGCGCCACTGCATCCACACCGACCACTTCTTTTAAATGTGCCGCAAAATTATCCGTCACCTGATCCTGCCCATGTACGACAAAAATCCGTTTCGGTTTCTGCTTCATGCCCTGCACCCATGCTGTCAGATGATCCTTATCTGCATGACCGCTGATACCCGGCAAATTCAGGATTTCTGCATTGACATGTACCGTCTCCCCGAAAAGTTTTACTTCTTTTGCACCATTCAGCAACTGGTAGCCAAGCGTACCCGGCACCTGATAGCCTACAAATACAATCGTACACTCTTCCCGCCAAAGGTTATGTTTCAAATGATGGCGGATACGGCCCGCCTCACACATACCGGACGCAGAAATGATTACCTTCGGTGTCTTGATAAAGTTAATACTTCTGGATTCGTCACTGGAAACGGTCGTCTTCAGGCCTGGAAAACCAATGGGATTCACACCGTTTTTGATCATTTCCAGATCCTTTTCCCGGAAACACTCCAGCACATTTTTATTGAAAATATTCGTTGCCTCGATAGCAAGTGGACTATCTACATATACTTCAAAATTCTGGAAAGAAGATAACATCTGATTTTGTTTGATTTTTCTCAGGTAATACAGCATCTCCTGCGTTCGACCTACAGAAAACGCCGGAATCACCACATTTCCGCCTCTGGCAAAGGTTACTGCCAGCACGCGGGCAAGTTCAGATGCATAATCTGGCGGAACCTCATGATTTCTGTCTCCATAGGTCGACTCCATAATCAGATAATCCGCAGATTCCGGAATTTCCGGATCTCGGATCAGGGCACGGTTGCCATTTCCGATATCACCGGAGAAGATCAGCTTACACTCATCCTCCTCTTCCTTAGCCCACATCTCAATAAAGGAGGAGCCAAGCAGATGCCCTGCATCCCGGAAACATACCGTCAATTCATCACACACATGCACTTTTTTGTCATAATCACATGGCACAAAATAATTCAGAACACCCTGAGCATCATTCATACTATACATTGGAACTACTTCCGGCTGTCCGGCTCTTCGGGCTTTCCGGTTTCTCCAGTCTGCCTCAAATTCCTGAATGTGTGCACTGTCCTTCAACATGATATTACAAAGTTGTGTTGTTGCATTTGTGGCAAAAATCTGTCCACGGAATCCTCTTGCATACAACAGCGGCAGCAATCCTGAATGATCAATGTGTGCATGTGTCACAAACACATAATCAATGGCTGCCGCGTTCACCGGAATATCCTGGTTCTCATAGATATCGGCCCCCTGCTCCATACCACAGTCCACCAGAATATGTTTTTCCCCGATTTTCAGATAATGACAACTTCCTGTTACTTCGTGCGCTGCACCAATAAATTCAATTCTCATAGAAAAACCCCCTTCTATACATATTATTTTTCGTTATCCTCTTTGCCCTGCAGATAATAGATAAACTGCTGCGCCGTTCTTCCGGAAATACCTCCATGACTCAGTTCCCATTTATTTGCTTCCGCTTTCAGCTCATCTTCAGACATCTTAATTCCGGATTTTGCTGCCAGATGGATTACAATATCAAAATACTCTTTCTGGCTCGGTTTGGAGTAATTGATGGTAACACCAAAACGGTTGACCAGAGACAGTTTCTCCTGCATGGTATCAGAACGATGCATACCTTCATCCTGCTGTACATCGTTGCGGTCGCTCCATGTCTCCCGGATCAGATGACGTCGGTTGGATGTCGCATAGATCAGAATATTATCCGGTTTCGTCTCCACACCGCCTTCGATGACTGCTTTCAGGAATTTGTATTCAATCTCAAACTCCTCGAAAGAAAGATCATCCATATAAATAATGAACTTATAATTTCTGTTTTTCACCGCTGCAATGACGTTAGACAGATCCTTGAACTGATGCTTGTAAATCTCGATCATACGCAGGCCCTGGTCATAAAACTCATTGACAATGGCTTTGATACTGGTTGATTTACCGGTACCACTGTCACCAAAGAGCAATACATTGTTTGCTTTTTTGCCTTCCACAAAAGCCCGGGTATTGTCCACCAGTTTCTTTTTCTGGATTTCATAACCAACCAGATCAGACAGCATAACTTTGTCCATATTGTTGATCGGTAAAAATACAAGTTTGCTGTCGGTACGATCCTGGATACGGAACGCTTTGTTCAGACCAAACATGCCAACACCGTAATCTCTGTAAAATTCGGTTACCGCTGTAAAAAATCCTTCCACATCTCTGGCCTGTTCCATACGGCTGCTCAATGCCTGCACTTTCTCGCTGACGTTTTTATTGTACATCAGCTCTTTTTTCTCAATTGCACGATAATTGGAAATCTGTGTGAAACAGTCAATACCAAGAGATTTCTCAATTTCAGAAAAATCATACTCAAACAGATTTTTGATGGCAGAAAAATCATTTCTGGCAAAATGATTAACGCTTCCGTCATTGGCACCAATTTTTTCACAGGTGATACTGAACGGATTTTCATTTGTAATAAGGAAATACGCCAGATAATTGTGCCAGAGATTTTTATCAAAGCCAAAATCGGTTGCCACCGTCAGCAGACGTTTGATCTGTGTATAGACTTTGCGGATCAGTACCGCATTGCTCTGGGTACCTTCCTCAAATTCCCGGAAAATCTCGCCCATCTGATATAAAATACAATCCTCGTCTATATCTCCATACATAATTAATTTTGCAATATCTCTGTACATACTGAAACCTCCTGTACTTTGTACTTCTTTCTTATTCCTTCTGCAGGAAGTCATCTCACATCTGATATTTCCGGCTGTTGGAACTGTTTATGCTTTTTTTATAGTTTATACCCTTTTTTCCACTTTGCCAATAGTTGTATTTTTCTTTCTGATAAGGTATCATAGAAACCATGAAACTGTCGTTTTTTCAAATAAAACATCAAAGGAGTAAACATATATGTCAGACACAAACTGGAATGACGTTGGCGATAAGATCAAAGATGCCGTAGATTCCGCCATCTCTACCGGAGATTTTTCCAATCTGAGCCGTTCCATCGGCGATGTCATCAACGATACGATCGACAATGTCAAAGGTTCTGTAAAAACTGCCGCACAGCAAAATAAAAAAACATACAGTGCAAACCCATATTATAAAACAATACACACAGAATCGGCACCGGATCAGCCACAGCCTCCGGCACTGTACAACAAACGTCCCGGCGGTCAGGCAGGTGCTATCATCAGTATGGCACTGGGCTATTCCGTGGGTATTTTTACACTGGCCGGAGTGATCTCATTTATAGCACTCAGTGCAGCCGTTTCCCATATGTTTCTGGTTCCCCTTATCATTTTCGGTGTACTTGCAGCCGGTGGTTTTTACCTTGGTACCAGGGGCACAAAAAAAATTCGTCTGCTGAATCGTTATCGAAGCTATGTACGCCAGATTGATCATCGCCTCAGCATTCCAATCCAGCAGCTGGCAGACCGCGCACACAAATCTGTGTCTTTTGTTGCAAAGGATCTGCAGAACATGATCGATCAGCGGCTTTTTTACGAAGCACATGTGGATACGCAGGACAATTACTTCCTGCTTTCTGATCAGGCTTATGAGGACTACCGCAGCGCACGTCTGGAATATTACGAACAGAAAAAAATCATAGAAAAGGAACAGGAAAAACACAAAGTATCTGATGAATGCCAGAAGCTGATCGACGAAGGTCAGTCCTATATCCGTCATATCCGGGAATGCAATGACGACATTCCGGGAGAAGAAATTTCCCGCAAGCTGGACAAAATGGAACAGCTGGTGCAGCGGATTTTTGATGAGGTACGGATTCATCCGGAAGTTGCACCGGATTTGCAAAAAATGATGGATTATTATCTGCCAACTACATCCAAACTGCTGGACGCCTACCGGGAACTTGACAAACAGCCTGTTGCCGGCGATAACATCCGCAGCACAAAGGCAGAGATTGAACAGACGGTTGATACCTTGAACGTTGCATTCGAAAAACTGCTGGACAGCCTTTTTGTCGACCGTGCCTGGGATATTTCTTCGGATATTTCCGTACTGAACACCATGCTGGCACAGGAAGGTCTGAAAGAGGACGATTTCACACTTAACAACAAATAGCATTTCCTGCCATTTAAAATCATTATTTAAGGAGAATAAATTACTATGGACAATGAATTCAAAGATTTTACAGCCACACCAACACTGACGTTCGATGTGGCACCGGAAACAAAAGAAGCACCTGCACCAGCTGCTTCTTCTGAGCTCGCTGAGCAGGCCGCAGATCCGGCATTCAGTGAAAACAACCTCACACCGGAAGAACTTCAGATGGTCAATGAGTTTTCTCAGAAAATCGATCTTCACAATTCCCAGGCAATCCTGCAATATGGTGTTGGAACACAGAAAAAAATGGCTGATTTTTCTGAAGCAGCGCTGAATAATGTCCGCACAAAAGATCTGGGAGAAGTCGGAAATATGCTCTCCTCACTGGTTATTGATCTGAAGAGCTTTGATGTCACAGAACAGGACAAAGGATTTAAAGGATTATTCAAAAAATCTTCCAACAAGATTACTTCCATGAAAGCAAAATATGACAAAGCAGAAGTAAATGTCAACAACGTATGCACTGCTCTGGAAAATCATCAGGTCACACTCATGAAAGATATTGCCCTGTTGGACAAAATGTATGCCGTCAATCTGACCTATTTCAAAGAACTTTCCATGTATATTCTTGCCGGCAAGAAGAAATTGGAAGAAGTAAGAAACGGTGAACTTGCTGCTGCAGTTGCCAAGGCGAATGCATCCAATCTGCCGGAAGATGCGCAGGCTGCCAAAGATCTGCAGTCCATGTGTGACCGCTTTGAAAAGAAAATCCACGATCTGGAACTGACACGAATGATCTCCATTCAAACTGCGCCACAGATTCGTATGGTACAGAATAATGATACGCTGATGGCAGAGAAGATCCAGTCCACCATCGTTAATACGATTCCACTCTGGAAAAGCCAGATGGTACTTGCGCTTGGCATTGAACACTCTGCACAGGCTGCCAAAGCACAGCGTGAAGTAACAGACATGACCAACGAACTGTTACGCAAAAATGCAGATATCCTGAAAACAGCTACCATCGATACTGCCAAAGAATCTGAGCGCGGTATTGTGGATCTTGAGACACTGAAACATACGAATGAATCTCTGATCAGTACCTTCGACGAAGTACTAAAGATCCAGACCGAAGGTCGTGAAAAACGCCGCAACGCAGAAGCTGAAATGCAGCGTATGGAAGATGAACTGAAAAAGAAACTGCTTGAAATCCGTAATTAAATTCTTGCTGAAAAAACTCCAATGCAGGCACGATAGATTTCCTATCTTCGCCCCGCCTTGGAGTTTTTCCATCTTTGTTCTATTTATGCGTTAAACAAAATTTTTATTTCCGTTCCTTTTCCAAGTTCACTTTCAATCTTCAGCTCTGCTTTATGCATCACCGCAATATGTTTTACAATCGCAAGTCCCAATCCGGTTCCACCGGTCTGTTTGGATCTGCTTTTATCAACACGGTAAAAACGTTCAAAGACACGTTCCTGTGCCTCCTTCGGAATACCGATACCAGTGTCTTTGACGATCAGAGTCGGATGTCCGTCCTCCGTGCGTGTAATAATCGTGACTTTTCCGCCTTTTTTGTTGTAACGCACTGCGTTACTGCAAAGATTATAGATTAATTCATCTATTAGATTTCGATTTCCCCGAACCGAGGTGGCTTCTCCCTGTACTTCCACCGTCACCTCGTTCTTTTCCGCCGGGATCTCCATCATTGCCTGACAGTTTAACGCCATCTCATGGAGGTCTAACGTCTCAAACTCGATCTTTGTGTCGTCGCTGTCTAACTCGGAAAGCTTTATGATATCATTGATCAGATATTGCAGACGCTCCGCACTCTTATGGATTTCCGTAGCAAAATGAATGGTATCCTCCCCGCTTGTCATTCCACTTGCAATGAGTTCTGCATAACCGGAAATCGCAGTGAGCGGTGTCTTTAATTCGTGTGAAACATTTGCAGTAAATTCCTGACGCATCTGGGAATGTTTTAAAATATCCACATGCTGCTGCTTGATAGTCGCAACAAACGGCTTCATCTCGTCATAAACATCATTTTCTTCCAGCAGTACAATATTGTCCGCCATCTTTTCGATTGGTGCCACAAGACGTTTGGTAAGCCTGTGTGCAAGGACTGTGCACAGTACAAATACGCAGAATCCCACAGACAACGTGAGATATACCATCTTGATGATCAGACTGTAGATGCTGTTACTGTCTTTTCCAATACGCAGAACTTTTCCGTCATCTGTTCTCATTGCATAATAAAAAGTATGTTTTGCGGACGTAGTCGATTTCCGCATCGCACGCCCCTCTCCGGCTGCCAATGCAGAAGCGATCTCCGGTCGTTCCCTGTGATTTTCCATCTTCGACTCGTCTTCCATGCTGTCATAGATGACGGTTCCATCCTCATTGATCAGCGTGATACGCAGCCCATCTTTATTCAGATTATAGTTGATCTCATCCGGCAGATCCTCCGGGTTCATCATGGAGATCACATGGGCGTTTGCCTTCAGATCGTCAAAAATCTGTTTTTTCAATATATCATAAAAAAGCACCATGGCACAGATTGCCATGACAATAATTGCAATCGCTGAGATCAGCATAAATTTGCTGTTGATTTTCTTTTTCATCCCATCACCGTCTTACGTCTGTCCTGCCTTTTCCCTGCTCCTTAACGGACGTCACTCCACCATGTAACCGACAT
>ENA-OOWO01002370-OOWO01002370.1-human-gut-metagenome-genome-assembly--contig:-NODE-2370-length-10971-cov-4.967662_pt1 | contig 10971 bp, 9 predicted proteins | sample MGYA00241579_ERZ501327 | MGnify/ENA primary metagenome ERZ501327 (study PRJEB25962, sample SAMEA2042836) | human gut metagenome | biome: human gut; feature: human-associated habitat; material: faeces...
GTAAATATAATTATTCAAATTTTTAGCGGTGTCCAGAAAACTGGGTACATATCACCCCGCGTGTCGGGGCTTTTTTCTTTACCCAAAGCAAGCATCAGCTATACCATTATTGCCACATCGCTTGCCGTATACTATCCTTACAAAGTTCTCCAAGCTTGAATCATACAGAGCTTTATAAATGAACGAAAAGGAGTGTACGCCCATGCCCACTAACATAAAATTTCTTCATGCCGACCAGATTGGTGGCTGCGTTACTTTAATTAGCACGGATACGACAAAAATTTGCATTGAATTTGGCGAGAATCTGCCGGGCAGCAAGCATAAAGAAGCGCTGGAGGTCGAAGGCCTGACTTCTGGCGAGCAGCAATACGACGCAGTATTCTTCACGCATTATCATGGCGATCACATTGGTCGCTTCAACAAAATTCTGCCGGGGATTCCACTGTACATGAGCCAGATGTGCCGCTATGCGCTGCTCAATATTTACCACGCTTTGGCTAAGCACGATGCGCAGTACAAGAAGCAGATTGAGATTTTGGAAGACAAAACGCGTAATCATGTGCTCTGGCCCCAGCAGGCTGTGCAGGTTGGCGATATTAAAGTCACGCCTTACACCATCGACCATTCGGCAGAGGCGGCGATGATGTTTCTGATTGAAACGCCAGATAAGCGTATTTTGCACATGGGCGATTTCCGCACGCACGGCTTTATGGGTGAGAAGCTTAAAAAGCTGTTGCTGCATTATGTCTTGGGCTTGGGGCTGCATTACAAGCCTGTAGATATTCTGATTACTGAGGGCACAAATATGACGCGCGAGGAGGGCGAGCTGCTGACGGAAGATGAACTTCTTACGCAGGCTTGTGCGTTGATGCGAGAGCATAAGCTGGTCTTTTGCATCTGTTCGTCGACGAATTTTATCCGCTTGCGCAATTTTTATCGTGCTGCACGGTATGCACATAAAATTGTGCTGGCAAGCAGATATATGCTGGAGCAGGTGCAGAGTTATTATCAATATAAGCTGGATTTGTATGCATATCTGAATAATTACAAACAGGACAGGCAGGCCAGATTGCCGGGAATGTACAGCCTGCTGCTGGATAAGGAAGCGTTGCAGGATAAACCGGCCTACGAGTTGCAGGAGAAAAAGCTGCGTGAACGTGGCGCACTGATTTTTCTGAGCGGAACGCAGGCTGCGGAGAAGCTGCAAAGGCTGGCGGCGAAATATAGCGACCTGCAGCCGCTGGTAATTTATTCCCAATGGTCAGGATATATTAAGGACAAGGAGACAGAGTATTATAATGCGGAGCTGGCTGAGGCCTGTGCTGCCTGCAATACTGTGCAGCTGCATACGAGCGGGCACGCGTCAAAAGAGGACGTGGAGGAGATTATCAGGTTTGTGAATCCACGCGAGTATGTGGCGATAATTCATTCAGAGCAGGCGGAAATCAGGTATAGACAGTATTGATTTTCTTTGCTATTGCGTATATCATGAAAAATAGAGAATATATACGCAAAGCGTTTCCTTGGAAGTGAGGTTGATAGCATGGCAGAGCAGAACGCAAAATATCTTAACAAATGCCGCTTGTTGCGCGTGTTTGAATATATGCAGAATACGGATGAGCAGCATCCGCTGAATATTACGCAGATTATTGCGAAGCTGTTGGAGGACGGTGTGTGTGATCGTGAGCCGGACCGCAAGTCAATTATGCGCGATTTGCAGACTATTGAAGCGTGCGGTTACAAGTTGGAAGCCTGTGAAAACCATAACGATGGCAAGTATCTAAATTATGAGAATAAGCCGTTCGGGTGTGACCAGCTCAAGATGTTGGCAGACGCAGTTGCTTCAGCCCGCTTTTTGACAGCGGAGGATGCGAAAAAGCTCGTGAATAAGATTTTTCAGTTGGGTACACCTTCCGACAGGAAGTTCCTGAAGGAGGCTGTTATTTGTGATGCAAGTCTGAATGTGGCTCTAAGTAAGACGAAGTATAACTTTGATAAGATTATGGAGGCGATTAGGGATAAAAAGCAGATTAGCTTCCAATATAACTATAAGTTTGTACCCAATCCCCAGCAGAAGGATTTGAGCCATGAGGGAATGGAATATTTTGTGAGTCCGTATTATTTCGTGCCAATGAATGATGATTATTATGTCATTGGCTGCACGGGGGAATACAAAAATTTCAGTCACTACCGCCTGTCGCGTATGGTAAATGTGCGGGTGCAGGGAAAAGCAGCGAATAAGCTGACGGATAGCACGGATTACAAAATGCTTAAGGATTCTTGCAAAAATATCTGCGATTATCTGCGCGAGCATATTAATATGCGTTATGGTGCGACGCAGCGAGTTAGTCTGCATTGCAAGCAGAAATGTCGCCTTGATATTCTGGCAAGGTTTGGTAATAGGATTAACATGTACGACTGCCCGGATGATAAGGCTTATTTTTCTACGAGCGTTGAAGTGCAGTCTGACGCGGGCTTTTTGGGCTGGGTGGCAGGTTTTGGCGGCGATGTAATTATCAATGGCCCAGACAGTGTACGTGCGGCGTATAGGGAATATTTGCAAAAGCAGCTTGAGCTGTATAACAGCGAAGCTAAATAATTTTATTAATAAAGCATCGTTTGTACTGCATTTTGCAGCGCAGGCGGTGCTTTTTTGTTGTGGATAAATTACGCTTTTACAAGCGTATACTCTTAACGTGCGTTGCCGAGACGTATTGTCTGACGCAACCGAGAAAATTTTTCTTTGCTACTAGCAGTATTTTCAGAATTAATGTAGAATAGATACGTAATAAAGCAATTTTTTGGTCAAGGTTGTTTTATGTCCTTTGCGAAGGAGGGAAAGACGATGATTTATAATTATTATCCTGGCTGCACGCTGTCAACGAAGGCGAAGCAGCTGGATATGGCAGCACGACGCTGTGCTGAGGTGCTGGGCTTTCCGCTGGTGGAGCTGCCGGAATGGCAGTGCTGCGGTGCGGTTTACCCGATGGCGCCTGATGCTATTGCCGAGCGTCTGAGTGCGGTGCGTGCGCTTGTGGCGGCGCGTGAAAACGGCGGCGTTCTGGTGACGCTGTGCAGTGCGTGCTACCATGTCATCAAGCGTGTGAATCACGATATGGCGACGAATACGGAGATTCGCCAAAAGGTAAATAATTATCTGCAACTTGAAGAGCCTTATGCCGGTGAAACACGAGTTTTGCATTACCTGGAGGTTTTGCGTGATGAAATCGGTTGGGAAAAGTTGGCGCAGCTTGTGAGCCATCCTTTAAAGGAACGCAGGGTTGGCGCTTATTATGGCTGTTTGTTGCTTAGACCGGGAGCGGTTTTGGCCCTCGATGACGTAGAGAGTCCTACTGTTATGGAAGCCTTTATTAAAGCGTTGGGTGCAGAGCCTGTTATTTACAGCATGCGCAACGAATGCTGCGGCGGTTATCTGGCGCTGAAGGATAAGGCGCAATGCGAAAAGCTCGTCAGCGATATTAAAAATAATGCTGCAAGCTGTGGTGCGCAGGAGCTTGTTACTGCATGCCCGCTGTGTGCATATAACCTGACGGCCAATGGTGCCGCAGGCAGCCTGCCGACGCGCTACTTTACGGAGCTTCTTGCAGAAGCACTTGGTGTTGCGGAGAGCGAAGGAGGTGCGGAATAATGGCTGTTGATGAAAAGCAATTGACAGAGGATATTTTGCGCCTTGCTGCTACCGACGTGCGTCGCTGCATGCAATGCGGCCGCTGCAGTGCGAACTGTGAAGCTGCGTCTAAAATGGATTTGCTGCCCCACCGCGTAGTTTGGGACTTAAACAGCGGTTATGCGTCCGAGCTGCTGGAGGCTGACGCACCATGGCAATGTCTGTCCTGCATGGCGTGCGAGGAGCGCTGCCCACGCGGCGTGAGTCCGGCGCGTATTATGGAGGCGTTGCGTCTGCTGCAGATTCGTCAGCAGGGCAAAAACAAGCTGCCTGCGGAAAGTGTGGAGCATTATCCGAGCGATATGCCGCAGCAGCTTTTGGTTGCAGCCTTTAGAAAATATAATAAATAGGGGGAAGCTACGTGCAAAAGATTGGTGTTTTTGTTTGTTGGTGTGGCAGCAACATCGCCGGCACGGTAGATGTTGCCCAGGTGGTAGAGGCAGTGCGCCAAATTCCTGACGTTGCCTATGCCATCGATTATAAATATATGTGCTCCGAGCAGGGCCAGGAGCTGATTCGCAAGGCTGTGGCAGATTATAAGCTGGACAGACTTGTTGTCTGCAGCTGCTCGCCGCGTATGCACGAGGCAACCTTCCGCAAATGTGCGGAGGGAGTTGGCATCAATCCCTACATGGTAGAGATTGCCAATATCCGCGAGCAATGCTCCTGGGTGCTGAAGGATAAGGCCGAAGCGACAGCGAAGGCGATTAAATTAGCCAAGGCAGCAATTGCCAAGGTGCGCTTTAACGGAGCGCTGAAGCCCGGCGAAAGCCAGGTAGTGAAGCGCGCACTGGTTATAGGCGGCGGTATTGCCGGTATTCAGACGGCGCTGGATATTGCGGAAGCAGGCTACAAGGTTGATATTGTGGAGAAGGAGCCGACAATCGGCGGCCGTATGGCGCAGCTCGACAAAACCTTCCCGACACTCGACTGCTCTGCCTGCATCCTGACACCGAAGATGGTGGATGCAGCAAACCATGAAAATATTACGCTCTATACCTATAGCGAGGTAGAAAGCGTGAGCGGCTTCGTGGGCAATTTTGATGTGACAATCCGCAAAAAGGCACGCAGCGTGAAGGCTGATATGTGCAGCGGCTGCGGCATCTGTACCGAAAAATGTCCGTCCCGCAAAACTCCGAGTGAATTCGATATGGGACTGAAGAATCGCGGCGCAATCTATATTCCCTTTGCGCAGGCCATTCCTAAGGTGCCTGTTATCGACCGCGAGGCCTGCATTAAGTTCAAGACAGGTAAATGCGGTATCTGCTCCAAGGTTTGTCCGGCAGGAGCAATTGATTATACGCAGACCGATGAGCTGATCACGGAAAAATATGGTGCGATTGTGCTGGCAACAGGCTTTAAAACGCTGTCTCTCGACAAGTTCGGCGAATATGGCTACGGTGCCAGCAAGGATGTTATCACCTCGCTGGAGCTGGAGCGTCTGACGAACGCAGCAGGACCGACAGAAGGTCATCTCGTTTGTCCTTCTACCGGTAAGGAGCCGAAGAAGGTTATTATAGTTTCCTGCGTAGGCTCGCGTGATGTGAGCGGTCGTGGCAAGAGCTACTGCAGTAAAATTTGCTGCATGTATAATGCCAAGCATGCGATGTATATCCGCGAAAAATATCCTGATGTGGATGTAACTGTTTTTTATATAGATGTACGTACTCCGGGCAAGGGCTTTGACGAGTTCCAGCGCCGTGCGGTGGAAGAGTACGGCGTGCATTATGTACGCGGTCAGGTAGGCAAGGTTGTTGTTGATGGCGATGGCAAGCTGACGGTTTTTGCCAGTGATTTGAACAGCGGTCGCAAACTGATGCTGAATCCTGATTTAGTAGTACTGGCGACGGCTGTGCAGCCTTCTCCCGATGCACGCAAGCTGGCAACGATGCTGACTGCCAGCATTGATAACGATGACTTTTACGTAGAGGCGCATCCGAAGCTGCGTCCGGTTGAAAGTCCGACGGCAGGCATTTTCCTCAGCGGCATGTGCCAGGGACCTAAGGATATTCCGGAAACTGTTTCGCAGGCCGGTGCGGCGGCCGTTAAGGTTGTCGGCCTGCTGGCGAAGGATAAGCTGCTGACGAACCCCTGCACTGCGCAGTGCGATACAAGCATTTGCAGCGGCTGCCTGGCTTGCACGCATGTCTGCCCCTATGGTGCGATTACCGGCGAGAGCAAGCAGGTTATTACTAAGCTGGGCGTGCGCGAAACACGTACCGTTGCTGTGGTAAACAATGCGCTGTGCCAGGGCTGCGGTGCCTGCACGGTAGCCTGCCCCTGTGGTGCTATGGATTTGCAGGGCTTTACTAATCAACAAATTCTGGCAGAGGTGGATGCATTATGCTAGAGAAGAAAAATTTTGAACCGAAAATCGTGGCCTTCTGCTGTAACTGGTGCAGCTATGCCGGTGCTGACGGTGCCGGAACGGCCCGCAAGCATTATCCTGCTAATATCAAAATCATCAAGGTTCCCTGCTCCTGCAGAGTGAATCCGCTCTTTATCTTGCGCGCGTTTCAGCGTGGCGCGGACGGTGTCATCATGTGCGGCTGTCACCCCGGCGACTGCCATTATTCGACAGGCAACTATTATGCACGCCGTCGTATGACACTGCTGCTCAGTATGCTTGATTATCTGGGCGTGGCCGGTGAGCGCTTCCGTGTGGAATGGGTTAGTGCGGCCGAGGGCGCACGTTTTGCACAGGTGATGAACGATTTTGCCGAGCATATTGCGGCATTGGGTGAGAATGTAAAGTTGAGGGATTTGCGATGCAAAAAATAGAAAAGCTGCTGCAGAAGCGTGCAGCTGAGCTGTTGGCAGAGGGCACAGTAGAGCGTGTGCTAGCATGGCAGGCAGGCGAATTCTTTTACGATAACGCACCTGCTGCTGTTGGCAGCGCAGACGAATGCGACAAGCTCGTTTATAATGAGTTCTGCCCTGCCAATCTCTGCAAATATTTAATCGAAACAAGCCATGCAGGCAAGAAGACGGCTGTTTTCTTAAAGCCTTGCGATACATACGGAGTGAACCAGCTGCTGAAGGATAACCGCATTAAGCGTGAGCTTGTCTACGCCATCGGCACACCCTGCAGCGGTATGCTGGATATCAACAAGATTAAGGCTGCCGGTGCTAAGGGTATCATCAGCGTGAGCGTAGACGGTGATGAGGTTGTTGTCAACACCGCTTATGGTGAAAAGCGTCTGGCGAAGGCTGACGTGCTGCTGAACAAATGCCTGATGTGCAAGGGCGCTGCTTATAAAATTGCGGATGAGGAGTTGGCTGAGCCGTTGACTGTACCGCAGTTTACCGGTGATAAATTCGCCAAGGTCAAGGAGATTGAAGCGATGAGCCCTGAGGAGCGCTTCGCTTTCTGGCAAAGTGAGCTTTCCAAGTGTATCCGCTGCAATGCCTGCCGCGATATTTGCCCGGCGTGCAGCTGCGAGCAATGCATTTTTGATAAGCCTGATACTCCGGTAGCAGGCAAGGCTTATGCCGACGAGGTTGAGGAGCAGATGTATCATATCATCCGTGCCTTCCACGTTGCCGGGCGCTGCACCGGCTGCGGCGAATGTGCGCGTGTTTGCCCGCAGGGAATTCATCTGGAGCTGCTGAATATGAAGTTTATGAAGGATATCAACAGCTTCTTCGGCCAGTATCAGGCCGGTGCGGATAGCGAAACGCCTGCACCGCAGGTAAGCTATAAGCAGAATGATCCCGAGGCCAACAGTGCGGTAGAAGGGAGGGAGCAGCATGTATAAGATAACAAAGGATAAGCTGCCAAAGTTATATGCAGCCCTGCAAAATATCGGTACGCTGCTGCTGCCCTGCAAGAACAAGAGCGGTCATGCGGACTTCGCACCGTATCGAGAGGATGTGGAGGTTGCATTGGATGCGCCGCTGACGAACCGCAGCGCGAAGGATGTTTTCTTCCCGCAGGTAGAAAATCTGCTGACCTTTAAGACGAGCGGCAAGGAGCTGGCGCTGGAGCAGAATGTTCCGCCTGCCGGCATGACGATTGTCATGGGCGTGCGTGCCTGCGATGCGCGCAGCTTTAAGATTTTAGATAAGGTGTTTTTAAAAGCACCTGTTGATACATATTACAAAACAAGACGCGAGCAATGCGTGCTCATCGGTTTAGGCTGCAGTGCTCCCGAAGAAACCTGCTTCTGCCATGCCTTTGGCATTGACGCAGGTGCTCCGGAGACGGATGTGCAGACCTGGCTGGCAGGCGAGGAGCTTTGCTGGCAGGCTGTGACTGCCAAGGGCGAGGAGCTGACAGCGAAGCTTGTCGATGGCGGTGTGCTGGCGGAGGCAACTGCAGATGCTGCGTCAGCGGTCAGCGAGCAGCAGGAGCAGACGCAGAAAATTTTGAGCGTATTGCCTTTGCATGATTTCAAGGTAAATGACGAGCTGACTAAGGATGAGCTGAAGGTATTCAACAGCAAAATCTGGGAGCAGATGGCTGCAGGCTGCCTGTCCTGCTGTACTTGTACCTATGTGTGCCCTACCTGTCATTGCTACGATATCCGTGATTATCAGGAGACTGAGGAGCGCACGCAACGCTATCGCTGCTGGGACAGCTGCATGGCGAAGGATTTTACGCTGATGGCGCATGGCAGCCCGCGTAAGACGAAGGTGGAGCGCTTCCGTCAGCGTTATATGCATAAGCTGGTATATTTCCCAGAGAACAATGACGGTGAATATGCTTGCGTCGGCTGTGGACGCTGCCTGCAAAAGTGTCCGGTGCAGCTGAATATCGTCAAGGTAGCCAAGGCCTTGGAAAAAGCGGAGGTGAAGCAGGATGTGTAATTGTCAGGATACCTTGATTCCGCAGATTGGCGTGGTGACGGATATCTGCACGGAAACAGCTGATGTAAAAACCTTCCGCGTGGAGAAAATCGGCGGCGGTAAGCTGTTTGAGCATCTGCCGGGACAATGCGCTATTCTTTCCGTTCCCGGTAAGGGTGAGGCGATTTTTTCCATTACCTCCTCTCCGACGAACGAAAAATATATGGAGTTCAGCATTAAACGCTGCGGCTCGATTACGAACTTTTTGCATTTTGATATTGAACCGGGCCAGCAGATAGCAGTGCGCGGACCTTACGGCAATCATTTCCCTGTTGAGGATAAATTGAAGGGCAAGGATCTGCTCTTTATCGCCGGCGGTATCGGTTTGGCGCCGCTGCGCAGTGTAATCAATTATATGCTGGATAAGCGTGACGATTACGGCAGCATTGATGTTGTTTACGGCGCACGCAGCAAGGAAGATTTTGTGCGTTATGACGAGCTGACGAATGTGTGGCCGGTGCAAAAGGATACGCGTGTGCATCTGACGATTGACCGTGCGCAGGAGGGCTGGACGGGCAATGTCGGCTTTGTGCCTAATTTCCTGAAGGACCTGAAGTTTACGCCGGATAAGACGGTGCTGCTGTGCGGTCCGCCGATTATGATTAAGCTGTGCCTGGCGGCGTTGATTGAGATGGGCTTTGACAAGAAGCAGGTTTATACGACGCTGGAGCTACGCATGAAGTGCGGCGTTGGTAAGTGCGGTCGCTGTAATATCGGCAAGAAGTACGTGTGCAAGGATGGACCGGTGTTTACCTGCGATGAGCTGGACGAGATACCGGACGAATATTGATTATATTTTGCGTCGCCATAAATATATCGTTCCAGTCAGGAGCAATTTTCCTATGACTTAGGGCATAACGCAAATTTCGTGCGGAAGCAAGACGGAACTTCGGTAAAATTTGTCATATAGTAACAGTAAGTTACGTACCCTTGTTCCTGTGCTTCCAAGCACTCATTTGCTAAAATTGCTATTCCTTACACGATATATTGATGGCTCGTAACGAAGCTGTTTCGTTTATAGCGGATTTTAGCATAGAGATATGGGAAAGTGGATCAGCCATATTTAAGTGTAGAGTCATGGCAAAATTCGTTACGGGTCATGGGTGCAAGAATCGTAACATCATTTAAGCAAAGCAGGATGGAAAATGGACAGGGGGAATTGACAAATGCTGAATGAAATGAAGTACGTGTATGAGGTTTACAAAGAAAAGAGTTTTTCCAAAGCGGCGAAGAAGCTTTTTATCAGCCAGCCAGCACTCAGCAACATGGTGCGGAAGGCAGAGAAAGAGATGGGAGCGCCGATTTTTGATCGCAGTACGATTCCGCTGACGGTGACGAAGGAGGGCGCGTATTACATCCGTACCGTTGAAAAGATTCTTTTTCTGGAACGGAATCTGGAACGGTATTTTCAAGATATTGCGGGGCTTCAGGGCGGCACGCTGGCGCTCGGCGGTGCATCTTATTTCTGCTCGTTTGTGTATCCGGATCTGATTGCCCGTTTTCAGACAAAATATCCGCAGGTTACAATTGACCTAACAGAAGGAAATACGCGGGAGCTGAAAGCGGGGTTGGAAAATGAGTCGCTGGATCTGGTGTTGGAGACGGCGATGGAGAAGGACGATACTTCGATCAAACGGTATTTATTCCGGAAGGAAAATCTGATTCTGGCAGTTCCGGAAAGTTTTCCGGTTAACCGGAAGCTGCAGCCATACCGACTGTCCAGGCAGGAGATTCTGTCCAAGTCCTTTTTAAAACCGGAGGTGGAGGCAGTTCCGTTAAAGGAATTTAAGGATGTGCCGTTTATCACGATGAAACCGGGCAATGATATGTATAAACGAGGCGCGAAAATGTGCCGCAACAGCGGTTTTACGATGAAAACTGTGATGATGGTGGATCAGGTGCTGACTTCTTTAAATATCGTCTCCAATGGGGTTGGAGCGATGTTTGTGCGTTCTGATATTGTACAGTGGCGTCCGGAGGATCCGAGGCTGGTCTATTATAAGCTGGACGACCCGCTGTCTGAGCGGGAGATCACATTTTCGGTCAAGCGGGGGCGTTATGTGACGGCGGCGATGCGTGAGTTTATGCGTCTGGCAGGCATCCGGTCGGATGATCCGGACGCCGATCCGGCTGCCGGGAGGCAAAAGGAGTAACGGCAATTTCCGAAGACAGGGACTGAATGCGGCGTAAATTCCGAAATGCGGTTGCAAAATCAGTTAATCGTGTAAATTTTATATAATTTTACGTCGATTTAGACTTTACCAGCAGTCTAAAGTATGATAAACTATAACAATGAGGGTAAATGAGTTGCCGATTAAAGGCAGAAGAATTTCTATTCTGGAGAATTCGCGGGATGCTATGAGAGACAGGAGCAAAGGTGGATTTTATGAAAGAGACAGAGGGGATTTATTTATCCAAGACGATGAGGAATAGGA
>ENA-OOWO01002374-OOWO01002374.1-human-gut-metagenome-genome-assembly--contig:-NODE-2374-length-10953-cov-2.236098_pt1 | contig 10953 bp, 12 predicted proteins | sample MGYA00241579_ERZ501327 | MGnify/ENA primary metagenome ERZ501327 (study PRJEB25962, sample SAMEA2042836) | human gut metagenome | biome: human gut; feature: human-associated habitat; material: faeces...
TTGCTTCAGCGGTAAGGGATTCAGATAATTATTTTGTTATTATTACAAGAGAAAGTCTCTATAATCTTCCATATAGTGTTGAGGAAATTTATGGTATACATTCTTCTGGAAAGTATCAAAACACGAAACAGGTATATCAGCAATTGGTGCCGAAATGGAAAAGCTTCATAAATTATCACGGATACATAGAAATATAAAGTTATATCTTCCTGAATCATTTGAGTGGATTATTTTAAACGCAGGATTGATTGAGGGAAAAGAGATATCGGAGATATTAGCACAACCGGAAAAATTTATAGAAAGTCAGGAATATTTCAGCTGGGAGAGATACTTCACAAGGCTATTGAGTCAAAAGACAGAAGGAACCATTTATAAATACCATAAGAGCAAGCTGAATCCAGTTTATTTGCATGATAGAAATATAGCGGAAGATAGTGAAATAAAAAAACTGCCGGGAGTCCTTGGAGTAGTATATGGGAATGGACAATATCAGATTATATTGGGAGAGCATTTATTTAATGTTTACGATAATATCGTAAAAAATTATTCTGTAGAAACAGAGGATGCTATTGATGAAAATCTCGATGAAGATTTAGTGCAAAGCAGTGAAAAGAAGAACTTTAAATATTATTTCAGCAAAGTGATCTTGTTTATGGGACAGGCAATGACTCCGTTTATTACTGTTGTTTACGGAGCCGGAATGTTAAGAGTTGTGCTTTCTCTGGTCAGCTACTTTGCGCCGGCTGCTGCGGAGAGTTCTACATATCAGTTGTTTGATTTTATGTCGCAGGCTCCGTTTTATTTTATGCCGATTCTGGTAGCTTATGGAACATCAAAAGTATTGAAAGCAAACCCCGCTTTTTCAATCGCTATGGCAGCGGCGCTTTTATACCCGAATTTTATCGCTATGATGGAAGCCGGAGAAGCAGTGACAATGATGAAACTTCCGGTTTATTTAACGACATACGGAAGTACGTTGCTTCCGGGAATTTTCTCGGCAATACTGGTAGCCTATCTTGAAAAATTATTTTATAAAATCATACCGGGAATGTTGCGGTCTGTATTTGCACCTTTATGTGTTTTCCTGATCGGATATCCGTTGACAGTTCTCGTACTTGGTCCTGCAGGCGCTGTTGTTGGATCATGGATTGTAAAAGCAATCGTATTTATACAGGCTCATGTGGGAGGATTTGCGCCTGGAATTATTGCGGCAACGCATCCGTTTTTGGTAATGATGGGAGTTAATATGTTGATGGTTGCACCGATGACAGAACTTCTGACGAGGGTAGGAAGTGATAATGTATTCCGCCCGGGATGGATTTTGCATAATATTTCAGAAGGCGGCGCATGTTTTGCAGTAGCTGCCAGAACAAAAGATAAAGATATGCGTATGGCAGCATTGTCCGCAGGGATAGGTGCGATTGTATCAGGAGTTTCAGAGCCTGCTTTATATGGTGTGAATTTGAGACTTCGTAAGCCCATGATCGGACTTGTACTTGGTGGTTTTATCGGTGGATCAGTTGCAGGGTTTATGGGTGCAAAAGCGTTTAGCATGGGATATTCAAGTATATTGGGCGTTGTCATTTTTGAAAAAACGATTGCTGCAATTATAGCAGGTGTAATCGTTTCGTTTCTTGTATCATTTATTGTTACATTTGTTTTATTTAACGGAAAGGAAACAAAGTGATATGTTAGGATTTGGAAAAAGAAAATCTGTTTCACCAGGAAATATTGCAGCCGTTGTCAGTGGACAGATTATCCCCATTGAAAAAGTAAAAGACGAAGCGTTTGCGAAAAATGATGGGAGACGGTGTAGCGATTGTTCCGTCAGATGATTATATCGTATCTCCCTGTGATGGAACAGTGTCTATGTTGTATCCGACGCTTCATGCTTTTGCCGTTACAAGTGAAGACGGAATGGACATTTTAATTCATATAGGAATTGATACTGTGAAATTAAAAGGAAAAGGATTTCGGAGTTTTGTAAAGCAAGGGCAGAAAGTTCATGTCGGAGAGCGGATCATAAGAGTGGATTCTTATGACATGAAGAATAAGGGGATAGATCTGACAACTATGATACTGTTCCCTTCAGCCGATAAAAAGATAGCTGTAAAAAAAGAAGGCTATGCAGATCAGGGGAAAACAATAGTTGCATCCTATTCTGTATAGGAAATAAAAATAAAACAAGAAGAAAAGGAGATTTAGATTATGCAGAAATTCAGTAAAGACAGAAAAGTTATGGATAGTTTTCCGGAAGATTTTTTATGGGGAGGGGCTACTGCGGCAAATCAGTATGAGGGAGCATATCTTGAAAATGGAAAATTGCCATCGGTTGCGGATGTTCAGCCACATGGTGTATTTGGATATCCGGATCGCAATGCTAAATTTTATCCGACTCATGAAGGTATTGATTTTTATCATCATTATAAAGAAGATATTGCCGAGTTTGGGGAAATGGGATTCAAAGTATATCGTACAAGTATAGCGTGGACGAGGCTGTTTCCTACAGGGGAGGAAGACCAGCCAAATGAAAAAGGAATGGAATTTTATGACAAGATGTTCTATGAATTGAAGAAAAACGGAATGGAAATTATGATTACGATTTCTCATTACGAAATGCCGCTGAATCTGGCTGACAAATATGGCGGATGGAAGGATCGCCGGATGATTGATTTTTATGTACGTTTTGTTAAAGCTATGGTAAAGCGGTGGAAAGGTGTAGTTAAGTATTGGCTAACATTTAATGAAATCAATAATACTTTAAATGTTATTAATATGTTTGGTGATGGGACAACTGATGAAGATTACAAAAAACGTTTAACACATTTACATTATCAATTTGTCGCAAGTGCAAGAGCAGTACAAATTGGACATGAAATTGATCCTGAAAACAAAATTGGATGTATGCTTGGAGGAGCAATCACATATCCACATACATGTGATCCAAAAGACATGTTATTAAATCAACAAACAATGGAAGAAAACTTCTGGTATTGTGGAGATGTTCAATGCTTTGGTGCTTATCCTCCATTTGCAAAGAGAATTTGGAAAGAACATAACATTACAGATATAACCTGCAAGTGCACCTAATATAACTCCGATTACAATAAGAACTATATTAAATTCAGTCTTAAATACAATCTCGCATACAACAAGAATTATGAACTGTAATACACTTCCTATTCCTATAGCGTAACCCCATGCATAGTCAATCTTAAGTCTTCTTATTATGTATACAACAATTGCAGCCATCAGGAAGCTTACAAGGAAACAGGTATGCAGGGAGTCAGCTACACCACCGGTGTTCCGGCTATGATCGGTGCCATGATGTTCTTCAAAGGCGAATGGCAACGTCCGGGTGTAAACAACGTAGAAGAATTTAATCCGGATCCGTTCATGGAACAGCTCAATAAGCAGGGACTGCCTTGGCATGAAGTGTTTGATAAAGACCTAGAACTATAATAGAACGAATCAGAATGAAGAATATAGGAGATAAAGCACCGGAAGTATTAGGCATCAATGAAAAAGGTGAAGAGATCCGACTGAGTGCTTATAAAGGAAAAAAGATAGTACTATATTTCTATCCGAAAGACAGCACATCGGGCTGCACGGCACAGGCATGCAGTCTGCGCGACAACTATTCCGAACTGCGTAAAGCCGGTTACGAAGTAATCGGTGTCAGCGTAGACAGCGAGAAGTCGCACCAGAAATTCATCGATAAGAATAATCTTCCTTTTACACTGATAGCCGATACGGACAAAAAGTTGGTAGAAGAATTTGGTGTATGGGGAGAGAAAAAGTTGTATGGACGTGCCTATATGGGAACCTTCCGCACTACTTTCCTGATCAATGAAGAAGGAATCATAGAACGGATTATCACTCCCAAAGAAGTGAAAACCAAAGAGCATGCCTCACAGATTTTAAATCAATAAATCCATTAATTATAAGAATAAGGTATGGCAAAGAAAGACGAACTTAATTTTGAAACAGATAATAAAATGGCATCAAGCGAAAAACTGAAAGCCTTACAGGCTACCATGGAAAAGATAGAAAAGAACTTCGGTAAAGGTTCTATCATGAAAATGGGTGATGATAGTGTTGAACAAGTGGAAGTGATTCCTACCGGCTCCATTGCTTTAAACGTGGCACTTGGCGTAGGAGGATATCCTAGGGGAAGAATCATCGAAATCTATGGTCCGGAATCTTCCGGTAAAACGACTCTGGCTATTCACGCCATTGCCGAAGCACAAAAAGCCGGTGGTATCGCCGCTTTTATTGATGCCGAGCATGCCTTCGACCGCTTCTATGCAGCGAAATTAGGCGTAGATGTAGACAATCTCTGGATTTCTCAACCGGACAACGGAGAGCAGGCTTTGGAAATAGCCGAACAGTTAATCCGTTCTTCCGCTATCGATATTATTGTTATTGACTCCGTAGCAGCATTAACTCCGAAAGCAGAGATTGAAGGCGATATGGGTGACAATAAGGTAGGTTTGCAGGCACGTCTGATGTCACAGGCTTTGCGTAAATTGACCGGTACAGTCAGCAAAACACGTACGACTTGTATCTTTATCAACCAGCTCCGTGAAAAGATTGGCGTCATGTTCGGTAATCCGGAAACAACGACAGGTGGTAACGCATTAAAGTTCTACGCTTCTGTACGTATAGATATCCGTGGCAGCCAGCCAATCAAAGACGGTGAAGAAGTTCTTGGTAAACTGACTAAGGTGAAAGTGGTGAAGAACAAAGTAGCACCTCCTTTCCGCAAAGCAGAATTTGATATCATGTTTGGTGAAGGTATTTCTCACTCCGGAGAAATCATCGATTTGGGCGCAGAACTGGGAATCATCAAAAAGAGCGGTTCATGGTATAGCTACAATGACACTAAACTGGGTCAAGGACGTGATGCAGCCAAGGTATGTATCAAAGATAATCCCGAACTTGCTGAAGAATTAGAAGGATTGATCTTCGAAGCCTTGAATAAAAAATAAGTTGTCTCAACCGATTCAACTATAAATAATATAAGCTGTCTCATTCGATGTTTTGAGACAGCTTATTTTTAGCTTAAACATAAGAAATGCCCCCCATCTGAATCCTCGCAGTACAATTCAGATAGGGGACATTTCTTTCACTTTTTATACGAAATAGATATAGGCTAATGTACTTAAACTTATGACCACCCATAACAAAACGCCTTGGATCAAAGGTTTGACACCGACAGATCTTAGAACATCCAAAGAAAGGGAAGCACCTATAAAAAACATGGTAATAGTCAATGTCTTGCGTGCAATTCCATTGATGGCGGCACCTAACTGCGGCACGCCATTCAGCAAATATGTATTCGCAATCATAGCTAGAATAAAGAAGAAAATAAACCAGGGAATACTTATCTTCTGACCTTTACTTTTAAATATAAAAGAAGTGGCGAATGCCATTGGTATGATCCAAAGAGCACGAGTCAACTTGATAGTTGTAGCAACCTTCAGCGCTTCTTCACCATAAGCAGCACCTGCTCCCACCACAGAACTGGTATCATGAATAGCAATGGCAGCCCATGTGCCAAACTGATGTTCGGTCATATCCAAAGCATGTCCGATAGCCGGAAAGATAAAAAGCGCAATAGCATTCAGAATAAAGATCGTTCCCAATGCCACAGACATTTCACTGTCTTTAGCTCTCAGCACCGGCCCTATTGCCGCAATAGCACTACCACCACAGATAGCAGTTCCCGAACTAATCAGATAGGAAGTATTTCTGTCTATCTTGAAGATTTTACGACCAATAAACCAGCCGATGAGCAACGTGCCTACCACAGAAATAACAGTAAACTCCATCCCTTCTTTACCGGAAGCCAAAGCCGACTGAAGATTCATACCGAATCCCAATCCTACTACAGAATATTGCAGCAAATATTTAGATGTCTTTTTATTAAATTTGGGATGTGCCTGTCCGCAGGTTAATGCGAAAATAAGTCCGAGAAACAAAGCTACCGGAGGAGTCACCCATGCGGACCATGCTTGTAAACCAGGAATATAATCTAAAAATAAGAAAAAAGTTAAAGTAGAAAGTATTGCAACGTAAATTGTCTTGTTGTTGGTTTGCAACGTTTTTGTAGCGCTTGAAATCATTTTTTTATCTTTTTATAATTTTGCGGGTGCAAAGGTACGGCAAACAATCAAGACAACCCAATTGTTTCTAATTATGTATTATAACTTTTTGTTATAGCCACTTCTCTTATTGTTACATTATGCTCCTACGATGTCCTTTCCAAATGGTGATAATGCTAACGCAGCCAACTTAAAGTGCTGCAAACCAAAGGGTATCCCAATGATGGTGATACATAGGACAGCTCCAAAAACCAGATGTGACAAACAAATCCAAATACCACCCAAAAATATCCATAAAACATTCATCAGTATATAAAGGCATCCGCTTGAACGCCCACCACTCCTTACTTCTTTTCCAAAAGGCCACAAAGCAAGTCCTGCCAACTTCAATGTTTGCATACCGAAAGGTATACCTACAATTGTAAGCATCATCAATATACTTGAGATTAAGTACTCCACTGCCGTAAAAATACCGCCAAGCAATAACCATAACAAATTCATTAAACAGCCCATAAGTATCAGTTCTAATATTTATTTAGTATTTTCTTTGTTGTCTCATCCAGCCTGCCTTGAAAATACAGATCAATTACCTTTTGAAATAAATCATCAGAAGCAACTTCATTAAAAAGTGTCATACACGACAGCACTTTCATTGCGTCCAATCCTCCGAATACATCTACCGCAGTCTTACCTTTCAGTTGCAAAAATACTGTTGTTATTTCACGGAGTCTCACTCCCAAAATGGGATGAGCAAGATATGCTTCGGCCTCCTCTTTACCACAAATTCCATAATACTGAGAATTATAGCTCATTCCCAGTCCTTTTAACTGAGGAAATATGTACCAAATCCAATGAGAATATTTTTTCCCATTTTTCACTTCTGCAAGTGCTTGGTTATAAACACCTTGCTGGGCATCTAGAAAACGCTGTAATTTATAATCTACCATATATATCTTCTCATACCACATTCTTGATGTATACAAAGATATGTGTATTTTGCATATAATTGATAGATTATTCTAAAAAAGAACACGAATCAATCCTTTAGCAATCTAAAGATATCTTTGGATTACTAAAGGATTAATGGAAGAAATGTAATTCTGAAATAAAAATTACTCTTTAACAGGTCTAATTGCCATTTTAATCATACTTGCATTCCAACTAGCATTATAATAATAACTTGTAGAATTATAATAGAAAACATAGCCAAAACGTCCATAAGTATCACCGTAAGATTCTCCAACCCAATAATAACCACTATTCTCGTCCACTAGCTGTGTAGCTCCTGCCGGTCCACTTGCCGGAAGCATATAACCCGTAGAGGGTAAAAAGATGCTATTTCCGTTACTACCTGTTACTTTCATACCACTGACTCCGTTTATTGTTGCTCTTGTCCATGTACATTTCTTAATCAAATCTATTTGCTCAGCCTTATTGGGCAATCTCCATGAGCCTCCCCACATTGCACGTGCTATGTCATATTTGCTTCCACAGATATTATCAATATTAGGAGCCTGATAATCAGGCATAACTCCTACATTATCAACATCTCCCCATAGAAAATAGCCACCTTTCTCCGAAGATGTTATTGCTCCCAAATTAAATGAAGCCCACCTCACACTAAGTCCTAAATTTACAGCTTTATAAAGTGATTGTTCTCCCAAAGGAATAACTATTTCTGTTCCATCTTTGAGTATTAATCTGAGTTCATCTTCCGTTGCCTCTACAGATTCAAAAAATGAATCACCATCCATTCCAGAAGCTTTAACTGCCTTCCCGTATTCGTCAAGCAATTTGGAATAAGTATAACCTTTATCATAGCTTATGATCCAATATCCATCAGAGTCTACTTTCAATAGTGGCGTGATAGCATCCGTTCCTGATGCAGGAATCTTGTTTCCATCACTATCATTAAGCCATGTTGTTTCACCATTAATAGTTTGTACCCAATAGTATCTACCGTTATAATAACGGACATTGATTACGGGAGCATCTTTTCCATTAATCCCATCTTTTCCATCTGAAACCGTGATATGCGAACCATCTGAAAATGTGAGTGTATAGCCATCTCCCAATGTAGTAACATTGGTTAGATATAACCTATTTTGAAGTGCCCCTACTAAAGCACTAATCGATGTGATATCATTATTCAATGCTTTCAATTGGTTCTCAATAGAGGTCACTCTGTCATCTAAAGAATTAACTCTATCCCATAATTCGCTGTCATCGTATTCGTTACACGCAGTTGTGCACATTAATAACAGCACAAACTGATAAATAAATCTAAATGTTTTCATTTTTTTATTTTTAATCCAAACTTAGAATCGAAGATTTCGACTATCTGATTTTTATGAGTATATTTTATCTATTATCCAAATACTTATTTGCCGTTTTAGTCTATTGTGCAGCAATACTTACCTTAAAATATCCATCAGGGAAATTCTGTATGTAATCCCCACTAAAGTAGAACTGCACATATGCTACATCTCCTGAGCCAACATATCTCAACATAGGATCATAAATTTGACCAGTTCCTGTAAGTGATAATGTTCCACTACCGGTAAGCTTATAATTTGAATCATACACCTCATAACGCAATCGCTTGCTATAGTTTACATCATTAAAACTACCAAGATACTCTAAATTTATATGCATATAGGTGGATTTCCTATTGAACTTGAACACATCCACATCTCTAGTAGAAGACAATGAGAATTTCATTGACTGCCCATCCTTGATGGTGTTTGCGTTAGAGAAATTATTGTTATACTCACTCTCTATATATTCTGGTATTACATTTACATAGACTCTCTCATTTCCGCTACTTAAACGTGTTATGTATCCTGTTGGTTTAATTCCAACTATACCTATTTTCAATCCTGTAGCAGTCCCATCTGCATCAATAGAAATTACTGATGGTTCAGAAACAACATTTACAGGTTCATAGAATACAAAATCACTCAGATTGCCAAAAATATTCAACACAGAACTACCTTGCTTAGAAGTATAGCTGATTTTCTGAGATTCTCCTACGGCCAAAGTTAACATAGGATAAATAGAGTAAGTCTCACCTGTATTACTCCAAGAGAAATCAGATATTCGAGAATGAACAGTATATTCTTTAGATACTCCACTATTTTTATCTTTAACAACAACATTTGCTTCTCCATAACCTACAATTTTAACAGTTGCATTGCCACCACTACCACTGACTGTCAAGACTCTGATATCAGAAGAACTCCATTCATAATCCGTTACAGCATCACTTGGTTTACAAGTGACAAAAAAGTTATAACTATCACCTACATAAGCATATAATGTTCCATTGAACAGTATATCAAGAGCAGTAACTTTCACTACCGTTGCCTGTATGACGGTTACTGTTTCCGTCTTCTTTCCATCCGAAGAAGTAAAAGTTATCTTGCCAGTACGGCTCTTACCTGTCGTATTGGACATTATATTAAATTTCTTCATACTGTTTGATATAGAGCGTGTAGGTATTTCTGTAATCCAATCATTAGAAATTGACACACCATAGTCGATATTACTCTTCAGTTGAACGTTAATGCTTGTAGTATTCCCATCAATATTATAAGAAGACTGAGTAAGTACAAGAATTGCGCCACCACTCTGATAAACCTTCAGAGTATCACTGATGTCGTTGTATTTGAAATAGATTTCACCTTCACGCTTATCATATTCATCACTGCTTGCTACAGAAAATGCAGATGTTGTTTTTGATAATCCACGATGAACATTAACTGAAGAGTTAGCCCTACTAATCCAGCTGTTGCATGAAGGAGGAATTTCAATAGAGTACTCAACATTACTATTAACATCAACAAAAAATGTTCCACCATTTTGGGGGACTTCAACCTTGTTGTTTGAAAGCAGTATAGCATCCTTCTGATTTTGCTTAATGGAAACACTTTCTTTCTTGTTTCCGTTGGCATCTTTGAATACTATAACAGCCTCACGGTCAGCATATGTGTTATTTGCACTTATCTCATAGACAAGAGTATGGCTTGAAACTGCACGAGATAAATTTGCAGATTGAATCCAATCAACATTAGGCATATCTATTTCATATTCAAAGTTGCTGCTGATGTCAATTGATGCCCGTCCACCATCACCGCCAAAAGTATATTCATTTTGAGAAAGAATAAGAATAGCAGAACCCGTCTGATACACCTTTACTGTTTCATCCGATTCGCCGGAAGTGATAATGATTTCTCCTTCACGTTTATCATATTCTTCACTTGGGGATATTGCAAAAGAATAAAAGCTAGTAGACAAGCCACGTGTACGTTCAGAAATAACTGGTTCAATCCAAGTCCTGCTATTTTCAGCAACAGTCACATTATAATCAATATTTGACTTTACCTGTAAATTAATAATTCCCCCATCTTTATCAACCTCAAATCGATTCGATGTCAATGTTAAAGCATCTTTTTGTTTCTGATTGATCATGATGCTTTTAGTTAATTCATCAACACTGAGCTTTAAAACAACATTCCTGTCATCATATCCAGTATTACTAGCCACCACAATAGTTAATGTGACATTTCCAGCTTTACCACTCGAAGGAGACACTGTACACCAATTATCCCCATTCTGCGTCTCGGCAAGGGAAACTGACCAGTCCTTGTTAGTGGAAAAAGAAATTGTAGCCCGTTCACCTTCTGATGAGACATTGATTCCTTGACTAAAAATTGTCTCACATTCAGATGTAGGTACGATTTCTGTTTCTACTCTAACTTCATTCTTTTCGTTCTCTTCACCGCATGAAAACAAAAAGACAAGACATAAACACATTAATAATAATGTTATTCGACTAATTTTAAAT
>ENA-OOWO01002377-OOWO01002377.1-human-gut-metagenome-genome-assembly--contig:-NODE-2377-length-10946-cov-2.480856_pt1 | contig 10946 bp, 14 predicted proteins | sample MGYA00241579_ERZ501327 | MGnify/ENA primary metagenome ERZ501327 (study PRJEB25962, sample SAMEA2042836) | human gut metagenome | biome: human gut; feature: human-associated habitat; material: faeces...
GACGTACAGACGGAGTTAGAATTATCAGGACTAGATCCAGACGAGTTGGAGTTTATGGATGCAGATGAACGAAGAGAAGCACTGGAAGATGCCGGACTGGATCCAGATGAATATGATTTTTAAGGAAGGAGCATTTACAATGGCAAAAGTATTTATCACACTGACAGGAACAAAACATTATTTTGGAAATGATTTTCTCAAAAAAGGAACGAAGATCCGACTGGAGAAAGAACCAGACAATGAATATGATAAAGAAGCAATCAAAGTAACCTATGAAGGTCTTGGAAAAATCGGATATGTAGCAAACAGTTCATACACCGTAATTGGCGATTCTATGAGTGCCGGTCGTTTGTATGACAAGATCGGGAAGACTGCTTATGCGAAAGTTGAGCTGGTAACACAGGCTGGAGCAATATGTAAGATTTGTAAGAAAAGCCTTAAAAACGAAATAAAGGAGACAATGAACGATGAAAAATAAAGAGATGTTAAGAAAAATCTATTATGAAAATAAAGCGATAAACAGAAATATGCAGAGACTGGTGAATATTGGGTTGATCGGAATACTTAGTGGCGCTGCTAAAGAAGCGAAAGTGTCTGATGATTCGAATGCGAAAAGCTTAGCAAAGGCAGGAATGGTCATGATAGCCATAACAGAAGGATTACTTCTGTTTAGTGATATTCTGGATTATCGTAAAAGCAGAATTGAAGAAAAGTTGGAGAAATAACAATAAAATGTATACAAAAGAACAGAACGCCGAAATTGAAAAAGTAGGCCGGGTATTTGCCGACTACATCTCGCTGGTTCCGAAATCTGCATCTGAAGAATGACAACAACATTCTGATCGGCAGTATCCAGATCTTTTAATTTTTCTTTTAAGCTGCTTATTGCTTCTTCTTCGGCTTCGGATGGCATGGCAAACAAGACATGATTGATGACAGGAGAAAGAACAGCTGTCAGCAATCCTACCCGAAAGCCGTATTTATAAGCGGCAATTAAGGTAAAAAAGTAAATTGGTAATAAAGTCGGTCCACCGTAAGGAACGAGGTGGCACAGTTGTGGAAGTGCGATGTTGCCTGCTACGAATAACAGGGCGAACAGGTAAGTTTTCACATTGCTGTAATTCAGCGAATAGAGTTTGGCGGATGTTTCCATTTTCATTGATGACTTTAATGTTTAGATTGATGATATCTTAAAGATTAGACTATTCTCGTTTGAAAAAGTTTAATCGGTCTCATAATTTCTTGGCCGGTCAAATCATGATTGGGCTTTGATGTTTACAAAAGTAGTACAAATTTTCAATGAAACGTATTATTTTATCGCTTTTTGTTTATTCATTGAAGTGCGTGAACCGGAACAGTGGATTTCTCCTTCCGGTGACAATGAAAAAAATGTATGATTTATGAATCATCGGTGTTTGTGTTTATAATAAACTTTGTGATAGTTTTAGTAAAACGGTATCTGAGTTTATTATAAACGATGTAATCCCGTTTATGGCTTTCTGTGCTGAAATTTGGCAACAAAAAAGGCTGCGATTTCCATTGGAAGTCGCAGCCTTCAGCTTGTATACTGATGACTCATATCTTATTTGTTATAGGGAAATAGATATGTCTTGTTGTAATATTGTACTTTCCTTACGGACTGATCAATCTTGACTGTATGTTACCGTTCATGTGATACATTACAGCAGGTATGTTGAAAGACAGACTTCTTTTCATTGGTTACGGTTTTATAGGTTTATTATTGTTCTGCTTACAAATATACAACATTAAAAAGGCTTTGTCAAGTCCTGACAGAAATAACCCGTTAAACTCTGAGAAAGTATCCTGTTTAGAAATTAATATCGGATACGTTCTTCTTGCATTCTTCAAGTCTTTCCAGCGCCTCCTTGGATAACTGCGGATAATGTAAGTCCAGTTTTTCCATGCGTTCACAGATAATTTGCCCGACGGCATATCGCATGAACCATTTGTTGTCTGCCGGAATCACATACCACGGGGCAATCTCTGTTGAAGTTTCTGTCAGTACATCCGAGTAGGCTTTCATGTAGTCGTCCCAGTATTGCCGTTCCTTGACGTCGGCAGAAGAGAATTTCCAGTTCTTTGATTCATCGTTCAGTCTCTCCATGAATCGTTTCTTTTGTTCGGCTTTCGAAACGTTCAGAAAGAATTTGATGATGACCGTCCCGTTTTCAGTCAGATAACGTTCGAAATCATTAATCTGCCGGTAGCGGCGTTTCCAAAATTCGTTGTCTATATCTTTCGCTTTTAGTATTCCGGGTAGCTTGTTGGATAACAGGATTTCGGGATGCACTTTGGCTATCAGTACATCTTCATATTGGGAACGGTTGAAGATTCCGATTCGTCCCCGTTCGGGGAGCGAACGATTGATTCTCCATAAGTAGTCATGATCCAGTTCTTCGGCAGAAGGTTGCTTAAAGGAGTACACCTGACACCCTTGCGGATTGATGCCGGACATTACATGCTTGATCGTTCCGTCTTTTCCGGCAGCATCCATTGCCTGAAAAATAACCAGAACCGAGTAGCGGTCTTGTGCATAAAGCATACTTTGCAGTTCTGACAGCTTTTCGATATTTTGGGCTAACTGTTCTTTGGCATCCTGTTTGGACATATCAGCAGTAAATGAGGGATTGAAATCGGATACATGATGTTCCTTCCCCGGTTTGGCTGTAAGCTCTTTTAAGACTTCTTTTTTCATTGTTGTATAATTAGGTTGTTATAGGTATATAACAGTTGAATAAAGAAATCAGTTCTTGCCAAATTAAGAGTGTTGAATAGTAATTCCCCAATTATGTATCAACAGATTCTACATAATTCCACACTAATTCCACAATTATATTTATATTGTCTGCTGTTTATATGTTTGATTATCAGTTATATATGGCGGAGTGAAACGTTTGGCATCTGCTTTGCTATATATTAAGTACAAGAAACAATAGTTCTATTATTCACACTTAAAAAATTACGATTATGAAAAAGGTATTAGTAGCAGTAGCATTGGTATTGGGATTAGGCAGTTCTGTAGCATTCGCACAGGAAGTAAGTAACACTCCGGCAGTGGAAACTCAGACACAAGCTCCACAGGATGAGTATACAAAGATTGAAGTGAAAGATTTGCCGGAAGCAGTGACACAGGCAATAACGAAAAGCTATGAAGATGCTACCATCAAGGAAGCGTATGTTGCCGAAAAAGAAACCGGTAAGGTTTATAAAGTAATTATCACTACAAAAGACGCCCAGGAAGTAACCGTACTTCTGAATGAAAAAGGAGAAGAAGTTAAAGAGATAAAGTAAAACTTCGAAAGTAATAACTCATAGAGAGGTTCCGGTTCGTGATGAATCGGGACCTTTCGTTCGATGTATTAGGTTCTGTAAAATATAGTCGGTAGTAATATATATAGTAACAAAGCAAGGAGGCTTACGACTTATTTTTAAGTAATTCATAATAATGTGCATCAATGAACTGGCCATTTTTGAAGCAAGCCTTACGATGTATTCCTGCTTTCTGAAATCCTGCTTTCTCTAGCACACGCATGGATGCGGCATTGTGTTCATATACCGTAGCATATAGGCGTATTACGTCTGTACGCTGAAAATAATGTTCTATGGCTCTTTTCAAAGCAGCTGTTGCAAGGCCCTTGTTCCAGTATGTTTCCGAAATCCAGTAACCGACTTCTGCATTGAAGCGTTCGACATCCGTCCCGCGGACGAATCCGATATTACCGATTGCCTCATGATTCGCCTCGATGCAATATTCATTCTGTTCCACTTGTTCCGAAGCGTATTTAATGAAGGCATCAGCATCTGTTTCTGTATATGGAAAAGGCAGCCCGTCACGACAGTTATCCCATATCTTCTTATTATTCAGATGCCTTGCTAAGGCTTTGGCATCAGATACTTTCCATGGACGAAGTATAAAATCCATATTCTTATTCTTTGTAGCTATTATGGTTTCTTTCCCGAATCTTTCCCCATGCGTGTGTGTCAAACAGGCAACTGCTGCGCATAGTCTCATACATCACCTTAAATCTCGACATCGGAATGGTATAACTCAGTATATCAGCCTCAAAATAAGGGCGTACAGAAGGATCAAAGAATCCGATGAATGTTCTGTATCCGCCTTTACGATTCTCCAGAATCGTCTGTGTGACCACAGAACTGCATCCCGACCCGAAAGTGGAAATCACTGTATCCTCCTTATTATTATCGAAGAAAGCCCAGGTGGTCAGTCCGGATAATATATCGGGATTGACCAGAAAAAGGATTCCTTCCAAATGATCGAACGTTTCCACTTTATCTATACGGGCAAAATGCAGATATTCCTTTTCTGCCCTTGGTACTCCCAGTTGCTCAATAAAGCTTTTTACCATTTCCGGCGTCTGCTTATATCGTTCCTTTAGAGATACGAACGTCGGCACGTGCTCGGGCATATCGGTGAATCCGGTATAAAACTTACCGCCGCCGCAACCAATTGTTTCCGCATTCAGGCTGATGGTATTACCTTCTCTGACTTTACTCATGCTTTTAAAGAAGCATCCGTTCACTTTCCCGGTTTCATTTTCAAGAATGTCCGAGTACCAGAATACGATAGGCAATTCAGCATATTCGCCAAAAGCTTCCCGATAGTTTTCGATGAATTTTTTTATTTCCATAATTAGGTATTTTATCTACGTACAAAGTTAAAATAAAAAAGTAAGGAGCAAAGAATAAAGTCCGAAAATATACGTTTGGTATACGGAGCGATGGAGCACTGAGGGACGCTATCAGATCAAAGTTTCTATGATGAATGCGATGGAACTATCGGCAAGAATGAATCTGAATAAATGTCTGAAACTAAGTTTGGTAGCAGAGATGAATGGCGCATTAGCACTGGTGGAAAGGGAAAGATGCCATGTTCTCTCAGCAATACATCATTGTAGGATTACAGTTGGAACTGAATCTTAGTTCTTCTTTCGCCATAACCGCTACCGGAGGATTATCGTGCAACCAGATTGTTTATTACACAACACGTACACTGAAGACCTTTTTCGAAGATATGTCCAGAGATACGGACCCTTATTTCAAACTGGCTGTATATGTTTCGATGGGAATGAAGTATAAGTTTTGAAAAAGTAGTAACTTTATCGCCATGTCAGTGAAACGAACATTATATTCAGCATTAAAAGTCATAGGGGTATTTCTGATCATATCCTTGATATTCAGGTGCCCGGTATCACCGGGATAGAGTTTGCGCAAAGCATTCAATATGGCTTCTGACTTTATTACAGACTCTCACTGGAACACCCATACGTTAAGTTTTGGTCTTATTTCATAAAAAAGGGTATTTTGCAAAAGAAAAAGGAGAGAACATAGTGCATTATTCCCGCGAAATGCCGTTATTTGCACTCACTAAACAATAAAAGGTTTATTTCGATTTGATTATTTCACATGAATCTTCTCATTTATTGAGCATATCCATCTCTGATTAAGAACTTCCAAAGAACTTTGTTATTGAAATTATTAATTTTTTATATTTGTATTTTATGAATTTGTACATTGGAAATCTTAACTATAACGTTAAGGAATCAGACTTGAGAAACGTAATGGAAGAGTATGGAGCAGTTGCTTCAGTTAAATTAATCACAGATCGTGAAACAAGAAGATCAAAAGGCTTTGCTTTTATTGAAATGCCGGATGATACAGAAGCAGCTAACGCTATCAAAGAATTGAATGGTGCTGAATATGTAGGCCGTCCGATGGTAGTTAAAGAGGCTTTGCCGAAGAACTAATTGACTGAATAACAATCAGTATATAAAAAGAAGGTGTGTTGGTGATCCTAACACACCTTCTTTCGTTTCTGCAGAATCCTGGCCGGACTATTTCTTAAAGTCCAAAGAATTTATCTCTCTTTTTATTGTCTGCGGTTATTTTTTTCTTACCTTTGGTTCACTAACAACAAACCGATAGAAGATGAATCAAGAACTTTTAATGAATCCTAACTGTCTGGTGGCTGCTTTGGAAAAGCCTGCCGCCGAGTTTACTAAGGCAGATATTATTTCTTTTATTCAGAAGAATAATATCCGTATGGTCAATTTCATGTATCCTGCTGCTGACGGGCGACTGAAAACATTGAATTTTGTAATTAATAATGCGGCTTATCTGGATGCGATCCTTACTTGTGGAGAGCGGGTGGACGGTTCCAGCCTGTTTCCTTTTATAGAGGCGGGGAGTAGCGACCTGTATGTAGTGCCTCGTTTCCGTACCGCTTTTGTCGATCCGTTTGCAGAAATACCGACACTTTCGATGCTTTGTTCTTTCTTCAATAAAGACGGTGAGCCATTGGAAAGTTCTCCGGAACATACTTTGCATAAAGCGTGTAAAGCATTTACTGATGTCACAGGTATGGAGTTTCAGGCGATGGGTGAGCTGGAATACTATGTTATTTCACCGGATACAGGAATGTTTCAGGCTACAGATCAACGCGGTTATCATGAATCTGCTCCGTATGCTAAGTTTAACGATTTCCGTACGCAGTGTATGTCATATATAGCTCAGACGGGTGGGCAGATAAAATATGGTCATTCCGAGGTTGGGAATTTTACATTGGATGGCATGATTTATGAACAGAACGAAATAGAGTTCCTGCCTGTTCGTGCCGAAGATGCGGCAGATCAATTGATGATTGCCAAATGGGTGATTCGTAACTTGGGATACAGATATGGGTATAATGTGACATTCGCGCCTAAGATTACGGCTGGAAAAGCCGGGTCAGGTCTACATGTTCACATGCGTATTGTAAAGGACGGACAAAATCAGATGCTGAAAGACGGTGTATTGTCGGAAACAGCCCGTAAGGCAATCGCCGGAATGATGGAACTTGCTCCTTCTATTACAGCCTTTGGAAATACCAATCCTACTTCTTACTTCCGTTTGGTTCCTCATCAGGAAGCACCGACCAATGTTTGCTGGGGAGATCGCAACCGTTCTGTATTAGTGCGTGTACCGTTGGGCTGGGCTGCCAAGACCGATATGTGTACTTTGGCAAATCCATTGGAAAGCGAAAGTCATTTTGATACCAGCCAGAAACAAACGGTAGAAATGCGTTCTCCGGATGGTTCGGCAGATTTGTATCAGCTGCTTGCGGGACTGGCTGTTGCCTGCCGTCATGGTTTTGAGATAGAACAGGCATTGGACATTGCAAAGAGAACGTATGTAAATGTAAATATCCATCAGAAAGAGAATGAGGACAAGCTGAAAGCATTGGCTCAATTGCCGGATAGTTGTGCGGCATCTGCCGAATGTTTGCAAAAACAACGTGCTGTCTTCGAGCAATATAATGTATTTAGTCCGGCTATGATTGACGGTATTATACGCAAACTCCGTAGTTATGAGGACAAAACATTACGTGCCGATCTGGAAGGCAAACCGGAAGAAATGCTGGAACTGGTACATAAGTATTTCCACTGTGGATAAGCAATAAAAGCATTCTGCTTATAAAAATACTACAAATAAAGGAGGGTGCACTTCACAATCGCGGTGGCACCCTCTTTTATTTAATCTTCATTGTTATCTTCTTCGTCATCTACCAGGTTATTGAGTTCAAGTTCCAAGTCTACCAAGTCTTGTTTCCATAACTTTATGATATCTTTCGGTGTATCTTTGGCTGCCTTCTTGATTCTTTCCTGAGCAACAGATACTTCATGCTCTAATTGACTACGTCTGCTCATACAATTCAATATTTAATTAATAAAATTATAAACAAACAGTAAGGAGAATAGTTCGATGGGATGAATTTAAAAATGGACGGGATGAACTATTTATAAATAAGGGCTGTTGTAGTCTAAAATCTTTTTAAATATACAATTATGCTCAATTTATTAGCCGTGTTTTTAGTCTGTTCAGGTATCGGAATTGCAGTTCACATAGCAATCGATCTGACACATCGTCCACAATCAATGAAGATAATGAATGCAGTATGGATATTGACTGCATTGTGGGGAAGTTACTTAGCTTTATGGGCTTATAATAAGTTCGGACAAGGTGCTCCCATGAAGATGGGAGGTGGTGAAATGAAAATGGATATGTCCGGTATGAAAGACATGAATATGGATATGTCGATGGGAGATATGTCCATGAAACATCCTCATTGGCAGTCTGTGGCTTTATCGGCTTTACATTGTGGAGCAGGCTGCACATTGGCTGATATAATAGGAGAGTGGTTCACTAATTATATCCCGGTAACCGTTGCAGGAAGTCAGCTTATAGGAAACTGGGTACTTGATTTTATATTGGCGTTAATCATCGGAGTTTATTTTCAATTCTATGCTATTCGGGAGATGGAGAGGATATCGGTGGGAAAGGTACTGTCCCGTGCTTTTAAAGCAGATTTCTTTTCTCTGTTGTCTTGGCAAATCGGAATGTATGGCTGGATGGCAATCGTTTATTTTGTTTTATTTGTCAATGAGCCTTTGCCTAAAGACACATGGATATTTTGGTTTATGATGCAGCTGGCTATGCTTTTTGGCTTTTTCTGTGCTTATCCGATGAATGCTTTATTAATAAAGTTAGGCGTGAAAAAGGGAATGTAAATTTCAGATATTACTTTATCATCGCGGGGATATATTGGTACATAAAATAGAACCACACGGAGAAACAAAAGCCCAAAGCTCTATTTCTCCGTGTGGTTCTATTTATCTTTTCAGTAACTTAGGAATATCCGAAGGCTCTTGTGCAACTCGTATGCCGGCAGCTTCTAAAGCCTCTATTTTGTCTTTTGCCGAGCCGGAACCTCCCGAGATAATGGCTCCTGCGTGGCCCATCTGTTTTCCCGGAGGAGCAGACTGTCCGGCAATAAATGCTACTACAGGCTTATTTACATGACTGCGAATATATTCAGCAGCCTGTTCTTCCGCGTTTCCTCCGATTTCTCCGATTAACACAATTGCTTTCGTTTCAGGATCATTCTGGAACATTTCCAGTAGTTTAAGGAAATGCAGACCTACCACAGGATCTCCTCCGATGCCGATTGCAGTAGACTGTCCCATACCATTAGTCGTTAAGTGATATACTATTTCATAAGTGAGTGTTCCACTACGGCTGATGACACCGACATTTCCTTTCTGAAAGACTTGTCCCGGAAGGATTCCTACCATACTTTCTCCGGGAGAAATAAGTCCCGGACAGTTGGGGCCAACCAACATTGCCCCTCTTTGTTCGGCAAACCGATGTGCTTTAATGACATCCAGAGTCGGAATACCTTCTGCAATACAGACTATTAGCCGGATGCCTGCATCCGCAGCTTCCATAATGGTATCTGCTGCAAAACGGGCCGGCACAAAGATGATGGAAGTATTAGCCTGTGTCTGTTTTACAGCTTCATACATCGTATTGAATACCGGAATACCGTCTACTTCCGTACCTCCCTTGCCCGGAGAAGTGCCGCCAACGACATTCGTTCCGTATTCTTTCATCTTCTTGGCATGAAAAAGCCCGTCTCTACCGGTAATACCTTGTACAATCAAACGGGTGGATTTATCTATTAATATACTCATTGTTCCTTCATTTTTTATGTGATTTCATCTTAAGATTTGATAGCCATTAAAGCGGCTTCCTGCATAGTTGTAGCTATCTGAAAACGGCTATGGTTGCGTAAAAGATCACGTCCGAGATGCTCATTGGTTCCTGTGAGCCGGACAATGACAGGTATATCACTCTTAATCTGATCGAATGCCTGAATAAGACCGATAGCTACATCGTCACAACGGGTGATTCCTCCGAAAATGTTTATCAGGACGACCTTTACTTTCTCGTCCTGTAAGAGAAGTTTCATAGCTTCAACCACCTTGACAGGGTTCGAACTACCGCCAATATCAAGGAAGTTGGCAGGATTTCCCCCATGAAGTTTTATCATATCCATTGTTGCCATAGCAAGTCCGGCGCCATTTACCATACAGCCTATATTTCCATCCATGTGAACGTAGCTGAATCCTTTGTTTTTAGCATCCGCTTCTACTTTTTCTTCTTCTGTAGGATCAAACAAACTCAGTACATCCGGATGGCGGTAAAGAGCATTATCGTCAAAAACAATTTTGGCGTCAATAGCCATCAATATGCCTTTGGCGGTAAGAGCCAATGGATTTACTTCAACCAGCGATGCGTCATTCTCCATGAAAATTTTGTAGAGTGCTTGCAGAATAGCGGCCATTCTGCCGGCTTGTTCTATGTGAGGGAAGAGCGAGAATGCGAAACGGCGTGCCAGATAATCAGGCAGACCGATGAATGGGTCAATAGCATAGCGAATGATTTTTTCCGGTGATTGCCGGGCTACTTCTTCGATATCCATACCACCGGATGCACTCATCATCAGAACGACAGAACGTGTATTTCGGTCGATGGTGTAACTGACATAATATTCGGCAGCAATATCTACCGCCTCACTAACCAGTACTTGATTGACCGGAAGTCCTTTAATACTCATTCCGAGAATATTTTTAGCTTCCTGATAAGCATCTTCCGTATTGTTTACCAGTTTCACTCCTCCGGCTTTTCCCCGGCCTCCGGTTAATACTTGTGCTTTTATAACCACTCTGTCTGTTCCCATCCTCCGGTATGCAGCCAGGACGCCTGCGGCAGTACGGCATAAAGTGTGCCTCTCAACAGGTATTCCATACTTAGAGAAAATCTCTTTCGCTTGATATTCATGTATTTTCATGGCTCATAAATTTGAGTAAATGATTCCTATAATAAAAACAAAAGAAAGATTCGGAAAGTTTGCCGGAAAAGAAAAGTATCAGGGTGTTTTACAACATGTTCGTTTGTATTCCATTTATGGTTTTCATATAAAAAAAGCGTGTTGGCAATAGTTACCAACACGCTCTATATCACTTAAAGATAAAGTCTGCTTACGGATATTTATGCAATACCGTGAGCATTGACAGTACCGTCAATCT
>ENA-OOWO01002378-OOWO01002378.1-human-gut-metagenome-genome-assembly--contig:-NODE-2378-length-10945-cov-4.029752_pt1 | contig 10945 bp, 7 predicted proteins | sample MGYA00241579_ERZ501327 | MGnify/ENA primary metagenome ERZ501327 (study PRJEB25962, sample SAMEA2042836) | human gut metagenome | biome: human gut; feature: human-associated habitat; material: faeces...
GCGGGCGTTTTGCTCATTTTACCGGAAGGCTTGCGCGGGCGGGCAGTCTGTGGTAAGCTGAAAGCAGAAAAAACAAGATGGAGGGAACGACTATGAACCTGAAGGAAGCATTCCGCTACCAGAACAAGCTCCAGTCTCTGCTGGACGAGGCGCAGGGCATTCTGGACTGCGATGCCAACGTGACCAAGGTGGCCAACACCTATCTGCGCCATAAGGTGATGCCCGAGGCCGAGGACGAGACCGTTATGGACGTGGCACAGACCGAATATGCAGAGCAGATCACCGACGTTGCCCGGTTCATGCTCTATCTGCTGGAGGAAAAAAGCCGCCTGTTTGCCGCCATCCGCAAGGCAAAGGATGCACTGGACATGGATATGGACAGCGAGGTCAGCCTGAATGCCGCGCGGCAGAGCATTGCCCGCACCTTCAAACGGATGAACGACCTGCGCAGTTCTGAGCAGTTGCTCTCCGGCGGGGGCACCGGCTACCGCTTCAACGCTGAGGGCAACCAGATCTCCTACTGCTGCGATGTGAAGCGAGTGACCACCATCAACTACGACCGCAAGGTCATCCATGCGGCGCTGAGCAAACTGAACCGGCAGGCAGACGAAACCTCCAACCGGCTGGACCTCTGCCTTGTGACCTCCAAGGTAGACTACACTGTCCCCTTTGATGTGAACGCCAGCTTTGCCGAGGCATTTGAGACCTATCTGGAAAATGTCCAAAACTAAATAAACGTTCCACCGGCTATTTTGGGTGCGGCAAGCGCCGGGTGCACAGCTGCCGGTTCAGGTGCAGATGAACTATAACGCTGCACATTTCCGCAAGGAAGTTTTGGTACGGCTCACCTTACGAGCCAGCTATTATGAAAAAATCTTGCGTTCGGCTTTTCCGCCACCGCCAGACGCTTTTTCGCCGAAACCGTCCCTTGCTTTTTCCCGCATTCCTGCTTTTGCGCTTACGTCTCCATGGGCAGGCAGGCAAGCCACCCTTCATGAATTTTGCCCGCAGATTTTGCGGGCGCACACCTTCTGCGTGCCGGGCGGGCGCTTTGCGCCCCTGTGCACACAAAAAATGGCAGCCGTCCCTGCGCTTGCCGTATCCAAAATAGCCGGTGGAAAACCAAAACCGGAGGTATGAGCTATGAAAAGGTGTAAGCTGTTTTATCTCATCGGGCTGCTGTTTTTTCTTGCTGCGGCGCTGAACTTTGTTACCGGAGGGGATCACGCTACGGCAGTGGTATGGCGCTGCCTTGGCGCTACCTTTTTGTTGCTAGGGTGTTCGCAGCAGAAAAAATAAAGCAGCAAGCCGGCCCCGGCGGGAAAAGAACTACCGGGGCTGCAATTCTTTGCGGGGCTCGTTCGTATTCCAGATAAAGGAACTGAATTTCGACAAAAGACGAGGTGCGAGTATGTCAACGAAACCAATCAGCCCCACTGCCGCGACCCGCTTTGACCTGAGCGCAGCGGCCCTTCATATCCTTGCCATGGCGCTGATGCTGATGGACCACCTGTGGGCCACTTTGCTGCCCGCGCAGGAATGGCTGACCTGTGCCGGGCGGGTGGCGTTTCCCATCTTTGCGTTTATGGCGGTGGAGGGCTACTTCCACACCCATGACCTGAAAAAATACACCCTGCGTCTGCTGTTGTTTGCCCTGCTTTCGGAGATCCCCTTCGATTTGATGTACGGCGGTACATGGTTCTACCCGGTGCACCAGAACGTCATCTGGACGCTGCTTTTGGGCATTCTGGGCATCCATCTGATGGAAACGGTGCGCAAAAAGCAGAAAACAGGACTATACCTGCTGGTATCCGCCCTTGTGGTGGTGGCGGGCGCGGTGCTGGGCACGCTGGGCATGGTGGACTACTACGGCGCAGGGGTGCTGACTGTGTTCATCTTCTACTTTTTTCACGGGCACGGGCGCAAGTGGTGGTGTCTGCTGGGGCAGCTGGCTGCGCTGTACTGGGTCAACGTGGAGCTGCTGGGCGGGCTTATGTACCCCATTCAGCTCTTCGGCATGGACTTTGAGCTTTGCCAGCAGGGGCTGGCGCTGCTGGCACTGGTGCCCATCTGGCTGTACCGCGGTCGGCAGGGCTATCACAGCAAGCCTTTCCAGTATGCCTGCTACGCCTTTTACCCCATGCACATGCTGCTGCTGGTTCTGGTGCTGAATTTCGTGAACCGGTAAGGAAAACGGAGCGCTCCAAAGGCATTTTTATGCGTGGAGACGTAGAGGCAGATCACCGCTGAAATGGCCAAAGCGCATGCGGAAACTATTTCAATATCCCGTCGGTACAAGGCCGCTGCACAAACTCTGTGCGGCGGCTTTTTTGCGGCAAAAACCGACACTTGTTCACAAAAAGTTCAGCCTTTTGAGCAAAAAATACTATTTTTTTCGTGTAAAATAGACAATACGGATTGAATGCCGCCCGCGATTGGATTATAATAATAGTGTATGCAAAAACGCATCTGCTGCTTTTTTATGATTTTTTATCGCTTGAAAACAGCGTAGCTGCGCGATGCGGGCTACTGAAAAGAGAGAGCTGCCGTTGCGGGTCTTTGCCGCAAACGGCTTGTTTGCCATAGCAGCCGGGGCGTTATGTTCCGGTTATTTGTCCTTAGGAGGAAAAACAAGGTGAGAGTAGGTCTTGACATCGGTAGCACCACCATCAAGTGCGTGGTGCTGGGCGAGCATGATGAACTGCTGTATTCTACATACGAACGACATTATAGTCATATTCTGGAAAAGGCGCAGGAGCTGCTGCGGCGCATTGATGCCGAGCATCTGCATGGCCGCAAGGCGCTGCTCAGCATCTCCGGCTCTGCCGGTATGGGCTTGGCCGACAGCTGCGGTGTGCCCTTTGTGCAGGAGGTATTCTCCACCCGCGTGGCGGTCAAGCGCTTTATGCCAAAGACTGATTGTGTCATTGAGCTGGGCGGCGAGGATGCCAAGATCCTGTTTTTGACCAACGGCACCGAGGTGCGCATGAACGGCAGCTGTGCCGGCGGCACCGGTGCTTTCATCGACCAGATGGCCACTCTGCTGAAGATGAGCGCTGAGGAGATGAACAAGGCCGCCGAACAGGCGCAGCGCACCTATACCATCGCCAGCCGCTGCGGCGTGTTTGCAAAAAGTGACGTGCAGCCGCTGATCAATCAGGGTGCCCGCACCGAGGATATCGCCGCCAGCATCTATAAGGCTGTGGTCAACCAGACCATAGCCGGTCTGGCACAGGGCCGCCCCATCAAGGGCAATATCCTTTATCTGGGCGGCCCGCTCACTTTCAGCACCGTGCTGCGCAAGAGCTTTGACGAAGCGCTGAACGTGACCGGCACCTGCCCGGAAAACAGCCTGCTGTATGTGGCGCTGGGCGCTGCGTTGTATGCCGATAAGGAATTTGTGCTCACCGAGGTGGCCGATGCGCTGGACAAGTACGCCGCCACTGCTACCTATGCCAGCGAGCCGCCGCTGTTCGCCAGCAAGGAGGAGTACGAGGCTTTCCACGCACGGCACATGTCCCACAGTGTGCCCCGCGTGGCTTTTAGTGCCCACTGCGGGCCGGTGCATATCGGCATCGACTCCGGTTCTACCACCGTCAAGCTGGTGGTGGTGGACGAAAAGAGCCAGATTTTGTACACCAACTATCAGCCCAACCTTGGCAACCCGCTGCCTCTGATTCGGGAGCAGCTGCTCAAGATCTACAAGGAGCACCCGGGGCTGCAGGTGGCCAGTGTTACCACCACCGGCTACGGCGAGGAGTTGGTAAAGAACGCTTTCCGCTGTGATTACGGTCTGGTGGAAACGGTGGCGCATTTTACCGCTGCCAAGTACTTTATGCCGGACGTGGACTTCATCATTGACATCGGCGGGCAGGACATGAAGTGCTTCAAGATCGAGGACGGCGCCATCAGCAACATCTTCCTGAACGAGGCCTGCTCCTCCGGCTGCGGCAGCTTTTTGCAGACCTTTGCGCAGGCACTGGGCTATGACGTCAAGGAGTTTGCCGCGCTGGGTCTGTTCGCAGACCGCCCGGTGGACTTGGGCAGCCGCTGCACTGTGTTCATGAACAGCTCGGTCAAGCAGGCGCAAAAGGACGGTGCCAGCATCGAGAATATCTCCGCAGGCCTGTCCATCAGCGTGGTCAAGAACGCGCTGTACAAGGTGATCCGCGCTTCCAGCCCGGAAGAGCTGGGCCGCAAGATCGTGGTACAGGGCGGTACCTTTTATAATGAAGCCGTGCTCCGTGCCTTTGAAAAAGAGATGGGCGTGGAGGTCATCCGGCCGGACATTGCCGGTCTGATGGGCGCTTACGGCGCTGCTTTGTACGGCCTGCGCCAGAGCCATAAAAACAACCAGACCACCTCTGCCATGATGGACGAGCAGGAGCTGGAAAAGTTTGCACAGCAGGTGGTCAGCGTCAAGTGCGGCGGCTGCGGCAACCATTGCCAGCTGACCGTCAATACCTTTGCCGATGGCCGCAAATTCATCTCCGGTAACCGCTGCGATAAGCCCGTTACCGGCAAAAGTGAGGACAACAGCCTGAACCTGTACGCCTACAAGCAGCAGCTGCTGGCCAGCTACAAGCCTGTGCCCGGCAAGCGCGGTTCCATCGGCATTCCGATGTGTCTGGGCTTCTATGAGCTGCTGCCCTTCTGGTACGCCTTCTGGACGAGCCTTGGTTTTGCGGTGCACACCAGCCCGGTGTCCACCCGCGGGCTGTATCTGGCCGGACAGGCTACCATCCCCAGCGATACCGCCTGCTTCCCGGCAAAGCTGAGCCACGGCCACATCAAGGCGCTGAGCCAGATGCAGCTGGACGCCATCTTCTACCCCTGCCTGACCTACAATGTGGACGAGGGCTTGGGCGACAACCATTATAACTGCCCGGTGGTGGCCTACTACCCGGAGGTTCTGGCAGGCAACTGCCCGGAGCTGGAAGGCAAAAAGTTCATCTATGATTATGTGGGCATCCACCGTCCCAAGGATTTTGTGCACAAGATGGCAAAGGAGGTGCTGCCCAAGTACTTTGGCGGCATCTCCGAGCGGGAGGTGCAGGCCGCAGCCGATGCCGCCTACGCGGAGTACGAAGCGCACATGGCAAAGATCCGGGTAAAGGGCAGTGAGATCATTGACGAGGCGCGCCGTCAGGGTAAGCGCATCATTGTGCTGGCAGGCCGTCCCTATCATGTAGACCCGGAGGTCAACCACGGCATCGACCATCTGATCACCCGCCACGGGGCTGCGGTGGTCACCGAGGACAGCATCTCCAACCGGGTGCAGAAGTTCCCCACCAGCGTGCTGAACCAATGGACCTACCACAGCCGCCTGTACGCTGCCGCTAAGTACTGCACCACCCAGAAGGATATGGATCTGGTGCAGCTGGTGTCCTTCGGCTGCGGCGTGGATGCCATTACCACCGACGAGACCCGCGAGATTTTGCAGCGGGGCAACAAGCTGTATACCCAGCTGAAGATCGACGAGATCACAAACCTCGGTGCCGTGAACATCCGTCTGCGCAGCCTGTTCGCCGCACTGGACGAGCGGGACGAGGCCGCCGCAGAAAAGTCAGAATAAAAGAAACCCTGAGATAGGCTGAAGGGCTTCCCCCAGCGGGGGGAAGTCTTTGCGGGGACTATCTTGTTTAGAGCAACATAGGAGGAACCTATGGAATATCATTATCCCAAATTTACCCCGGAGATGAAAAAGACCCACACCATCCTCATCCCCAACATGGCCGTTACCCAGTTCCGGCTTATGGAGTACGCACTGCGCTGCGAAGGCTATAAGTGTGAGCTGCTGGGCAACTGCGGCAGTGCCGTGGCACAGCTGGGGCTGAAGTATGTCCACAACGATACCTGCTACCCGGCGCTGCTGGTCATCGGCCAGTTTCTGGACGCGCTGAACAGCGGCAAGTATGATCTGGAACATACCGCGCTGCTGATCACCCAGACCGGCGGTGGCTGCCGTGCCTCCAACTACATCCATCTGCTGCGCAAGGCGCTGGTCAAGGCTGGATATCCGCAGATCCCGGTGGCAAGCCTGAACTTTTCCGGCCTGGAAAAGGACAGCGGCTTCCAGATGACCCTCCCGCTGGCGCGCAAGTGTATCGCCTGCATCTTCTACGGCGATATGCTGTGTGCGCTGCGCAATCAGGTGGCCCCCTACGAGAACGAAAAGGGTGCTGCTGACCGCATGATGGACCGCTGGATCGCCCGTCTGGGCCGTGCCTTGCTGGCCGGAAAAGGCTTTACTTCCCGGGAAATGAAGCACACTTTCCCGCTCATCGCAAAGGAATTTGCCACTATCCCGGTCACCCGGGTGCCCAAGGTCAAGGTGGGTGTTGTGGGCGAGATCTACGTCAAGTACAGCCCGCTGGGCAACAACGAACTGCAGAAGTTTCTGGAAAGTCAGGACTGCGAGGTGAACTTCCCCGGTCTGATGGGCTTTGTGCAGTATTGCGCCTTCAACATGGGCGAGGATCATGTGCTGTACGGCGGCAAGCTGGCTGTAAAGGTAGGCACCGACCAGTTCCTCAACTGGTTGGACAGCGTGGAACGCGTCATGCTCAAGGCAGAGACGGACGCCGGGTTCTATGCGCCGGGCCCCTTCAAAGAGCTGGTGGAAAAGCCCAAGGGGGTCATCTCGCTGGGCGCAAAAATGGGCGAAGGCTGGCTGCTGACCGCCGAAATGATCGAGCTGGTGCAGGGCGGTTACGGCAACATTGTGTGCGCGCAGCCCTTTGGCTGCCTGCCCAACCATATCGTGGGCAAGGGCATGGTGAACAAGATCCGTGCGCTGTACCCCAGCGCCAACATCACCCCCATCGACTACGACCCCAGCGCCACCCGGGTCAATCAGGAAAACCGCATCAAGCTGATGCTGGCTGTGGCCAAGGAGCGGCTGAACGCCCCCGCAGAAGCCCAGCCGCTTACGGCAGAGCAGCTTGCCGGTGGTGCCCCTCAGGTCGGCGCTACCGTGTAATAGCGGCAAAATACAACGCAAAAGGCTGCTGTACAGTTTTGTGCAGCAGCCTTTTTGGCAAGTAGACGATTTGAAATGGCCTCCGCGCTGCTATGGCCATCTTCAGCGGAAAGCTTATTTATATTTCGCGTTTGTCGCGGCCTGTGGGCCGCTCCAAACGCATCTTCACGAGAAGGGTCGCAATGGAAAGCGGCATCTGAAAACCGCAGGAGTGCCCATTTGAAGGAAAGGAACCGCTATGGAAAAGCCCGCAGCTGCCTGTTATCATCTGCCCGGCCTGTTCGAGTTTTACGAGCTGTACCGCCGCTTTTTGCCGCTGTACCGGGAGCACCGGGAATATTTTTACGATTGGTGCACCATCGGCTCCATCTACGGCGCACCGGCGGGCTGTATCTGGGGCGGGGGACGCATTTCCTGCGGCGGGGCAGCTGCGCACGAGGTGCTGGCGCTGCTGCGGGAATACGGCATCTCCGGGCGGCTGACCTTCAGTAACTCCCTGCTGCGGGCTGAGCACCTTGCTGACCCGCAGTGCAACGCCCTGTGTGAGCGGTTTGCAAAAAGCGGCAGTGTGCCAAACGGTGTGATCGTCCATTCTGATTTGCTGGCGGACTATCTGCAACAGCGTTGGCCGGAGCTGTATCTGGTGTCCTCCACCACCAAGGTGCTCACCGAGTTTGCGGAGCTGCGGCAGGAACTGGAAAAGCCGCAGTTCCGGTATGTGGTGCCGGATTTCCGGCTGAACCCGGCATTGGAGCAGCTGCGCACCCTGCCGCCGGAGCAAAAGGCGAAGGTAGAGTTTTTGTGCAACGAGTGCTGCTGGTTCGGCTGCACCGAGCGCAAGCGCTGCTACGAGACGGTCAGCCGCCAGAATCTGGGCGAGGACTGCCCGGACCACCGCTGCGCCGCTCCGGATGCCGCCGGGGGCTACCGCTTTTCCAAGGCGATGCGCAGCCCCGGGTTTATCGGGACGAATGACATCTGGCAGCGGTACCTGCCCGCAGGCTTTTCCCAGTTCAAGATAGAGGGCAGGGGGCTTGGCAGTGCACTGGTACTGGAATTTCTGCTCTACTACATGATAAAGCCGGAATACCAGCTGCAAGTGCGGGAGGCAATCTATCTGGACAATATGCTGGATCTTTTTTAAGAAAATTGCACCGGGCAGACCACTTTCTGTCCGGTGCTGCTTTTTGCCTGCGGGATTTGCGCCCGAAAACTTTCTTTTCCCCGCAAAGCGTGTTACAATAAACAGGAAATTATTTTTAAAAGCTGTTTTTGGAAACGGTGCGCAGTACTTAGGAAAACGGCTTATAGGAGCAGTGCATGGAAACAACGCAAAAACAGATCGTACTGGGCATTCTGGCCCATGTGGACTCCGGCAAGACCACCCTCTCCGAGGCCATGCTCTACCGCGCCGGTGCTATCCGCAAGCTGGGGCGGGTAGACCACGGAGATGCCTTTCTGGACACCGACAGCTTGGAAAAAGCGCGCGGCATCACCATCTTTTCCAAGCAGGCGCTGCTTACGGCGGGCAATACCGCCATCACCCTGCTGGACACCCCCGGCCATGTGGATTTTTCCACCGAGACCGAGCGCACCTTGCAGGTGCTGGATTACGCCGTGCTGGTGGTCAGCGGAACGGACGGCGTGCAAAGCCATACCGAAACGCTGTGGCGGCTGCTGCGACGCTACCATGTGCCTACCTTTGTGTTCGTGAACAAGATGGACCTGCCCGGCATGACCCGGGAGCAGCTGCTTACCCAGCTGAACCGCCGCCTTGGCGAGGGTTTTGTGGATTTTGGCGCAGAGCCTGCCGCCCGCAACGAAGCACTGGCGCTGTGCGATGAGCAGCTGATGGAAAAAATGCTGGACGCGGGAACCCTGACCGATGCAGACATTATCCCCGCAGTTGCACGGCGGCACGTTTTTCCGTGCTGGTTCGGGGCGGCGCTGCGGCTGGACGGGGTGGATGCACTTCTGGAGGGGCTGGACCGCTACACCCGCCCCGCCCCGGCGCTGCACACCTTTGGTGCAAGGGTGTTCAAGGTATCACAGGACGAGCAGGGGGCACGCCTGACATGGCTGCGGGTCACCGGCGGGGAGCTGAAGGTAAAGGCTCTGCTTACCGGCGAAGCGGACGGCGAGCCGTGGGCAGAAAAGGCGAACCAGCTGCGGCTGTACTCCGGCGCAAAGTATACCCTGACTGAGGTCATCGGCCCGGGACAGGTGTGTGCCGTGACCGGCCTGACCCATGCAAAGCCCAGCATCGGGCTTGGGGCAGAGCGGGACAGCGATGTGCCGGTGCTGGAACCGGTGCTCAGCTATCAGGTGCTGCTGCCGGAGGGCGCGGATGTGCACGCCGCACTGGGCAAGCTGCACCGGCTGGAAGAGGAAGAGCCCCAGCTCCATGTGGTGTGGAACGAAAGCCTGGGCGAGATTCATGTGCAGCTGATGGGCGAGGTGCAGCTGGAAGTGCTGCGCAGCCTACTGGCTGAGCGGTTCGGGCTGGAAGTATCCTTTGGCCCGGGCGGCATTTTGTATAAGGAGACCATCACCGAGCCCATGGAGGGCGTAGGACACTACGAGCCGCTGCGCCACTATGCCGAGGTGCATCTGCTGCTGGAACCGCTGCCCCGGGGCAGCGGGATGCAGTTTGCCGCCGACTGCCGGGAAGAGGTGCTGGACAAAAACTGGCAGCGGCTGGTGCTGACCCATCTGGAAGAAAAGCAGCACCTTGGCGTTTTGATCGGTGCACCGCTGACCGATATAAAGATCACCCTGCTCACCGGCAAAGCGCACCTTAAGCACACCGAGGGCGGCGATTTCCGGCAGGCTACCTACCGTGCCGTGCGGCAGGGGCTGATGCTGGCAAAAAGCCAGCTGTTAGAGCCGTGGTATGCCTTCCGGCTGGAAGTGCCGGTGGAGAACATTGGCCGCGCCATGAGCGATGTCCAGCGCATGGAGGGCAGCTTTGACCCGCCGGAAAGCGGCGCGGAGACCGCCACCCTGACCGGCTTTGCGCCGGTATCCACCATGCGCAGCTACCCCATGGAAGTGGTCAGCTACACCCGCGGCAGGGGACACCTGAGCCTGACGTTGGACGGCTACCGCCCCTGCCACAACGCGCAGCAGGTCATTGCAGAGAGCGGCTACCAGCCGGAGCATGATCTGGAAAACCCCGCAGATTCCGTGTTCTGCGCCCATGGTGCCGGTTTTGTGGTGCCGTGGAGCGAGGTGCGCAGCCATATGCACGTTGAAAGCGGCTGGGGCAAGGCAAAGCCCGCCCGCCCGGAGGTGCAGGCTGCGCCCCAGCGCCGCGCTATGGCCTACCGCGCCACGCTGGAAGAGGATGCCGAGCTGCTCAAGATTTTTGAGCGCACCTACGGCCCCATCAAGCGTGACCCGCTGGCGGCTTTCCGTCCGGTGCAAAAGACCGAACGCCCGGATTTTGCCGCCGAACAGTGGGAAATTGCCCCGGAGTATCTGCTGGTGGACGGCTACAACATCATCTTTGCGTGGGACGAGCTGAATGTGCTGGCAAAGGAAAGCTTAGACACTGCCCGCCATCGGCTGATGGACATCCTGTGCAACTATCAGGGCTACCAGAAATGCGTGCTCATTCTGGTGTTCGATGCCTACCGCGTGCCCGGAAGCCCCGGTGCCATTGAGCAGTACCACAACATCCATGTGGTCTATACCAAGGAAGCCGAGACCGCCGATATGTTCATCGAGCGGATCACCCACGAGATCGGCAAAAGCCGCCGCGTCCGGGTGGCGACCTCGGACGGCATGGAGCAGGTCATTATCCTTGGTCACGGCGCACTGCGCGTGTCCGCCCGGATGTTTCACGAGGAAGTGCAGAACGTGGAAAAACAGATCCGCGCCCTTGTGCAGGGGCAGGTGTAAATGCTATCCCTCCAAATTTCCTCTCTTGTGAAAAAGTCGGTTTGGAAAATCCGCAGATTT
>ENA-OOWO01002387-OOWO01002387.1-human-gut-metagenome-genome-assembly--contig:-NODE-2387-length-10898-cov-1.871991_pt1 | contig 10898 bp, 12 predicted proteins | sample MGYA00241579_ERZ501327 | MGnify/ENA primary metagenome ERZ501327 (study PRJEB25962, sample SAMEA2042836) | human gut metagenome | biome: human gut; feature: human-associated habitat; material: faeces...
ACACCACTTTTCATAGTTTCTTTAAACCATTTACTATCTCTATGTGAGTACATCACTTCACTTGCTCTTTCTACAACATTTATATAGCCACCTATACGTTTGCTATCATTGTCATACTCCAAGCTAACATCTTTTAATCTTATTTCCATTTTTACTCTTTCACCTCCTTAGAAGATTTTTCTTTATCTTTATCATCTGATTTTTGTTCAGATGCATCATCCTCTTTAGAAGTTTTTTCTGCATTTTCTAAAAGCACTTCTTCTCCAGTTTTGTTTTCAACGATAGAATCAATAGTATTCGACTTAACTTCTTGAACTTTCTTTAAGTACTCTATTGTTTCAGTATCACCACCAAGTCCTAAAGTACTGCGTACCTCTTCGATTGTTACAACATTTTGTTCAAACAATTTTAGGATAAAATCAGCATTATCACTTGGGGTCATTTTCATGATTTCTGACGTATCAAATGAGAAATAATAACCATCTGCTTTTTCTTCATCTGATAACAATTTTTGATTCATTGCTTGTTCAATAAGTACAACGTATGGAGATAAAGTTGTTTGAAGTAAAGACAATCTTTCTTGTGTTATGTTTGAATATGTACCTTGTTGTCTATCCAAACCAAGCATATGTTTTGGTATATTTAAATACCTTGCTATTTCTGCTATATTGAATTTTTTATTTTCCAATAAATGCATATCAGTTGGAGTCATTGCAAGTGGTAAAACTTGAACATCTCCCTCTAAAATCATTATTTTACCGGAGTTATTACTTCCGGAATAATAAGATTTTAGATCTCTTTTTAATTGGTCTTTTATTTCTTTTCTGAATGGAGTTTTAGTATTTAGTATTGCTTTACTTGAAAGACCATTAACTAAAAGATTATACATATAGTTTGTTTCTTCTGTTGCAGTCGCAATTATATCGTTTGCGTAGTCTAATAACCCTTTACCTGTTATTGAGTTATATTCATTGTTTTTAATTAAAACTAACATATCATAGAAGTCAACGATTTCAGATGGATACCTTTCTCCGGATACATCTGTTGAGTATGATTGAACCTCAAAGTAGTATCCTCCACTATCCATTTTTGGTGTAATTACACTTTTTGGAAGGTATCTTAATGATACATTTTCACCATTTCTTTCTATTTTTGCATATGCGTTTCCATACAGTATTAAATCTTTTAACATTGCTTTCTTTAAGTTAAATGCAGATAAAGTTTCATTTGCCATATCTGACAATACTTTACTTCTAGGGTCTTCATAAAACACCTCATGAAACCCATCTTTTTCTCTATATAGGTAGCATGGTAACGATGCAATCGTATCCCCAATTATATTTATCCCTTGATTCAGAGCACTAATTTTTAGTGCAGTTTCTTCATCCACAGATGCAATTTGTGTACTTTCTCCCTCACTTGCTCTTGCGTATGAACTTGATTTAACGAGTGAACTGGTTGGTATTGAATACGTTTTTTCATTTGTATTCACTTCTTCATTTTTTAGAATTTTATCAAATAATCCCATGTTCCCTCCTAGTAACTAGTAATAGTAATAACCATACTCTTCTTCATCTACTTCTTCTTGCATTATTTCTGAATATGCAATTATGCTTGATACAAGTAAATCTATACGATTAGAACTTTTTTGTTTATCTAATAGTATATTCTCTTGTAGATCAGATTTAGTGATCGCATTTGCTACACAGAAATTTAAAACTGGATTATATTCATGTTTTATCACATTATCATAAACCAGTTCTCTGAACTTTTTGATTGAAGGTGAGAATGTTTTATATGTCATTTTTACATCCACAACTTCATAATCACTCGATAGACTTGACATTAGATGCATTGCGTTCCAACTGTCAAATGCTATTGCTTTTATTTTACATTTATATTTATCTTCTATATTTCTAACATAATTTTCTATTTCAACTTGATTAACAAATTTCCCCTCTATAATAGATACCCACTCCGGATGGAATTGAGCGTACGAAGAATAATGTATTTTATCAGACATTTCTTTTTTTGCAACTGTTTCACTTGGTAAAAATGCTTTACTTTTAACTAAAACATTACCATATGTATCTTTTGCAAGAATAGAAACTCCACAAAGGTCTGTTGTTTTTGACATATCTATACCAACAACAACTTCTTTGCCTGTAAAGTCAACTTCATCAACTTGACATTCTTTCCAACTATCAAAATTAAGATAAGAAGTCAGAACATTCTGATTCAACCAAACATTTAAGTTCTTCGTTAGAAATAATTGGTACTTCTCATCGTCCTTTTTACTGGACTCGTAATCCGACTCTAACTTTTTCATAATCTCCGGAAACTCTGCAAATAACGGATTTGCTTTTATCCAATTACTTCTATCATCAAAGTCTTTCATATCCTCTGCATCTAGTTCATAAATAGCAGAGAAATATCTTTCGTCCATTTCTGTCTTACCTTCGTAAGAATCTATTAGTATACATCTTTCTGTGTAGGCAGGTGATGTTGCAGTATTAGGATAAGCAGTAGTGATTGCTATTATTTGAGCATCCAATTTGTATGTTTGTGAACTTCGGCACACCTCGTACAATGAATAGTCTTTATGAATCCCAAATTCGTCCACGATCGCACAATCTATACCTAATCCATCGAGAGTGTCAGCGTCCGAAGATAACGGTGCTAATTCTGATAGTGTTACTTCACACAATATTTTATTTATTTTTGCTTTCCCATAGACAGTAAACCTATCTCGAACCGATGGTATAGATTGGTCGAGCATTTTCTTTATTTCTTTTATAACGATTTCTGCTTGATCTCTTTTACTTGCTACTGTATAAACCTGTGCATAGTCATACAATAACGATTTAATAAATCCAATATATCCCAAAAGCATTGATTTTCCCTGTTTCCTTGCTATTTGTATATATGCTCTAGTAAATCTTACATAACCATGCTCTTTATGTTTCCAACAGAAGATGTTTCCAACTATCCACTCTTGGAATTTTGCCATCTTCATTGGTTGTCCTGCTTTTATACCATCTGCAAACTTAAAGAAATCTTGGAAGGATATTATAAATTCATATGTATCTAGGTCAAAATACCACTCGAAATCATCATCGAATTGTCTTTCAAGGTCGTTTAAGAACCTTTCACACTCTTTTATAATATACTTACCTGCTTTTATCTCCCTGTCTACTACACTTTTTGCGTATTTATATGCAACTATATCTCTGTAAGTTTTTCTACTACTGTGCATTTCCCTTTACTTTTCTCATTAAATCTAGTAGAGGGTCTGATTTTTCTTCTTTATCAGAAGGTTGCACACTTGCTAACTTACTTCGTGAAGATGCATCTAAACCATATTTTTCAGATATTTTCATTAACAACTGCATATACTGTTGTTGTATCTTGATATATGGATTTGGTATGGGGTTTGTTTCGCCACCTTTATTTGTGTAATCAATTAGTAGAGGTTGGTCTACCATGCATAAAGTTGATTCAACATATTTCGAGTAGCAGTCTGCATAGATCCCTAACATTGTTGTATCTACGTTGGTTACTAGATTAACTTTCTTAAGTTCCTCTACTATTCTTTTATATTCTGCTACTGCAATTTCATCATTTTCGATAAAAAGAGGTATTATAATATTGTCATTGTCACCTACAAGGTTCTTCTCTCTTTCAAGTCGGTCTTGTATTTGTTTTTTACTATAATGCCCTTGCAATGCAGTAACATTCTTTCTTGCATTTCCCATATAATCCTCCTTTTAGATTACTTGTTGGCACAGACAGCAGGACTTGAACCCACATTACCTAGATTTGGAGTCTAGTAGTTTACCAATTAATCTTATGTCTGCATATTATATTGGCAGAGAGGAAGGGATTCGAACCCTCGGATGCTTTTACACACCACAGACTTAGCAGGTCTGCACCTTAAACCACTCGGACACCTCTCTATTTTGAACTAGTTTATTATGCAAACTAGTTTAAATTATAAACTAGTTCAACATCTGAACCAGTTTAAAAATTGATAATAGTACTGCACCTAAAAATGCATACTTACTTATGAATTGAAAAACACATCCACCTAAGTAAAGAAATGCACCTATAATAGTGTGTTGCTTTCTTGTTGCGACTGCACATAAAAATGCCAATACTATAACAATAAAAAATGAAATTACACTTAATTTCACAAGTTGCATTACTGTTACCATAAGTTATTCCTTTCTATAAGTAAAAATCTACCTGTTTAGGTTTGTAGTTAAGTAACTCTATTTGTTTACTCGGACTTAATTTCTCTAATTCCTCGTGACAAACAGGGCATACTGTTACTAAATTTGATAAATCATATGCTAAGTGTATATCATCAGTTCTTTTAACTATATGATGTACTTGTAAGTTAGAATATGTTATCATTCCATTTTTAAAACAAAGTACGCAACAATTCTTATCTCGTAACAATGCTTTAGATCTGACTTTTCTCCAAGCACTCGACTTTATTGCTCGTTCTGCTTGTTTATCTTTTAGTCCCTTTTTCTTTTCTTTTATATTGAAACTTTTACACTTATCACAAAATGTATTTCCATAATCAATTAGTTTTCTACATTTATTACATCGAGTTTTCATAAAATCACCAAAAAAATAAGACTTGCCTTACCGATAAGACAAGTCTTGATATTTTATATACATGAGGAGGAAATGTCTATACTAGAAAACTAATAATAGACACAATTAACAAAAAACATTTAAAAATATTAGAGTTTAAGGGTATCTCAAGAACTCTAATAATATCAAAAATAAAGCATTTTAACTTTTTCTGTATGATACCCTTACACTATATATGGTGATTTTTTCGCTATTTTGTGGGTAGTAATTTTCAGAATTTTCAGAAAACTTTTTTACCCTATATATTCACTTAGATTACATCCTTTATTCTTCTACAAATTTTATCCAGTCTTTGTTGTACTGTCTTAGTATCCTTACCTACTTCTGTTGCAATATCTCTTATAGTGTAATTTGAGTTGTAACAGTCTATTATCTCTAAATCTATAAAATCTATCTTGTTTTGAGCCTGTAATCTCTCTATAGCCTTTTTTAAATCATATCCAATATGACTACACATATCGTCCGGTCTTGGAGAATTTGTTATTTTACAAAACTTTAAACAATGTCTATGCTCTTTATCCGAATAATCAATAGCAGAAAAGTCATTATAAGGTGATTCATCTCCTAACCTCTTAGCAGGGCATCTAACGCCTAATATCATTCTTTTTGAGTCATACATATCTCCTAAAATAGTAGATAACAAATATTTAATTTTATAAAGACTTAAAGTTGATTCTTCTTTATTCTTTATCTTTTCCATCTCATTCTTAAGATGTACTCTTAACCTTTCATATGCTTTTAATACTTCTGCTAATTCTAAGTCTTTTTTTCTAACTCCATATTTTGCATCTTTTGTTGTAGGAAACATATCACTTTTTGTTATTTTTAAATCTAAGTGTGTGTAATCATTACTTGATCTTGTGTCTAATATACAGTTAGGTGCTTTAAAATCTGTTGCAGACTCTCTATTTAGCACTCTTTTAAACTCTTGTTCTGTTAAAATCTCGTACTTTTCTACCATATTATTTTTAACATCACTAGAATTAAGCAAATATGTACCATATCTCTCTATTATTTTACATATGTTAATATCTTGTGATAATTCATCAGTTGTGTTTATATTACATTTAAAATACTCTCTTTCTCCATCTTCTTGTAAGAAATATCTTAAAAAGAAAGCATCTACTTTTTTTAATTTTTCTTCTAAAAACGCTAACCTTTCATCTGAATTAAATTTATTAAAATCTAATCCTCCTAAGTCACTTACTTCTATCCCCTCTATACTGCCACTAAAATTAGCACGAGGACTTATATATCTGCTCATAAAACTATTTAATACTCCTTTTTACTTTGTTTTTCATTATTACATAACGTATTTGTGATGTGTTTTGTAAACAAAATATAAAAGTTTGATTTTATATAATTTGAGTGTTGACAAGTGTTGTTGGATGTACCAAAGTGTGTTATAATTAAGTAAGAACAAAATAAAAGGATAGAGGTGAACACAAATGCAACAAGAAAAGATTGAAATTGTTGATAGGGATTTGAATGAAAAAACAACATATACTCTACACAAACACACTACTTTAGATGGTGAAAATTTAGATGAAGAATTAGATGAACCGGATCTGATTAAATTTATTCGATTCATAATAAAAACTTGTAAGCTAAGTTTGTACATATGTATAAACCTCATTCAATGTATATTAAACTTAATGAAAGTGGTTTTTAATATGACAGATGATTATAAGCCTTTTAAGCCTGTTACAGACATTTATACTAATCATATGATTAATAGAACCAAAGACTACATGAATGAGCATATAAAGGCACACGCAGTCCGTACTCATAAGTATGAATTTATAAGAAGTAGATCATATGCAAGAAATTATATGATGATAGATAAACTTCTTACAAATATATACAAGAATAATGCAGAACTAGATGAAATTTTATATAAAGATATTATGTTGAGGATAGATACACTTATTTGTGAATCTGAAAAACAAGCATTTGCAGAAAGCTATAAATACGCAAAAGAAAGTCATTATAGATTTGAAAGCACAGATGCTTTTAATAGATATATAAAAGACAGAGTAATGAAAGGAGAAGATCATAAAGATGCAAATAAACAACTGTTGGAAGAACTTAAAGAGCAGTACAATAAATAATTATTTAAATGAAGGTGAAAAAGCAGTACCTGTTTTTGGGTACGAAGATTATTTTATAACTTCACATGGACGAGTTTTTAGTTCAAAAAAAACTTTCACTCATGAAACTTTAGACAAAGAATTATATGGGTGTGTAGTATGGAAGGAATTAAAACCATTTTACACTCACAGATATAAAACTGTAACATTAATAGCAAAAGGAAAGCGAAAAAATATCCCAATTCATAAATTAGTATTCGAAGGCTTTCAAGGTCATTATGATACTAGTTTTTTTAAAATAGTATTTAAAGATAAGAATCCGGAGAATTGTAAAAATTCAAATTTACGTTTAGAATTTAAAAATAAATCTCAAAAAACATTAGAACGTTACCAAAAAAGACAAAGATTAAATGCGATTATGGGGTTATGTTAACCCCTTCTCTATCGCTCAAATTATAGAAGTAGCCACTACTCCGACTTAAGGTTACTGTATTTTAAAAGACAGGGCAAAAGTCGAGAGTGGTCACTTCTTTTTTTGTTGATTTTTCAATGATAAGAGTGGTGTAGTGTGACAGGGACACAAGGTGTGACAGGGACTATTTTTACTAAGGATTTTAATATGACAACATTTGAAGAGAAGGGTCTTTCTCTTTTTAGAAAATGTTCTTTTTTTTAGTGTTTTTATGCTACAATTATATATATCACAAAGGAGGAACAAAAATGGATAAAGAAAAATTTAATAATGAACTACAAAAAGTATTGAAGCAAGGATATGTTATAGGTAAAATAATAAAACCATCAACAGCAAGAAAAGATAAAATAGTTCAAGCATTAGAAAGAAGGAATAATAAAGATGCACTATCTTTAATAATAGAGTTAGTGGTTTGTTCTCAAAAACCTATTCCGGAACAGCTTATAGATTATACAGATGAAAACTTCATAAGTTACGCTCAAGCATTTTTAATAGGATTACATAATGGTTCATTAGCAGAAAAAAATGATTAATTTTTACAGAGAGAAGGTGTTTAATATACCCTTCTCTTTTTTTTAGTTTTGTTGTGTTTTTTTAACGAGCCTTTGGCGAGTTAGTTTCTTTTTAGCTTTTCTATCTATAAATCTATCTATTTATAAACACCCCTCACTTTTTTCCATCCGAAACCCTCACTTTTTTCCATCCGAAACCCTCACTTTTTTCCACCCCTATTTTTTGAGTATTAATATTCATATTTTTGCAAATAAAAAATAGCCCATTTTACTAGACTATCTTTTAATTTTATAATATGTGTCAACTCTTTCAATTACTTTCTTTCCATTAGAATTTTGTTTGTATATTCTAAATTTATTTTTCTCTACTAGATCATGTGCCACTAATTCATTACTCCATCTTGACATATTATCTAGGTTTCTCTTATTATTTGTTGCATATCCAAGCTGATTACACAAGTAAGCTAAAGTTACTGGTTTATTATTTTTAAATATTTCATAATATATTTTTAATAGAAAATAAACTTTTATACTATCATTGCTTAGACTCTCTAGGAGGCATTTTAAGGTGGCGTGACTTACTTTGACATAATATTTACCCTCTTTATTGTAATTTATCCTTAGAATCAATCCTCGTGAGGAATTTACATATTTAAGTATTCCTTTATCTTCTAAATATTTCATTCTGCTTTTTAATGTTTTACTGCTTATGTCTAATTCCATACATAATTCTTTTATATTTAGTTTACAATAATCTAAGTACCTGTAATCATCTTGTATATTATTATTCGACCTCAAAAGTAATGCTATTAATAATTTAAAATCTATCTTTTTATCAATCACAAAAGTTGGTACAGGTAATTCAAAATCTCCATATTCTGCTATTGTATTTGAGTATGTGTTATATATATTTTCAAAATCCATCCTATTTCCTCCTTTAAAATGGTTCTATATACACATAACGCATATTTAATCACAAAAAGTAAAAGGACTGCGTAAACAGTCCTTTTTGCTTTGATATTTATTTTAGAAATCCAAGATTTTTATATCTCTCTGCTTTGCTACTTGTTGGTTTTGTTTCTGTTTTAGTAACTTTTGGAGATTCTGCAGTTTTTTCTTGGTTTTTAATCTCCGGCTCTTTTGAAACTTTTTTTTCAGATTTTTTTTCTTTTTCAGTTTCTCTTCTTTGTTTTTGACTTTTAAGAAACTCTTCAACAACTGGGTCAACAACTGGAACAACAACTGGACTAGATTCTTTAAATTTTTTTTGAATTTCCAATTCTTTTTGTTGTTTTTCTTCATCAGTTTCTTCTCTAACATTTCTTTTTTTAATATTTGATTTAGGAGTTGACATATTAATAACAAAATTGGAGTAGTCTTTTGCATATACTTTCATTGCTCGATCTTTTAAATCTTTATAAACTCCTATTTCTATCATATATCTTAAAACCAACTCTTTAATCAAAGAAGATGCATTAGGTTGTTCTGTTAAAAAATCATATATATCCTTCTCACTTGGTGAGAAAGATATATTTTTTTTCAATCTTTTATTTGTTGTTGCCATGTTTTATCACCTCTTAATCATTATAAACTAATCTCATGTATTCGTAAAATCCATCAACATTGCAAGTTAATGGTCTATCTACCATTTTTGCACATTTAAAATACGATTTTATTTGCTTATTGAACAATTTAGCAGTTCCACCTATAAACTCTACTTCTAAGTACTTATGTAAGTTTATACCATAACCATCTAATTCATTATCTATTTTTTGTAGTTGTTTTTTAATAACATCATCTATTATCTCTTGTATTTGTATATTGTCACAGCCTTTATCTACCCATGTTTTCACTTGTAAATCCGATTGAGCACCTACTGAACTTTGTGCTAATGCTTTTTTAACTTTAGCATATACATTGTAGCTACCAAGTTGGAAACTTTGTGAGTTCTCTGTAGGTTGTCCGTCATTTATTTCTAAAAAGTTAACTGTTGAACCACCCCAATCTAAAACATATTTAAGTCCTAGATTATTTTCAAGATCTATTAAAACACTTCCTAGACCTTCCGGTAATATTTGAACTAATTCTATAGTGAATCTATGTTCTACTACGTTGTTTCCTTCATAGAATATTACAGTATGTTCTCCTTCTAATTTTGATTTTATCGCTTCTCTTTGTTCATCTTGAACATATTTATTGTATGATTCTCCATATCCTAAAACAACTTTTTCTGCATCACCTCTTAGTTTTGCTACTGCTACTAAAGTGCTCCATATATGTGTGTTTGTATCTTTTCCTTCTCTCTTATCTGCATACTCTGCTTTGTCACCTATTGTCATTCTAACTCCATCAACTTCTGCATTAAAAGTATTTTCTCCTAGAAATCCTGTTGTGAATCCTTCTGTAACTTTAGTTGCATATAATAAAGTTCCTACCTCTGATTTTGCTTTTGTGTTACTTGCTCCACTATCTACTGTTATTATTATTTTTTTGTTTGACATTTTACTTTTCCTCCTGCGTTTTCGCTTTGTTTTCTTTTTTGTTCTAACTTGTTTCTCAAGTATGATATAAGTATATCACTTGTCGATATACCTGTCAACACTTTTTCCTAAAAAAATGTCAACACATTTTTTCTACATTATATATACATAAAAACTTTTGTGTACATTTTTGTCACCACAACTTTGTGTGTAATTTGTCAGTACATTTTTGTCAGTACATTTCTGTCATCACAACTTTATGTGTACAACTTTATGTGTACAGTTTTATACGCACACTTTATAAGCATACTTCATAAATATTTTTTTGTATTCAGTATTTTTTATGCAACTTGTCACTTTTTGTCGATATTTGTAAAACGTTTTTTTTGTTATATTTTTTATTTTTTGAGTTGATGATTTTTATATTTTTAAAAATATTTTTTTTGGAGCAGTTTATTTTTTTAATCAAAAGTTAGTTTAATTTCGATCAAAAAACACGCCAATTTTCTGTTGATAACTCTGTGGATACTGTTGATAACTTGTGAGTTTTTGATCATATTTTTATACGTACAGTTTTATTTCTGTTTTATTATTACAATAAGTAGTTGAATATAGGGCAATTTTCCGGGTTATCCACTATATCTCGTATACCGCCGGATAGAAGTTGTGCACAAGTGGT
>ENA-OOWO01002389-OOWO01002389.1-human-gut-metagenome-genome-assembly--contig:-NODE-2389-length-10890-cov-1.742963_pt1 | contig 10890 bp, 3 predicted proteins | sample MGYA00241579_ERZ501327 | MGnify/ENA primary metagenome ERZ501327 (study PRJEB25962, sample SAMEA2042836) | human gut metagenome | biome: human gut; feature: human-associated habitat; material: faeces...
CCATATGCTATACATTATTATTACGCTTCTTCTTATGAAATAACTAAAAGATATCTTGGTATTATACAAGATGATAAAGACTCGGTGTTTCTGAGTGTTAATTTATAACATATCTATCATTACCCAAATATAAATTTTATTAGTATTCGCTATAAAGTATTATTATTATATGATGATATAAATAATGTAATTGAGTAGAACAAATATTCAAAGGATGCAACATTTTAAGATAAATTGTTGCATCCTTTTGAATTTTTATACTTATATTTTAACAAAAAACAGAGCGGTACATAATGCACCACTCTGTCCTAAATATTATGAAAATAAGAAAATTAAACTGACAATATTAGAAATCTACTTCTGTATCATAGTAGCAGCACTTAAGGAGCTTCTCCATCTCTTCCTGACTTGGCTGACGTGGGTTAGAACCTGTACAAGCATCGCTGATTGCATTAGCTGCTACTTCTGGGAGCTTAGCAAGGAATTCATCTTCTGGAACAATTCCCTGTTCTGCTGGAAGACCACCTTCGCCATAGTTCTTAATGCACTGTGGAATATTAAGCTCATCATTCATCTTACGAAGCATTGCGATTAAGTTATCAATCTTAGCTTCTGTTGTATCACCGCCTAATCCTAAGAAGTCAGCTATGTATGCATAACGCTTAGCTGCTGTCTCATCCTTAGAATTGTACTTGATAACCTTTGGAAGATACATAGCATTAGCTGCACCGTGGATAATATGTCCGCCTTCAAACGCTGCACCAGTCTTATGTGCCATTGAATGAACGATACCGAGTAATGCGTTAGAGAATGCCATACCTGCAAGACACTGTGCATTGTGCATTGCATCTCTCTTTTCCATATCTTCGTTATATGAACCAACAAGGTCGTCCTTAATCATCTTCATAGCATGAAGTGCAAGTGCATCTGTATAATCGCAGTTAGCTGTAGATACATATGCCTCAATGGCGTGTGTCATAGCATCCATACCTGTATGTGCTACAAGCTTCTTAGGCATTGTCTCTGCAAGCTCTGGATCAACAATAGCTACATCTGGTGTAATCTCGAAGTCAGCTAATGGATATTTAATACCTTTCTCATAATCTGTTATAACTGAGAATGCTGTAACTTCTGTAGCTGTACCTGATGTAGATGAGACTGCACAGAAATGAGCTTTCGTACGAAGCTTTGGTAAGCCGAATACCTTGCACATATCCTCAAATGTTGTATCTGGATATTCATATTTAATCCACATAGCCTTGGCTGCATCGATAGGAGAACCACCACCGATAGCTACTATCCAGTCTGGCTGATATTCTTCCATAACCTTTGCACCCTTCATAACTGTATCAACTGAAGGGTCTGATTCGATACCCTCGAATAACTTAACTTCCATTCCAGCTTCCTTAAGATAATCTTCTGCTCTCTGAAGAAATCCGAAACGCTTCATTGAACCACCACCAACACAGATGATAGCCTTCTTTCCTTTAAGAGTCTTAAGTGCTTCAAGAGCTCCTTTACCATGATATAAATCTCTTGGTAATGTAAAACGTACCATAACCCAATACCTCCTATAAATAAAAATATTAATAAGTGATTCGAATGGATTGTTAATTCTCTAACAATCTTTATATCAATAGTATATACCCTTGTCTTTATTATTTCAAGTAAATATATGATAATTTATTGTATTTTTTATGTATTTATGTATTAATTCACATATTATTTTACTAATCCTAAATTATTCACGGCAATGCCGTAAAAGTGGCTGAAAGGATGAGTTCTACGAGACTCTATATAATATCAGCAAACTGCAGGTGCAGCTGGAATAGCAACTATTAACGAACCTTGCACTATAGGGATTTTATGCCCCTTTTTTCGGTCAAGAGAGATTAGTTCAAGCTTCATGGATCAAATTTAAAGGTTCAAGATGCAGTTTTTAATTTAGATACTGCTTCGTGAATAATTTAGGATAAATATAATTATACTCCACTTAATTCCTCTCTTTATAAACAATATCCTGCAAAACAAAAGAGCCTCCAATATTCTCCTAATTACAAGGAAATCTATTGAAAGCTCAATTATATTATTTATCTAATTATTAATCTCTAACCATTAACACCTAATCCCATTAAGCATTAAGCATTAACAACTTCTTTAACAGTCTTAACAACATTATCAACTGTAAATCCAAAATGCTCAAACAATGTAGCTGCTGGACCTGAAGCGCCAAAGCCTTCCATAGCGATAACCTTGCCGTCAAGACCTACATACTTGTACCAGCCAAAGTCTGAAAGTGCTTCTACTGCAACTCTCTTTCTAACAGCATTTGGAAGTACACTTTCCTTATATTCTGCTGACTGCTTATCGAAAAGCTCCATACTTGGCATACTTACAACTCTTACATCAATGCCTGATTTCTTAAGTTCTTCCTTGGCATTAACCGCAAGGCTTACTTCTGAACCGCTTGCTATGATAATAGCATCTGGAACTGCCTTTTCTGACTCAGCAATTACATAGCCACCCTTAAGTGCATCCTTTGATGAGCCCTCCATCTGTGGAAGATTCTGTCTTGTAAGCACAAGTCCTGTTGGACCACATTCATTCTCTACTGCATACATCCAGGCTGCTGCTGTTTCTGTTCTGTCACAAGGTCTGAATACTGTGAAATCAGGAAGTGAACGGAATGCAGCAAGCTGTTCAATTGGTTCATGTGTTGGTCCATCTTCTCCGACACCAATGCTATCATGTGTGAATACATAAGTAAGCGGAAGCTTCATAAGTGCTGAAAGTCTTGCCATTGGCTTAACATAATCACTGAACACGAAGAATGTTGCAACAAATGCTTTTAAACCGCCGTGAAGTGCAAGTCCATTACCGATTGCCGCCATAGCCTGCTCTCTTACACCAAAATGAAGATTAGTTCCAGCATAATTATCCTTAGAGAAATCACCGGCATCCTTCATATTAGTCTTATTAGATGGTGCAAGATCTGCTGACCCACCTATTAAGTTAGGCATTGCCTTTTTAATCATATTAAGAATAGTTCCGCTTGTGCTTCTTGTAGCTTCTGGCTTATCACCTTTTGCCCAATATTCATCAGAATTGAACAAATCGGACATATCATATCCATCAAAGTAATTATCCCATAATTCTTTCATTTCTGGATACTTCTCCACATATGCAGCAAAAAGTTCATTCCATTTATCCTCTGCCTTTGCCATATTATCAGCAAGTTCCTTGTAATGGTCATATACTTCCTTAGGAACTTCAAAATCACCCTTGCAAGGCCAGTTAATATTTTCCTTAAGAGCAGCCACATTATCAACACCAAGAGGTTCTCCGTGTGCACTTGCCTTGCCCTGCTTAGCTGGACAGCCATAACCAATAAGTGTATTAACCTTAATAAGTGATGGTCTTGTCTTATCAGCCTTAGCTTCCTCTATTGCCTTGCCGATTGCTTCAAGGTCGTTGCCATCCTCAACTTCTATTGTCTGGAAACCAAATGCCTTAAATCTTGTAACTACATCTTCTGTAAATGCTATATCTGTGCTTCCCTCAATAGATATATTGTTTGAATCATAGAATACAATAAGCTTTGAAAGTCCTAGTGTACCAGCAAGTGAGAAACACTCTGATGAAATACCTTCCATCATACATCCATCTCCACCAAGTACATAAGTATAATGGTCTACAACCGGAAAGCCTTCCTTGTTAAATACTGATGAAAGATGTGCCTCTGCCATTGCCATACCAACTGCCATTGCCATGCCCTGTCCTAATGGACCCGTTGTAGCCTCAACACCTACAGTATGTCCATATTCCGGATGACCCGGTGTGAGTGAACCAAACTGTCTGAAATTCTTAACTTCTTCAAGTGAAAGATTACCTATTCCAAATAAATGGAATAATGAATAAAGAAGCATTGAGCCGTGTCCACCTGATAACACAAATCTATCTCTGTTAACCCAGTCTGGATTGTGTGGATTATAATTCATATGTTTTGCAAATAATTCATAAGCAACAGGTGCTGTTCCAAGTGGTAATCCAGGATGTCCTGAATTAGCTTTCTGTATCGCATCAGCGGATAAAACCCTGATTGCGTTTACTGACATTTCTTCAATATTCATAAGTATCCTCCATTCTTGTGCATATGCACACTATAAGTTATATTTTATTATCAATCTTTAAAATCTGCTTCTATAAGGAATATAACATCTCCTCGTTCACTACGCTTCTTCTTAAGTCCACCAAAGAACTTTCTTGACGCTCTCTTTTCAGAGTTGGCAATTGCCCTGTTGATAATCTCTTTAATATCATCAAGCTTGATATTATCATTAACACTATGAAGCTTGTCAATCTTTAAATACAGTTCAAGAAGTGCATCATCATCAACCTCATACTGTCTCTTTCTTGCAAAACGCTTTGCCATATCAACAAGTTCATTAACTGTGTACTGCTTTAATGTAATTCTATGGTTAAATGTCTTTACCATATCCGGATTAAAGTTCACAAGCACATTCATCTCTGCATCTGAATCTTCAAATATAACAACCATTCTATCTGTATCTTCGTTAAGACAGGATATAATCTCATTAATCCTCTTAGGCTGTATTGTACCTGCACCTTCAACGATAAGAGCTGTACCCTTAAGCTTGCCCATAGCTTTGGTTATGCCTCTCTGGTTAATACTCTCGCCAGATGTCTTGGCAATCTTCTTTGGTCTGTCAGGATATACATAATTAATAGCTCTTACAATTGTTCTAGCAAGATCTGTCTTATCAGAGCTTGAATTACCTGATATAAGAATGTTACCACACGAAGAATTAGTCATAGCCATCTCTTCATCAAGTGACTCGAATAAATCTACAAGCTGCTCCTCAAGTCCAGGCATCTCTCTGTATTTTTTAAATATCTTAGCAAGCTCCCCGGATAATTTCTTATCATTATGCCAAACCCTGTCATTGTCATCTTCATTATCCATTGAAGATACATTGAACTTCATATTCATACCCGGCGTAACAAAATCTGTAGCTGCAATCTCTGGCTCAGCGGCTCTGCTGTACTCTGCTTCTGAATTATTAACGTTGTTATAATTGTTAAGAACCTCATCTGTTACTGGCTCAAAATGTGTTGTGTTAAGAGTGAGTTCTTCATTCTCAGGTTCAGCGGCTTTTTCATTAACAGTATCTGATACTTCTGGTCTTTGCCATTCGCTGTCGTCCTGTGCCTGTTCACTATTATTGGCAATTACATTACCACTCACCGCTTCAACATTATTGGCAACTGTATTACCACTCACCGCTTCACCGTTATTAACACCTGTGCTACCGCTCACTGCTTCGCTATTATTAACATCTTCTGCCACTTTTAAAGCTTCTCTGGCTCTCTCAAGCTCCTGTGTCATTTTCTGATCTAATATAAACGAAGCCTTTCCCGTTCTCATAGCCAGATCTCTCTTAGCCGCACCAAGTAAAACCTCTGCATCAGCTAATCTCTTAGCCTCCCTCTCACTGAATTCTGTTCCCTTTCTTAAAGCCTCTTCTTTCTTCATGGCAACAATCTTCTCGTAAGCTTCACTCTTCTCATCTTTCTCATCAAGCATACGCTCTAACTCAACCTTAGAGAACTCTCTTGTATCCTGCTTGCCATACTTTTCTTCTCTTACAGTTTCCATCCAGTCAGCTATGCTTAACTGTCCTTCAATCTGCTCATCTTCTATGTTCTCTGCTTCACCATCTGCGTAAACAGTATTAGCATTTCCTGCATTACTATCTGCTGTGCCATCAGTTCTTAGCTCACTTGTCTTTGCCGGACTCTCATTCAATGCTTCGGACATTCCTGTCTTTCTTTCAAATGGAGGCTTAAATGACTCCTCATCACTAAATATATCATTAATATTCTTAGCAAGTTCTTCCTGAATATTATGAGTATCATAAAGATTATAATTAGGTACTTTAACCTCTATGTCCATAGCATCAGCTTTCTCATCAATACGCTTTCTTGCCGCCTCCCGTGCTTCTTCCTCGTCTTCCTTGGTAATCTTATCACAGCTGTTCTCAATATTTCTTTTTGCGTTCTCGATAAGCTCCTTTAATGACATAGAAGCTTTGCTGACATTTTCATTAAGCTTCTTATCTGCACTCTCATCTACAGAATTCCCTTCTGCTTCCTGTCTTCTAATAGCATTTACAATTGACTCTTTTAATGCACTGCTCTGGTCATTCTGGACAAGATCCATTGATAAACCAGATGTATCTTTTACACCAGCCACGTCTGAACTTCCCGCCACATTAACATTTCCTGTTGAACGGTCATTTCCGGTATAATCAATATTACCCACTGGCTGTTCTCCTGCAACATCTTCAGATTTAAATCTTAAAGCTTTATCAGTCACATTAGAATACCTGCTATCTGAAGCCTTGTTAGAAGGTGCTGCTTTGTCTGAATCAGCTTTATCATCTTCATCAAGCAGATCGCCGACTTCGTCCTTTTTAAGACGTGCAAGCTCTTTCTGCTCCATAAATAATCTTTCTTTGTTAGCTTCTTCGTCAGACTTTCTTGCGTTAATCTCACTTAAAATCTTCTTCTGTGTGTTAGTCATAGTAACACCCAGCTTTTCCTTAAGCTTTACAGCTTTCTCTACATATATGCCATCCTGAAACCATAATACAAGGTTATCACAGGTCTTAGAACAATCTTCTTTTCTTCCTGTCTTGTAATATAATTCGGCAAGCTCATACATATATTTCTCGTCAATCTCAGCTTCCTTATACTTTTCAAGTATATCAACAAGCTCAGTATCAGGTGCATCCTGTGCCCTTCTTAAGTCGTAATATAAGATATACTTATTAACATCGTGTGCTGATAATTTGGCGTATTCCCTGTATAATTCTTCAGCATTTTCAAAATCGTCAACTTTGATAAAGAATTCTGTGAGCTTATATATAAGCTTTCTGCCTCCAAGGTTACGGTTGTATGCAAGAATTGCCATATCTCTTGCTTCTTCGTAGTCTCCTGCCGCTTCCTGTACATTAATTATCGTTGCAAGCGTAGACCAGTCTTTTACTTTATTCCAGTTCATCTGCTTTGCAATCTCTGCTGCCTGCTTATATTCTTTCTTAGCTGCAAGCTTCTTTATCTGTTCCAACTTTATATTAAACTCATATTTATCCACGTTAAAGACCTCCATTATGTCAATGAATCGACCCTCAAATTCCAATAATACGGCATATTAATGCCAATTTAAACATTCCGTATAATTTTATCACAGTAAAGTATCCTTGTAAACCTGCTATATGAAATCAAAGCTTGCCTGTTCATAGTCCATTCTTGTGTATTCCAATTCAGTCTCTTTAACATTACTATAATAGTCAACAACAACTGTCTGCTGCCTTTTGTCTGCCATCTTCTGCCCAAGTATATAATTAACATCAAACCTTGAGGTAATCGCCGGTGTTGCACCTCTTGCAGGAACAATGAGCTGTACATGGTTTACTGCAAGCAGTTTAAAGATTGGCTCCCATATATATATATCCTTTGCCGCACCAAATGGATTATCTATAAATATAGTCTTACCCAAAGGCTGTCCATCTGATACTGTGTTCATATTGGAAATATAATTAATAATAGCTATAAGGAACTGTATATATATCCCCTGCGACTGTCCTGTTGAGCCTACAGCTTCCTCATATCTTAAATATCTGCTCTGGTCTTTTATTCTCTCTCTCTTGTAAAGATTAATTCTTACTGAATTCATATCCGTTACAATTACTGAGAAAAGCCGTTTCCATGAAAGCCTGCTTCTTATATATCTGAAACGTTCTTCCTGCTCCTTAAAGCTTTCCGCTGCAACAATTGTCTCATCAATGTAAGCTGACATTCTGTCCTTATACATTTCTTCCCTAACATAAGGAATATAAAGCCCGATTATTGCAATATCTTCATTGTCCATTCTGATATGCGAAAGCTTTGGAAGTCTTTCAAGCTCAGTCTTTATATTACTGCATGTCTGTATACATCCGTTTTCAAAGTTATCCTTGATACGTTCCATATCCTCTATTCCCTTGTGAACACGCTCTTTCTCAAGTTCGATAAATGAATTCGTATCCTCTATTGATTTAACAAGCTGTTCTGTCTTTGCGGCATTAACAGGAAGCACAACCGATACATTAACCTCAACGGCAAGTTCAGCACCATTATAGTTCTTAAGTTCATCTATTAGCTTTGTTTTATATTTGTTGAACTCATCAGCTTTCTTGTATTCAAGCTTTAATATAGATGAATACTCTTTTGCTGTCTGCTCGTATTCTTTCGCAACACTTTCAAAATCTTTAATCTCAATATCCGATTCTGACAATTCTGCATAATTCTCAATATCAATTCCTGCATTATATGTTATTCTTTCAAGGTCTTTTCTTATAAGCTGTATCTCTTTGAGTTCATCTGACATATGCTTTCTTAACTGTGCATACTTTTCTATATTCTTCTCTAATTCTGCTACTGCCACAGACATATCATCTGCGAACTTTTCAGGATTGTCACACTCAAATTCTTCATATCGTCCATATTTTTCCTCAATCTGGCTCTTAGCGTGTGCAATACTTCCCTCAAGTCTGTTAAGAAGTGCTTCTTTAGCTTCTGTCTCCCTGCTTCCTTCATCATATTCCTTCTGATACTCGTGCAGTTCATTGTTAAGCCCCATAAGCTTTGTCCTGTCACTTACAGATATTGTTCCAGTCTCATACATCCCCTTAAGTTCTTCTAATGTATGACCTCTGTACTCAATAGCTTCAATACATTTATCAACAGAAGCTTTCAGGTGCTTTCTAAGATTTTCCTTATCAGAAACATCTGAATTCTTATTAGCCAAAATGTCTTTAAGACCTGTTATCTTAGCGGTAAGTTCGTCAGGGTTAATCTTATCCGCTTCATCATTATTATAATCAATGCCCTCATTGTAAAAATGCGACACTGTATTTTCCCAGACGCTTACAAGCTCTGAATACTGATTATCAACATTAGTCTTATACTCATCTGCCTTAATATAGTCTTCTCTTATTTTATCAAGATAATCTGCACATTCTATAATCTGTGCTTCGGCAGCCTTAAGCTTTTCAGTAAGCTGTTTTAATGTCACATATCCCGCCGTTACCCTCTCATTTACAACTGCAATTTCTTCATATCTGCTTATGTTTAATTCAACAGACTTCTTGGACTTTCTGACATTTTCAAGTTCTGCCATATCCTGTGACTTCTTATCATTATATCGTCCAAGCTCTGCTCTGTATGTAGCGATATTCTCTTTGATATCATTTTTTCTCTTAAGAAGCTCCTCAGGTGCATCAAGCTTTTCCGCTGATGTATCACCAGCATTAACCGAAAGCACATAATCTTCAAGAACTGTCTGCTTTCTGCTGTTAAGCTTTGTTATGGTATCGTTAAGATTATCAAGTTCTTCCCTTAAAATGCGTACCTTTACATCACGTCTTTTATCGTCTGTAAGATAGCTTATGTCATTAACTGCAAATATAACTTTATCGCTGTTTATATTAACATTTTCATCTTTAAGTGCCTCTGCACTTATTACCGGATATACAGCACTATCCTGTGTTTCAGTTTCCAGTTCCGCTTCCTTTAACCTGTCAAAACCACTGTCAATTACAAAGCTGTACTGGATAAATGGTATTCTTTTAACAATATCTTTTCTCTGCTGTTCGCTTGCATTTTCAAGATACTTATAACCTTCTGTTACAGCTTCACCGCACACTGATTTAAGATATTCCCTGAACTTATTGTAAGAAGGATTGTCTATATAATAAGAACCTGCACTTACTGCTTCTATAAGTTTTCCAAGCTTAACTGCCTTCTGGCTGTCTTCATTATATTTGTCATTCATTCTTAAAAATTCTTTGAAAATGCCTTCTTTTAATCTGTCAGTTCCTGCAATTCCATATATTCTCTGCAAATCCTTAAGCTTGCTCTCATTCTCCTGCCTGCTTATAATCTGTGATTGAAGTTGGTCAATTCTTTCATCTAACATCGCAATATTAGACTCAGCAATATTAATCTTTTCCTCTGTCTTGTATACCGACTTGGTTGTTTCTTTAATGTTTTCCTCTAAAAGAGCCTCCGCCTTAAGAATACCATTATGCTGTACCCTTAATTCCTCTATCTTGGATATAATATCATCAACAATCAGTATTCCATAAGCGTCAGCAAGCCTTTTAAGCTCTTTCTCGTCCTTTTCAATATGCTGTTTTACAGTGCTTTCCTGCCCATGTATAACAGCACAGTTATTCTTTGCTTCCTGATGTTTATCGTCTGCCTTTTTAAGTTCATCTCTTAAATTCTTCTCATCTATAGCTGCTTTAGCTGTCTTAGCTGAAAGTTCTTTTTCTGCCTTGTCATAATACTGCTTATATATAGCTGCAAGCCTGTTTAATTCTGACGCTATGTCCTCATCCTCTATCATACGGCTGTCAATTGCAGTATTAACTTTAACAAGTTCTTTTTCGTAATTGATATAGTCACAATAATTATTAGCTGCCTCTAAAAGCATAAGCTTTTCCCTTGCAGTCTTTATCTGATTCTCTTTCTTATTTCTATCTGAAAGTGCTTCCTTGACAAGCTTATCAAGCTCATTTAATGACTTCTTTTCCTTTAATACATCAGCCACTGCAATCTTGTATTTCTTATCATAAAGTTCATTATAAAGTTCCTGCTCTTTTTCATTATGTCCTGAAAGCTCTGCTTCTTTCCTGCCCTCAGCATTAATCACTGATAAGAGCATATTGGCAAGCCTGTTCTCAATATCTCTTTTATTGGAATAGAATTCCTTATATGTGGCGATATAATCTTTAAAATATGTTAAAGCTTCTATCTGGTTAT
>ENA-OOWO01002403-OOWO01002403.1-human-gut-metagenome-genome-assembly--contig:-NODE-2403-length-10833-cov-13.259974_pt1 | contig 10833 bp, 12 predicted proteins | sample MGYA00241579_ERZ501327 | MGnify/ENA primary metagenome ERZ501327 (study PRJEB25962, sample SAMEA2042836) | human gut metagenome | biome: human gut; feature: human-associated habitat; material: faeces...
GCCTTGCACAGTCAGTGGCAAAGGGCGATATTTGCTGTAAGAAATGAAATAATGGGATATTATGCTGGATGATATTTTATAGTAAAGCATGTTCTTTGTGCCTTATAGCAAGTTTGATTTTTTGCATTATTTAAGAATATGGGTCCTTAATGTGGAGTATAGACTTGTTCTGTAATATGAAAATAAACTAATATGAATAAAAGAAAAATGAAGCTTAGTATTTTTCTTTTATTAGTTGTAGACATGTTGTAGCGGAAAAAATGTTGTAGATTTGTTGTAGGAATCAAAAAAAAGGAGTTAAGATGTTTATCTTAACTCCTTGATTTTCAGCAGTCGGGGTGACTGGATTCGAACCAGCGACCACACGCCCCCCAGCGCGACTCCAAATCATATATTAGGGAGTTGATAATCAAGACTTATCTTTATAATCCTTTTTCTTTGGTTTACACCTCAGTTTACACAGGTGCTTTCCACCGTTTGGATTAAACATATTCTTATCGTTACAAAGATATAGGTTTTATATGGATTGGCATAGAGTTCACCACCAATATTGAGAATGATTAATAATTAATTTGAGTACAAAGCAACAGGAAATATCTTGGTATAGTTAATAATGTAATCTATCATATATCTATTCTTCAATGTTGTTGCAAAGATAGCTGTCAGAACAAAGAAAACAGCATAAGAGTTTCCTCAAATGCTGCTTATAATTAGGAAAAGGAGTATTATTATTCTACTTTATGATATGCAATCATATAATCACCTTGCCACATAGCCATTTCTAATATGCCGTCTTCACTTTGATTAAAAAACTCTACTTTATAGGTGTCTGAATAATCTCCTTCTAAATGGTTTATTGTCAATGTTGATTTTCCATCATAGGAATATGTTATTTCCTCTGATGAATTTTTCTCTGGATAAAATGTATAAGTGATAGATAATGCACCTGTACCATCTTCATTCAAAACCATAGTGTTAGTATAATCATTTTCAGCACCTGCATGAGTCTCACTAACCCAAAACCCAACAACAGAATCAATGATAAGTTTGTCATTTTCATCATCGCTACAAGCTGTAAAGTTTACAGCTAACACGACCATTAATAAGGTCATTCCTAAGAATCTTAATATTTTCATTGTTGCTAAATTGGTTATTATTTACGTTTATAAATTACTATATCACTATGTCCATTATCATTAAGGTATAGTTCTTCTTCTGTTATTTTAACGACTGTGTAAATGGTATTCTCTTCTCCCCAATCAGTTGTATAGTAGGTAACAAACATATATCTGTTAGGGAAGTATTCAAATGTACCGCTAAGAGTTTCATTATCATTTATCTCTGTATAGGTGTTGTTTTTGTTAAAGGTAAGTGTCTCACCCTCTGCTTCACCTGTTCCCTGCCAAGAACCAATCAATAGTTCTAAAGTGTTGTCTGGCTCTTGCTGGATTATTTCATTTGTAACCTCATCTCCACAGGAAACAAATCCCATGCTTAATGCAACCAATAAAGAGGTTGCTAATAATCTAAATGCTTTCATTATTCTTTATCTATTAAAATGATTTTATAAACAGGCATGTTAAGCCAAGTAAATCTTAATGTGATTCTAATAATAGATTTCACTTCATTTAATTCTATTATTTGACTGCCGAAAGTTGCTAAATGTTCATATAGTAGAACATCATCCCCGTTATTAATTATCAAGGATATTTCTTTGCAGGTGCAATCAGAGGGGCATATCCAATGGACTTTAAATGTCAAACCATGTTTTTGAGGTTGAACACTGAGATATTCTACCCTCAATGATATTTTCTTAGCTACTTCACGAACATGTTTATTGCCGTTGAGCTTACATTGTATGTTAAAGGCTTCTTCATTTAGCCACTTTCTCCTTTCCTCTTTTTCTCTTAATTCTTTTTGTTTGAGTTCTTGCTCTTCTTTTCCCTGTTCTTTCTTCTTAATATTTTCTTCCTCTCTCAATATATTCAATCCTTTTTCTTTCTTTTCCCTTTCTATTCTATGTCTTTCTATCCGTTCAAAGTCCTCTTTGTCTCTTCTCTTTTGGTATTCTTCCCATTCCTCGTCTTTTTTTCTTTTTTCTTCTTCCCGTTTTCTATTCTCTTCTTCTTGTTTTTCTTTTTTAATTCGTGTTTCAAAATCATCAACGCTTTCAAAGGCATTTTCCACATCCTTATTTTTGCAGTTTTCTTTTACTGCATCTTTATTTTGTTTTAACTGATTTACAAGGTGATTTAGGGATTCAAAAGCCTCTTTTACAACATCCTCATTTGAGTTGTTTTCTTTTAATTTGTGCTTATCAAAATATATCTGATTATCAAAGTCACCATTCAAGATTTTATCTTTAATTTTTTTCTTATATTCTTTTATATTTTCAGATGGGTAATCTGAGAAGAAACCATTTATAATAAAAAATATGACAGATGCTACTATAAGAATTAAAGACAATATAGACCCAACGCTTTCTAAACCATCATTGTAAATCATTCCTAAAATGACTCCAAATATAAACACAAGAATTGTAATTATTCTTCTTCTTTCCCACTTTCCCTTATATGCACATAGATGCAGAAAAACAGAATCAGATGTTAAAATAGACTTTTGGTAATATTCCCAGTATTCTAATCGTTTCTTATTTTTATATTGTTGGATTTCTTCTTGTTGTTTTTTTATTCTTTCTCTATGCTCTTCTTCTATTTTTCGTTGCTCAATTTCTTTCTGTTGTTCTGCCCATAGCTTTTTTCTATGTTGCTCTTCTTCTATTCTTTTACGCTCTATATTTTCAAAATATGATTTTAACTCTGTAAGGGATTTGGGTTGAAAGGATTGGCTTTGCTTCTCATCAATCATAAAAGCATATCTGTTAGTCCCATCCTGCTGCAATGCGAATATGTTTTTATCAAGAAATGAGGGATGAAGCATATAAGACTGCCCCTTGAAAGAAAGAATTATAGATTTGTTGGCTGGTACATATTGCCAAGTGGCATTAATAACCTCGCCATTAACAGAAGCAATAAGAGAGCCATTTTCCTGAAATATATATAGTTCCTTATCTCCTGTATCATTGAATATCAGCCAAGATTTATTGCATAATATAGTCTTAACATCCAAGCTCTCGCTAAGCCTATTATATCTATTAAGAATATCCAATAAGTAGGTTCTCATATATATAAATCAATGCTCACCTGTCCCCTATGGATAAGCAATAAAAAATAAGGTGTGGGAACTATATTTGTCTTACCCTATTCTCTGGCTTCTCGCATTGCCTTTGCTGTGGATAAAACAATAGCAACCCACACCAAGAGTTATATAAAAACCTTATAAGCATAAGGTTAGTATATATCAATGGTGTGGTGCTATTGCTATCATCTTCACAGCATTTCAAATTTTGCGAGAATTTGAGAATAGAAGATAATTTCAATAACACCTTTCGTTAATAATATGTCCTTTCAGCTTCCCAACTCAATGGGTTGCTGAAATTGGATGCAAAGATAATGAAAGGTATTGAATAAGTATAGTCATATTGGAATAAATGCTGTTCTACATGCTCCAAAGCATATATACTGATATAAAATGGGCTATATTTACACCTTGACTTTATAAATTGGGGTAGGTATCAAAATGAAGAATCCCCTTATAAAGACGGAATTTTCCAATTTGTTACCCACCTTGATTTATGGACTTCACTCCTGCATATTGTCAGCCCATTTATAAAGTGCTTCCTATGGCATGGATTATCAGAAACTCAAACAGTCGTAAGTCTGTAAGATTTCTTCCTGCCTTAGTCCCAAGTATCTTTTGGTAATGGCAACGGAACTATGGTTGAACAGTTCCATGAGCTTTACTAATGCCAACTCTGCATTATCGCTGTTCATATTATAGACCTGTCTGCCGAATGTCTTTCTAAGCGAATGGCAGCTAAAGTTCTTAATCTTTAACCTGTACTTCTTCTTCACCTCTTTAAGAATGATATTGATTCTCTGAACTGTGAAGATAGTGCCTTTCTGACTTATAAGGATTGGCGCATTGATTCCAACGGGATTTATATGCCCGTAGCACTCCTTAATATGTTCCTGTAATTGGGGATTCAGTCTGATAGTCCTTACCTTGCCTGTCTTTTGCTCAATTACCGTAAACTCGTCAGTATCTAATATCTGTTTCCACCTTAAAGATAGAATGTCAGATATTCTCAATCCTGTAAAACATCCCAAAGCTATAAGAAGCGAGATTTTATAATTCCCGTCTTTGGCTAACTTCCTTATGAGGTTCATAGCGTCAGACCAAACTAAATAGTCCGCTGTTGTGCTTGAATATTTGAGTGACATAATGTTCTGTTTTATAATGAAACGAATAAAAGTGAATATTAATTCTGAGTTGGATTTGCTAACTCATTGATTACTAAGGAAACATTCATTTCTGATGAAAGTGAATATATTTAAGGTGGAAATGCCTTACTAAGACATTCCACACCTTATTATATATGCTATTCCTTAGAATGGTTTGTTCCCATATTTATAATCCAAAATGGAATTGCATACCCTGTCATAAAAGGAGAATCCGCAACCTGTATAGAAGTAGCTTAGATATATTGCTTGGTATTTACGTTGCAATTCTTTGTTATTTCTAAGCATATTATCCAATTTGTCTAAGGAATGCTTCAATGCCTGTACTACCTTTATATATCTAAGGTTGTTATCCACTTCTCCCAAACGATTTTCCAAATCTTTGATATGTCCTATAAGTTTGTCTATCTGTTTATCCATGATTATAAATTTTAGAAGTTGGTAGAAATAAAGAAAGGACAACTAACTGATAGCTGCCCTTTCCTCTCTCAATCAATAAGTCCACTTAATCAATGAACCATTTGTAACGCTCATCCCCATGCAAAGCCGCATTGATTCCCAAAGCCATTTCAGTAGCATTAAGAGAACGGTCTAAGAATGAATCAATATAGCTTGACTTATTTGCACCCGTAAGCAGGTTATAAAATTTCCACATATTAAGCTCACTTCCAAAGCTGCCAAAGTTATCATCATTGATGTATGCTTTGGCTACGCTGTTAATCTGTGTATCTGTAAGCAACATTCTTGGCAATGCCTTTTGGTATCCTGTTGGCAGACATTGGTAAAGCCGCATCTTGCCCAATATCTGTGCGAACTGGTGTTCACTCATGGAAGTGTTGCCTAATTGCTGCATCAGATAAAGATGTTTGGCAGGGTTGTAGTTCCCAAACAGTTCCAATGCTGCACGATAGAGTTCTGTTGTGTTGCTTGCCCTCAAATCATCCTTGTAACCATTGGTAAAGATGCACATGTTACAACAGACTTGGTTTTTAAAGCCTATTGCAAGACGGAACAATTCAGGGACTTTCTTTGAATAAAGATTCATCTGATTGTATGCCCTTACGCCTACAATGGAAAGATTCAGCTTGTTTCCTCCAACAGTTTCATAAATGGTTGGGATGTCAATGCTGAAAGCTGCCCTTTCATAGTAGATAGTCTTGTCAGATTCCAACAGTTGGTTGGCTGGTTTATGTAGGGCTTCAGGGATTCTGCCTTTAATGATATGGCTTACACGAATGTCTGCCTGCCTTACGGTTTCACCACTAAAGAAAGACTGTGCAGCTTCTTGTATGGTTTCCACAAATGCGGCATGGTTAATGGTCAGTTCATTGTCTTTGGCGAACACGGGCGTAATGCAGTCATGTTTCAGATGATGCAAGGTCACTTCCTGCGTGTTGGCTTCAATGAAATGGTTGGCAGGTCTTACAGGTTCATCCATGATAATGGTTGCTTCTTCTGCAAATTCACCCAAATTCATTCTCTCACGGTTGTTTGCCACATTGGGCACGATAACTAAATTTCTCATAATGATTAATTGTTTAAATGATTATTGATTGGATTAACTTTGGAATTGGTAAAGCCCATATCGCTTTGGATTGCACCGCTACGATTTTTGCCTTACTACAATTCGCTGAATTACTTTTGAGTGTTATTACAGTTAGACTATCTTACATTTATGCTGTATTGTGTCATTCATTAGCAAGTCAATCAATAGGGCTTGGGTGTGTAATGGATTTTATGAGGTTGGTGGGTGGGCAGGTGTCTGCCAATTTTCATTTTTCTTTTGCAGGGTGAGAGGGGGCGTAAATTGGTGGTATGGTATCTCCTGCAACATTTTGGAGATTGGGATTATAAAACTCATTTTGCATCCTGTATGTTGCACCCAACTTAAAAAATCAGACTTTATGCGCTTATAAAGTGGATTTAGGCAGGATGGGGATTTTTCGTACCATCTATTAATTTAATAATAATCAGTATAAAAAATCCCCACTACCTGTTATTTGGACTTGAAAGCCATTTTAAGAAGGTCTTTTGGGGGTTGGATAATCCACTCCTTACGTTGCTTGGCTATATCATTGTCTAATAATAGCTCTTTTGGGGTAAGCTCAAATCCATTGGGTATGAATTTCAACAGACCTGTATTATATAAGTCCAAATTGTAACTTTCAATATTCTTTTTGCCCATTCTTAATTTTTCAGCCAGTTTGTTAGAAGAAAGCAATATCTTGTTATCCTCCGCAATCAATAAGAGCTTGATATAATATCCTTTCACTTTAATATCCAAATCCACTTTCATAAAGAGGTGGGACAGGGTTATAAAGTTGGGGCGGTCTATGGGTGGGATGCAGTAAAGACTTCTCATTATAAAATCAAGATAGGGAATTGATGTAGGTACAGGGTATTTCTTTCTGACCAACACGGCTTCTATATCCTTATTGAAATTCTTTAATGCAGTTTCTTCCTCTCCTGTGCGTTTGGCTAAATCCTTGATTCTCCACCTGACTTTATAATAGTCATTTCTATATAAGGACAGACAGAAGAACCTGTACATGTTGGGTGGATTGAGTTTATCCACTATGGATTTATTAATGGTGGCATAATCCTGCATAATGCTGCTTGTCCTGTTTTGCAAATGCTTTAATTGTATCTTCATATTCATTTCATCTTTTATTGTTCAGCTATTTCAAAGAACTTGGGGAGAGAAAGCCCACCTGTCACATGGGCTTTGCTGTTGGTGGCTTATGCTTCCAAAGCCTCTTTCAATATCTTAATGAAGTCGTTCTCTGATTTAACCTCTTTCCACTTATCTTCTTTATAGTTTTTGTATTTCAGATTGTCAAGAGCCTTGAAAGCCTGTTCTTCACTTGTAGATATGGCATGACTGTTGAAGCCTTTAATGAAATAGCGTTTAGTGATGAAAGAGACATCCATCTTGGCTGCTTTGCATAAGTTGATGAAGTTGTTTCCTCTCTCAATGTCAACCTTTGCATCTTTAGGAAGCATAAAATCTTCTCCTTGCAGCACTTTATTTATCTGTTTTTCAGATAGACTTTTACCTGTGTAAATCAATATGGCTGTGGTTGGATTGAACCCTTCGTTTAACAAATTTGCTACATTTTGGAATAATTCATCTTTAGATGTAAGAGAAGCTACAACCAATCTATCCTTTTTATCCCAACTGCTTCCTACATTGTTAATGTCAACCAAGTATTCCCCTACATTGTCAATCTCTCTTACATGAACATTGGGAATCAAGTCCTGATATTTTCCTGTCGCAATCAGTTTGGCAAAGGCGGTGCTTCTATGCTGACCGTCAAGGATAACGAAGTAATCTTTGGCTTCCTCTTTAGTCAGTTCCTTTCCATTGATGTCCGTTACGGTATAACCTGCTTCAATCAGTTTGGATGCTTCCATTACAATGATTGGGAAAGCCTTGTCATATTTATTGGCAGCTATCAAAGCTATAAAGCCATCCACTTTCTTGGAGTTTACAGGTCGGTTGTTCTTAACAAATGCTATCTTCTTCTGTTGCTCCGTTCTTGCACCTGTTTCTTCATCCACTACTGAGAAAGTGAAAGAACTATTGACAGCTTTCTCTTTAGATATTCTTTCAAACTCTTTTGCCTGTTCCATTTTGGCTTTGGCTTCATCAACTACTTTCTGCTGTGCTGCTATTACAGCTTCGTTTCTGTTACCTTTTATAAGGCGGTTCAGTTCTTTCTCTTCCTGCTCAAAAACTTTAGTCAATTCTTCTATGTTGCCCATAACTGTATTATTTAATTTTACACTGTTGTTTGCCATTTCTGTTGCATTTACATTTACTGTTGTCATATTGGTTTATTTTAAATTGTTATCAAAATTGTTTTGTGCAACCGTCCAGCCTATGCGCACTTGGCTTTCTGATTACGTTGCAAAGGTGAGAACTTTGGAGAAGATTAAAGGAGAGTAAAATTTTGAGGATTTTGGTTCTCCCTTAACTTGCCTGCCGCAAGTCCTGTCCCTTTGACGCTGCAAAGGTGGGGAGAAACCATGAGGATAAATGAGAGTAAAAAATAAAGGAGATGTTACTCTCCCTTAAACAAATAATTGATTATCAATAATTCTTGTTTTGTACATTCCAAGCAAATTTCTTGTTCTTGCTTAAATATCCTTTTAATGTAGTCTTGTCTGTGAGAAAATTCTCATTGTCTGAAATTCCTGTAAGATAGACAAGTTGTGATATTAGGAATGTGACATCGTATGCGTTTTTTCCCCCTTTCCTGTAATTGGTGTCAAAAGGTGACAGGAAATTGAAGAACATTTTGAATGTTTGGGCAAACAGGCAGATTCTTTTCGTGTTGCTTGTAGTAATTTGCTGTTGTTTGGGATAAGTGCTTACCATTTCTATATTGTCGTATAGGTGTTCTGTGTCAAATTCATCTTTAGGGTTCAAATCATCCAAATGTTCTTGGCAGCATGAAAGAATGAACTTGATTGCATTGGCTGTTTCTATGGTATGTATGGTTTTCCCATTCGCCTGTAAGGATAAGGTCAGTTCTTCCTTAAATGTTATATGGTCTGTAAGGGGATTTGCATTGGGATGTTCTTCGTATTGGGATATGCTTTGGAAAAGTTTCTTTATCTCGCTTGCAGGTGTTTCCCCATATTCAAACGCTTGCCAGCACTTACCGTCCACGTAATCTTTTATAAACAGAATGGCAAACCAAAACTTGTCCTTGTCTAATTGCAAAGCTGATAGGGCTGTCTGAATTTCCTTGTCTTTCTTGTATTCTTCATAAGTTAGCGGCATTTTAATAAGCCTGTTGTTGTACCTTTCTTTAAAGGTGGGTATGGCTTCGCTTCCCTCCAATATCAATCCCTGTACTTCTTTAGGCATTGCAGGATGTATTATCATGGCAAACTGCCAAACATAATCCAAAATATCATCTTCCTCTTTTGCTTCAAGGGTAGGATAAACTGCATCTATATTGGTAAACTTGTCTATTGGTTGCATATTCTTATGTGTAATGGTTAGATATGCAAAATTAAAAAATAATCCCCACCTGCATTTGCTGCAAGTGGGGAATTGTTGGCTTAGAGTAAATTCTTCATGGCATCATCTACCTGCTCATTGTCAAATTTGCTTAGATAAATCTGCGTGGTTTTTATATCTTGGTGTCCCAATGCCTGTGATATAATGCCAATATTCACTCCTGACTTCTTTAGAATTGTAGCGAATGAATGTCTTGCAACATAGGTCGTGACTTCTGCTGTTATGCCTAATTCTTTAGCAAATGCCCTTAACTCTGTATTGATTTGGTGGCAGATTTTGTGTACTCTATTATTCTGTTGCATAGGTGTAACATGACGCTTATTATGAAGTATAGGAAACAGATAGCCTGTCTGCTGCTGATAGTAACTATATTTTTGAATAATTTGTTTGGCTCTGTCTGTCAACATCAAGTTTATGCTTCCATGCGTCTTTTGCCTTTTATAAAGCAATCTATCTTCCACAATATTTGTCCCTGTCAAGTGGGCTATATCTACAAATGAAATTCCACCACACAAATAAGAGAACGTAAATATATCTTGTGTAAACTGTCGTCTCTCGCTTGCATGGCTGCAATCTGCATCTATAATTTTAAGAATATCATCTTTAGATAACGCTCTCTTGGCTGTCTTGGTATTGAAGCGACTTAGTTTGTATTCAATGAATGGAGTTTTATCCCTGCTGACAATTTTGGCTTCAATGGCTTTGTTAAATGCAGCCCTTAGACTTCTGAACTGATAACTTATGGTAACATCGTTGTTGCCTTTCCTGCGCATCCATTTCTCAAATTTCTTACAAAACTCTACATCAATATAGCTAAAGGTGTAATTTAACTTTTTACCCTTGTTGAAGTTCTTTAGTGTTCTGTACGAATTGAGGTAAGCATAGCTTGTCCCTATCCTACCGTCCTCTTTCAACTCTTTTATTAAAGACAGGTAGAACTCTTCCACCGTTTGGGCTTTGATGTTCTTGCGTTGTTCATAAACTAAAGAAGTCGCTGTAAACTCTTCCTCTCTTGATAATTTTTCTATTACCTTAGTATGGTATTCCGCTTTGACTTTTAAAATGATGCTTTGAATTAATTCCTTGTTAGGACATTTGGGCTTTGGCTCTCCTTTGGTAAAATCCCAATATTGGGGATTAACGGAAATGCCCAAACTTTTCATTACTCTTTTTCTGTCTTGCGTGATTCTTAACATCAAAGGATGTTCCCCATTGGCAAGTGTCTTGCTCTTGAAACAAACTACTGCAATCGTTACGCTCATAATTTTGCGGTTTACACAGCGGTTTACACAACTACCCTTGCGAGGGTATGTTTGGGAGCATATAAACAAAAGGCATAAAAACTAAAAAAGGACTGACAATCGTTTGATTATCAATCCTTTTTCACCAGTCGGGGTGACTGGATTCGAACCAGCGACCACACGCCCCCCAGACGCGTAC
>ENA-OOWO01002410-OOWO01002410.1-human-gut-metagenome-genome-assembly--contig:-NODE-2410-length-10812-cov-3.947941_pt1 | contig 10812 bp, 4 predicted proteins | sample MGYA00241579_ERZ501327 | MGnify/ENA primary metagenome ERZ501327 (study PRJEB25962, sample SAMEA2042836) | human gut metagenome | biome: human gut; feature: human-associated habitat; material: faeces...
CCCTGGGTCCTGGCGGTTTGTCACGCGAACGTGCAGGCTTCGAGGTTCGTGACGTTCATTACAGCCACTACGGCCGTATGTGCCCCATAGAGACCCCCGAAGGACCGAACATCGGACTTATCTCTTATCTTGCAACCTTTGCAAGAATCAATAAATACGGCTTTATCGAGGCTCCGTTCCGCCGCATAGATAAGGAAACGGGAACGGTGCTTGATGAGGTCACCTATATGACCGCAGACGTCGAGGATAACTACATGGTAGCTCAGGCTAACGAGCCTCTCGACGAAAACGGCAAATTCAAGCGCAAAAAGGTCAATGCCCGTTATCGTGACGAGTTTATGGAGATTGAGGCTTCGGAAGCCGACTACATGGACGTATCGCCGAAGATGGTAGTTTCCGTTGCAACCGCAATGATTCCTTTCCTTGAGAACGACGACGCAAACCGTGCACTTATGGGTTCAAACATGCAGAGACAGGCGGTTCCGCTTCTCACAACCGAGTCTCCTATAGTAGGAACCGGTATGGAATACAAGGCGGCAGTCGATTCGGGCACCGTAGTTCTCGCAAAGCGCGCCGGTACCGTAACCAAGGCTGATGCGGAAACTGTTGAAATCACTACGGATGACGGTTCGGTTGACCATTATGACATAATCAAATTTATGCGTTCTAACCAGGGCACATGCATAAATCAGCGCCCGATAGTTTCCGAGGGTCAAAAGGTTGAGGCTCATGAGGTTATAGCCGACGGTCCTGCAACCTCGAACGGCGAAATTTCACTCGGTAAGAATGCGCTTATCGGCTTTACCACTTGGGAAGGCTACAACTACGAGGACGCTGTTCTTATCAACGAAAAGCTTGTCCGCAACGATGTTTATACTTCAATTCATATAGAGGAATATGAGCTTGAGTCGAGAGATACCAAGCTCGGACCGGAAGATATTACGAGAGATATCCCGAACGTCGGTGAAGACGCTCTTTCCGACCTTGACGAAAACGGCATAATCCGTATCGGTGCCGAGGTTCACTCGGGCGATATACTTGTCGGTAAGGTAACGCCTAAGGGCGAGACGGAGCTTACCGCCGAGGAGAGACTTCTCCGCGCAATATTCGGCGAAAAGGCAAGAGAGGTTCGCGATACTTCCCTTCGCGTACCGCACGGCGAATACGGCATAGTAGTAAACGTCGAAGTGTTTACAAGAGAAAACAGCGACGAGCTCAGTCCCGGCGTTAATAAAGTAGTACGCTGCTACATCGCTCAGAAACGTAAGATTTCCGTCGGCGATAAGATGGCAGGCCGTCACGGTAACAAGGGTGTTGTTTCAAGAATACTTCCGCAGGAGGATATGCCGTTCCTTGATGACGGTACTCCGCTTGACATTCTTCTTAACCCCCTCGGCGTACCCTCCCGAATGAACATCGGTCAGGTGCTTGAGGTTCATCTCGGCTTTGCTTACCGCAAGCTCGGTCAAAAAATCGCAACGCCGGTATTTGACGGTGCGCATGAATCCGATATTCGCGAGGCTCTTAAAGAGGCAGGCTACCGTGAGGACGGTAAGTCGATACTTACCGACGGCAGAACGGGTGAAAAGTTTGACAACCCCATAACCGTAGGCGTTATGTACTTCCTTAAGCTCCACCATCTTGTTGACGATAAGATTCACGCAAGAAGCACGGGTCCGTATTCACTCGTTACCCAGCAGCCCTTGGGCGGTAAAGCTCAGTTCGGCGGTCAGCGTTTCGGTGAGATGGAGGTTTGGGCCCTTGAGGCTTACGGCGCAGCTTATACTCTTCAGGAAATTCTCACCGTTAAGTCGGACGATGTTGTGGGCCGTGTAAAGACTTACGAGTCGATAGTCAAGGGTCTCAACGTTCCGAAGCCCGGTATTCCGGAGTCGTTCAAGGTTCTCATTAAGGAGCTTCAGTCGCTTGCTCTTGACGTCAAGGTTCTTGACGCAAATAACGAGGAGATTGACCTTAAACAGACCTACGACGACGATGATGTTACTCCTACGATGGCTGACAACGAAGCATTTTCAGAGGTCAACGACGCTTCTTATGATGACGGTTATATTCCTGACAGAGAAGAAGACGCCGACGAATACGAGAATGACGATTATACAAGCGATTCCGAAGACGGTTTTGATTCGGATGACCTCAATGACGAGGATTTCTGATTTCACGTTTCGCAGATTTCTGAAAATTAATGGAAGAAAGGTAAAGAGCCAATGGAAAATATAACCTTTGAATCAATAAAAATCGGTCTTGCTTCACCCGAACAGATCAGAGAGTGGTCTTACGGCGAGGTCAAAAAGCCCGAAACCATAAATTATCGTACCTTAAAGCCCGAGCGCGACGGACTTTTCTGCGAAAGGATATTCGGACCCACAAAGGACTGGGAGTGCCATTGCGGAAAATACAAGAGAATTCGCTATAAGGGTAAAATATGCGAGCGCTGCGGAGTTGAGGTTACCAAATCCAAGGTAAGACGCGAGAGAATGGGCCATATCGAGCTTGTCGCTCCCGTTTCGCATATTTGGTATTTCAAGGGTATCCCGTCAAGAATGGGACTTATCCTTGACATTTCTCCGAGAGAGCTTGAAAAGGTTCTCTATTTCGCAAAATATATTGTCACCGATCCCGGTGATACAGAGCTTAAAAAGAAGCAGATACTCTCCGAAAAAGAGTATCTCGATATGAGAGAGAAGTATGAGGACGACTTCAAGGCCGGTATGGGCGCCGAAGCCATCAAAGAGCTTCTCTGCGAAATCGACGTTGACGCGCTTACCGAGCAGCTCCGTGAGGAGCTCTCTGAGGCGTCGGGTCAGAAGAAAGCAAGAATACTTAAAAGACTTGAAGTCGCCGAAGCATTCAAGCTTTCCGGTAACCGTCCCGAATGGATGATTCTCGACGTTATTCCGGTAATTCCGCCCGATATCCGTCCTATGGTACAGCTCGACGGCGGCAGATTTGCAACATCGGATCTCAACGATCTTTACAGACGTGTTATAAACAGAAACAACCGTCTTAAAAGACTTCTTGAGCTCAACGCTCCCGATATAATTGTAAGAAACGAAAAGAGAATGCTTCAGGAGGCTGTCGATGCACTTATCGACAACGGCCGTCGTGGACGTCCTGTTACCGGTCCAGGAAACAGAGCTCTTAAGTCTCTTTCAGACATGCTCAAGGGAAAGGGAGGACGTTTCCGTCAGAACCTTCTCGGAAAGCGAGTTGACTACTCAGGACGTTCGGTTATCTGCGTAGAGCCAAAGCTTAAGATTTATCAGTGTGGTCTTCCAAAGGAGATGGCTATCGAGCTTTTCAAGCCATTCGTTATGAAAGAACTTGCCGCTAACGGAACCGCACACAATATAAAGAGTGCAAAGAAGATGGTTGAGAGACTTCAGCCGGAGGTATGGGATGTCCTTGAGGACGTCATCAAAGAGCATCCGGTTATGCTTAACCGAGCTCCTACACTCCACAGACTTGGAATCCAGGCCTTCGAGCCAATCCTTGTAGAGGGTAAGGCAATCAAGCTTCATCCACTCGTATGTACAGCGTTCAACGCCGACTTCGATGGAGACCAGATGGCTGTACATCTTCCATTGACTGCTGAGGCACAGGCTGAGTGCAGATTCATGCTTCTGTCACCTAACAACCTGCTTAAGCCTTCCGATGGTGGACTTGTAGCCGTTCCTTCACAGGATATGATCCTTGGAGTTTACTACCTCACAATGAGAAAGCTCGCTGATTACAAGGATGATCCAAAGATGGTTGCACAGGTGTCATCAGACACTGTATACAATGATATTGATGAGCTTAGAAAGCTCACAACTCCTGATGAAAATACAGGAAAGGCTGAGCTTGGCTTATATGACCTCATCTGGTTTGAGGATGTCACAGACGGGAACCGTCGTGTGCTTTGCAGACCGATAGATCTTCTCGGACGTTACTATGGAAGTGTTAATCTTGCAATGCTCGCTTACGAGAACAAGGAGATTACTCTTCACCAGAATATCTTTGTACACCGTACAGTAAAGCTTCCTGACGGCACAGAGGTTTCAGGTTTTACAGAGACAACAGTAGGACTTTTGATATTCAATGAGAACATTCCACAGGATCTTGGTTTTATAGACAGATCAAAGGCTGAGAATGCACTCAAGTTTGAGGTTGAGTTCCACGTTGGTAAGAAACAGATCAAGCAGATCCTTGAGAAGGTTATCAACACACACGGAGCTACAACAACAGCAGAGGTTCTTGACAATGTCAAGGCTATGGGATACAAGTATTCAACCCAGGCTGCCATGACAGTTTCAATTTCAGATATGACAGTGCCACCACAGAAGCCACAGATGATCGCTGATGCACAGGACACTGTAGATAAGATTACAAGACAGTACAAGCGTGGACTTATCACTGATGAGGAGCGTTACAAAGAGGTTATCGAGACATGGAAGGATACAGATGATGCCCTTACAAAGGCACTTCTTACAGGTCTTGATAAGTACAACAACATCTTCATGATGGCAGATTCCGGAGCCCGTGGATCTGATAAGCAGATCAAACAGCTTGCAGGTATGCGAGGACTCATGGCTGATACAACAGGTCGTACAATCGAGCTTCCTATCAAGTCATGCTTCCGTGAGGGTCTTGATGTACTCGAGTACTTCATGTCAGCACATGGAGCTCGTAAGGGACTTTCAGATACAGCGCTTCGTACAGCCGATTCAGGATACCTTACAAGACGTCTCGTAGATGTTTCACAGCATATGATCGTTCGTGAGACAGACTGCTGTGCAGGCACAGGACGTGAGATTCCGGGAATGGTTGTAAAGGCATTCATGGAGGGTCGAGAGGAAATCGAGAGCCTTCAGGAGAGAATTACAGGTCGTTTCTCTTGCAATACAATCTGCGATAAGGATGGCAATGTAATCGTTAAGGCCAACCATATGATTACACCAAAGCGTGCAGCAAAGGTTATGGCAGAGGGTGTTGATGAGAACGGTAATCCAATCACACAGGTTAAGATCCGTACAGTGCTTACCTGCCGTTCACACATGGGAGTATGTGCTAAGTGTTACGGTTCAAACCTTGCAACAGGTCAGGCAGTACAGGTTGGTGAAGCAATCGGTATCATCGCAGCACAGTCAATCGGTGAGCCTGGTACACAGCTTACCATGAGAACCTTCCATACAGGTGGTGTTGCCGGTGGAGATATCACACAGGGTCTTCCTCGAGTAGAGGAGATTTTCGAGGCACGTAAGCCTAAGGGACTCGCTATTATCACAGAGTTCGGCGGAACTGCCACAATCAAGGATACAAAGAAGAAGCGTGAGGTTATCGTTACAAACAACGAGACAGGCGAGACAAAGGCTTACCTCATTCCTTACGGCTCACGTATCAAGGTTGTAGACGGACAGGAGCTTGAGGCCGGCGACGAGCTTACAGAGGGTTCTGTAAATCCACACGATATCCTCAAGATTAAGGGCGTTCGTGCGGTTCAGGATTATATGCTCCGCGAGGTACAGCGTGTTTACCGTTTACAGGGTGTTGAGATTAACGATAAGCATGTCGAGGTTATAGTTCGTCAGTGCTTACAGAAGATCCGTGTAGAGGAGCCGGGAGATTCAGATTTACTTCCGGGCAGCATGGTTGATGCCCTTGACTTCTTAGAGCTCAACGAGAAGCTTGAGGAAGAGGGTAAGGAGCTTGCAGTTGGCTCACAGGTATTACTTGGAATCACAAAGGCATCTCTTGCAACTAACTCATTCCTGTCAGCAGCTTCATTCCAGGAGACCACAAAGGTTCTTACTGAGGCAGCAATCAAGGGCAAGGTTGATCCGCTTATCGGTATGAAGGAGAACGTAATCATCGGTAAGCTCATCCCGGCAGGAACAGGTATGAAGATTTATCGTAATATCAAGCTTGACAGCGATGTAAACGATGACGATACACTTGATTTTGATGATGATGATTTTGCGGATTTCGCAGAGGAAGAGGCAGTCGGAGTCATTGATACAGATGCTGAATCAGTTGATGAAGAATAATTACTGATGTTTGTACTTAAGCTACAGAAGCTGCTACAAACCAAAAAACAAAGAAGTCCGGGAAACCGGACTTCTTTCTTGTATTATATTGAAAACAAAATTGGTCTTGACAAAACAGACAAGGATTTGTATAATATTTTAGCGTGCATAAGATTGCACTGCTTAAAATAAAACAGGAGGTGAAAATAATGCCAACATTTAACCAGTTAGTAAGAAAAGGACGTCAGACATCTGTAAAGAAGTCTACAGCACCAGCTCTTCAGAGAAGCTTTAACTCTCTCCAGAAGAAGCCAATCAACACTTCTTCTCCACAGAAGCGTGGTGTATGTACAGCTGTTAAGACAGCTACTCCTAAGAAGCCTAACTCAGCTCTTAGAAAGATTGCCAGAGTTCGTCTTTCAAACGGAATCGAAGTAACTTCATACATTCCTGGTGAGGGACACAACTTACAGGAGCATAGCGTTGTTCTGATTCGTGGTGGCCGTGTTAAGGATTTACCAGGTACACGTTACCATATCATCCGTGGTACATTAGATACTGCAGGTGTTGCAAACAGAAAACAGGCTCGCTCTAAGTACGGCGCAAAGAGACCAAAAGCTGCTAAATAATTTAGCAACATTGTGTATCACAAACAGAACTAAAGTAGGTTAGTGTTGGGATTAGACCTGCAGATGCAGGATTTCACTTTATGAATACAATTCCGCACGAACACATTAGAGAGACACATGTGAGTACCGATGAATTAATCCACAAATATCATGATTAAGGAGGGAAGTAACGTGCCACGTAAAGGACATACTCAGAAAAGAGACGTTCTGGCAGATCCAATGTACAACAATAAAGTGGTTACCAAACTTATCAATAACATCATGTTAGACGGTAAGAAAGGTGTAGCACAGAAAATTGTTTACGGTGCATTCGCCAGAATCGAAGAAAAAGCTGGTAAACCAGCACTTGAAGTTTTCGAAGAGGCTATGAACAACATCATGCCACTTCTTGAAGTAAAAGCTAGACGTATCGGTGGTGCTACTTATCAGGTTCCGATCGAGGTAAGAGCAGACAGACGTCAGGCACTGGCTCTTCGCTGGTTAACAATGTTCTCTCGTAAAAGAGGCGAGAAAACAATGGAAGAAAGACTTGCAAATGAGCTTTTAGATGCAATGAACAACACAGGTGCATCCGTTAAGAGAAAAGAAGACATGCACAAGATGGCTGAGGCAAATAAAGCATTTGCTCACTATCGCTTCTAATATAGGAGGAAAATCCATTGGCTAAAGAGGGAAGAGAATATCCATTAGAGCGTACCAGAAATATTGGTATTATGGCTCATATCGATGCGGGTAAAACAACTCTTACAGAACGTATCCTGTATTATACAGGTGTCAACTATAAGATTGGTGATACTCATGAAGGTACTGCTACCATGGACTGGATGGAACAGGAGCAGGAGAGAGGTATCACAATCACTTCAGCGGCTACAACATGTCACTGGACTCTGGAAGAGAACTGCAAACCGAAGCCAGGTGCTCTGGAACATCGTATCAACATCATTGATACCCCAGGTCACGTTGACTTCACAGTAGAAGTTGAGCGTTCTCTTCGTGTACTTGACGGTGCTGTCGGCGTTTTCTGTGCTAAGGGTGGTGTTGAACCGCAGTCTGAAAACGTATGGCGTCAGGCCGACACTTACAATGTACCACGTATGGCATTCATCAACAAGATGGATATCCTTGGTGCAAACTTCTACGGTGCAGTAGAGCAGATCAAGACTCGTCTTGGTAAAAACGCAATCTGCTTACAGCTGCCAATCGGAAAAGAAGATGATTTCAAAGGAATCATTGACTTATTCGAAATGAAAGCTTACATCTACAACGATGAAAAAGGTGATGACATCTCCATCGTTGACATTCCTGAAGACATGAAGGAAGATGCTGAGCTTTATCATACAGAGCTCATTGAGAAAATCTGTGAGCTTGATGACGACTTAATGATGGAATATCTTGAAGGTGAAGAACCAACTGTTGAGAGACTGAAAGCAACATTAAGAAAAGCGACATGCGAGTGTACAGCTGTTCCGGTTTGCTGTGGTTCTGCTTACAGAAACAAAGGTGTTCAGAAACTTCTTGATGCTATCCTTGAGTATATGCCTGCTCCAACAGATATTCCTCCAATCGAGGGAACTGACCTGGACGGCAACCCGGTAGTAAGACATTCTTCTGATGAAGAACCGTTTGCAGCACTTGCATTCAAGATTATGACAGACCCATTTGTTGGTAAACTGGCATATTTCCGTGTATACTCCGGTACAATGAATTCTGGTTCTTATGTACTTAATGCTACTAAGGACAAGAAAGAACGTGTTGGACGTATTCTTCAGATGCATGCTAACAAACGTATGGAACTTGATAAAGTATATTCCGGTGATATCGCTGCAGCTATCGGATTCAAATTCACAACAACTGGTGATACAATCTGTGACGAGCAGCATCCGGTAATCCTGGAGTCCATGGAATTCCCAGAACCAGTTATCGAGCTGGCTATCGAGCCTAAGACTAAAGCTGGACAGGGTAAACTTGGTGAAGCTCTTGCAAAACTTGCAGAGGAAGACCCGACATTCCGTGCACATACAGATCAGGAAACTGGACAGACTATTATCGCTGGTATGGGTGAGCTTCATCTGGATATCATCGTTGACCGTCTCCTTCGTGAATTTAAGGTTGAGGCTAACGTAGGTGCTCCTCAGGTTGCTTACAAAGAGACAATCACCAAAGCTGTTGATGTAGACAGTAAGTATGCAAAACAGTCTGGTGGTCGTGGACAGTATGGTCACTGTAAAGTTAAATTCGAGCCTATGGATGCCAACGGAGAAGAACTGTACAAGTTCGAATCCACAGTTGTTGGTGGTGCTATTCCGAAGGAATACATTCCGGCAGTCGGCGAAGGTATCGAAGAAGCTATGAAAGCTGGTATCCTTGGCGGATTCCCTGTAGTCGGTGTATATGCTAACGTATACGATGGTTCCTACCATGAAGTCGACTCCTCTGAAATGGCATTCCACATTGCAGGTTCTCTTGCATTCAAAGATGCTATGCAGAAAGCAGCTCCGGTTCTTCTTGAGCCTATCATGAAAGTCGAAGTTACTACACCAGAGGATTACATGGGTGATGTTATCGGTGATATCAACTCCCGCCGTGGTCGTATCGAGGGTATGGAAGATATCGGCGGCGGTAAGATGATCCGTGGATATGTTCCGCTTTCCGAGATGTTCGGATATGCTACAGACCTTCGTTCCAGAACACAGGGACGTGGTAACTACTCTATGTTCTTTGAGAAATATGAGCAGGTTCCGAAGTCTGTACAGGAAAAGATTCTTGCTAAGAAAGACTGATAATTTTGATCATCTGCAGTCTGTTGGTGTTTAAAGCCAACGGACTGCAGGAGATATAACGTTATTGTTCACTTCGTTCTCAGTAACGTTGCCAAAAATTCATTCCAGATTGTTTTCTGCAATGGAATTTTGGCATATACATGCCAAAACACCTCGTGTGATAGCGGCGTGGGTGAGCTGTAATGATATAACAATTGGTAATGCAAGTTATCAAATTGTATAAAATGCTTGCAAATATTCTGATTATGCAATATAATCAAGGATAGCAAGTTTAAAACCGAAAAGATGCTCTATAATAATATAAGAGCCAATTGTTTTAAGGAGGACGTTTTAAAATGGCAAAAGCTAAGTTTGAGAGAACAAAACCGCATTGTAACATTGGTACCATTGGACACGTTGACCATGGTAAAACAACTTTAACAGCTGCAATCACAAAAGTTCTGGCTGAGAGAGTTGCTGGAAACGTAGTAGAAAACTTTGAAGATATCGATAAAGCTCCAGAAGAAAGAGAGCGTGGTATCACAATTTCTACAGCTCACGTTGAGTATCAGACAGAGAAGAGACATTATGCACATGTTGACTGCCCAGGACATGCTGACTACGTTAAGAACATGATCACAGGTGCAGCTCAGATGGATGGTGCTATCCTTGTTGTAGCAGCTACAGATGGTGTTATGGCTCAGACAAAAGAGCACGTTCTTCTTGCTCGTCAGGTAGGTGTTCCTTACATCGTTGTATTCATGAACAAATGTGATATGGTTGATGACGAAGAACTTCTTGAACTGGTTGAGATGGAGATTCGTGAACTTCTTTCCGAGTATGATTTCCCAGGAGATGATATCCCGGTAATCAAAGGTTCTGCTCTTAAAGCTCTTGAAGATCCGAACGGTGAGTGGGGAGACAAGATCATGGAACTTATGGATGCTGTTGACAGCTACATTCCAGACCCACAGCGTGACACAGATAAACCATTCGTAATGCCTGTAGAGGATGTATTCTCTATCACAGGTCGTGGTACAGTTGCTACTGGTAGAGTAGAGGCTGGTGTACTTCATGTATCTGACGAAGTTGAAATCGTTGGTATCAAAGAAGAAACACGTAAAGTAGTTGTAACTGGTATCGAGATGTTCCGTAAACTTCTTGATGAAGCTCAGGCTGGTGATAACATCGGTGCACTTCTTCGTGGTGTTCAGAGAAACGAAATCGAGCGTGGACAGGTTCTTGCTAAACCAGGAACACTTACATGCCATACAAAATTCACAGCTCAGGTTTACGTTCTGACAAAAGATGAAGGTGGACGTCATACTCCATTCTTCAACAACTATCGTCCACAGTTCTACTTCAGAACAACAGACGTAACAGGTGTTTGCGAGCTTCCAG
>ENA-OOWO01002414-OOWO01002414.1-human-gut-metagenome-genome-assembly--contig:-NODE-2414-length-10790-cov-7.591337_pt1 | contig 10790 bp, 10 predicted proteins | sample MGYA00241579_ERZ501327 | MGnify/ENA primary metagenome ERZ501327 (study PRJEB25962, sample SAMEA2042836) | human gut metagenome | biome: human gut; feature: human-associated habitat; material: faeces...
ATATCATACATCAGACGGGTCAGGGCAAGGCTGTCCTGCGGGGTGTAGCGGTCGCTGCCGGTACGTCCCTGCTTGACGCAACGGCTTGCTTCCCGGATCTCATACTCAAAGCCGTTGATGTCCACCGGGCAGCGGATGACCTCCAGTTCTTTGCCCTCCACTTCCAGCGTCATGGTCTCGGCGTGCTGGAAATCCGGCAGGAAAATACTGCCCTTGGTGCCAAGGATGCGGGCGTTGCGCTCCAGCTCCTGCCCGATGGTCTGGACCGACTCTGCCTTGCAGCCGCCGGGGTAGGTCAGCGCAAGGCGGCTGTAATCGTCGGTGCCGTACTCGTTGATGTGCACCTCTTTGGTTTCCACCTTCTCCGGGTCCTGCCCGGTGAGAATGCGCAGAAAGCCCAGATTGTAGATACCGATATCCAGCAGCGCACCGCCGCCCAGACCGGAATCAAACTTGCGGTCCTTCCGGGCACCGGAGGCAACAAAGCCGTACTGACAGGTGATCTGCTTCAGTTCCCCGATGGTGCCAGCCGCAAGGATCTCGCGCAGGCGGTCGTACAGCGGCAGCAGCCAGATCCAGAATGCCTCCATGAGAAAGAGGTGCTTTTCCTCTGCCAGACGGTACAGCTGCTGCGCCTGCTCCGGGCTGATGGTAAAGGGCTTTTCGCACAAAACGTGCTTGCCCTGCTCCAGACAGAGCTTGCAGTTTTCGTAATGCAGGGTGTTGGGGGTGGCAACGTAGATAGCCTCCACCTCCGGGTCGGCGGCAAGGGCTTCGTAGGAGTCATAGCAGCGGGGAATGCCGTACTGCTGCGCAAACGCCTGTGCGCTTTCCATGTGCCGTGAGCCCACGGCAACAAGCTGCTCTCCTTCTGCGCCCATCTGTTCCACCGTAGACGCAAACTTTTTGGCAATGGTGCCGGTCGCTAAAATTCCCCACTTCATAACGGTACCTCCCGGTTTATTACTTTGGATTCGTTGCGTTCAGTATACCATGGTTTTCCCCTGCGGAAAAGATAGTGAAAAACAAAAATGCCCCCGGAGGGCTTGTTCCAACTCTCCGGGGACAGATTCTATGCACCGGTATCTTTCATCTTGTTCCAAACATTCTCATCCATTATAATAGAGATAGAAAGAAGGTGCCAACATGAAACATCGCATTGTGACGGCTGCGCAGATGAAGGAAATTGAACGAGCCGGGGATGTCCACGGTCTGCCCTATCTGCAAATGATGGAAAACGCCGGGCTGGCGGCTTACGCTGAACTGCAAAAGCAGTTCCTGCATCCCGGCAGGCTGCTGGTGGTCTGCGGAAAGGGCAACAACGGCGGCGATGGGTTCGTGATTGCCCGTGCCGCTGCAAAAGATGGCTGGAGCGTAACCGTTTTTCTGGCCGAGGGCGAGCCGAAAACTGCTGATGCCATCCGCAATTTTGAGCGTCTGCACTCCCTGCCGGTGCACATCTGCGCCGACGGTTCCGTACTGGAACCCCCGTGCTTTGATGCTGCTGTGGATGCCCTCTACGGCACCGGATTCCATGGTGAACTGCGGCCTTCCGGCCTTGCTACCTGCGGACTGATACGCCGTCTGCACAAGGGCGGTGCCTTTGTGCTTGCCGTAGACCTGCCCAGCGGCATCAACACGGATACCGGGGAGGTTGCCGAGGGTGCTGCCCATGCAGATTTGACCGTAACCTTCGACAGTTATAAGCCTCTGCATATCGCAGAAGCTTCTGCGCCGCTGTGCGGAAAAATCGTCTGTGCCGACATTGGCATCCGGGATGAATGGCACCCGGAGTTTTGACGAGGGCTTGCCGCTGCAGAAAAGCGTCTACACGCAAAACAGGCTCCTGCAAGCGTTTAACCACCCGTTCATTTCTTAAAGTTTCGTCATCCACAGACCATGCAGGTTGCAGTAGGCGTAGACCGCCACCGGCTTTTCGCTGCCCAGTTCAAACACCGCCTTGGGTGCCTGACCGGGGGTAAGATAGCGGAGCTGTCCGCCGTTTTCGGTCTCCACAAAGAGCCACTGGATGTGGTGCACATCCACCATGGGGTGCTCCACCGCACCCACCGTAACCGTGAGGGTGCTGCCGGAAAGCTCTGCCACCGGCAGATGCTTTTCGCCGCTGGCTTCCACGGTGTTGGGGAGCAGTTCCTTCATCTTTTCGCCGCAGCAGACCAGCGGGACGCCTGCGTTGTGGATGGTGGTGACCAGGTTGCCACAGTGCTCACAGATATAAAACTTTGCTTTCATATTCAATTCCTCCATCGGAATGTTGTTGGTGTTTCCTGTGACTATATGATAACATTTCCTAGTTATGTTTTCTGTGACCGGGTCACGTAAGACAGTCTTGTGCTATGGAAATGCCCTCAGTTTCCCATGCCGAGGAGCACCAGCACGACCACCACCGCAATGGCGATGAGGCAGCCGCAGCCGCTGCCATCTCCCCCGCCACCGCCGCCATTGTTGTGGTTCCCACCGCCACCGCCGCCGGACGAGCCGCCGAAGTTGCGGTTGAAAGCCGTCATGTACTGGGCATAGCCCGTGTCACCTTTGCCGAAATAGCCGTAATCACCGTTTGCCATTGTGTTTTCCTCCATCCGAAGTGTGTTTTGCTTCTTCTGAGGTCATTTTACTGAAAGAGCTGTCCCATAAACATCTCTTTCAGCATCTCTTGTCATCTCATTCTTCCCCGATGCCCAGATACACATCAATGTCCATGATACCCTCCCCGCTGACCTCCACCAGATCTTCAAAGGGCACCACGGTGTCGCCCACCTGCAAGGTGCGGAACACCGGGTCGATGCGGTCCGCTTTTCCGGTCAGGGTGATGTAGTTGCCCACTGCGGGAATCTCCGGGTGGGCGGTATCCTCCTTGAAGTACCGCACCGTGATGGTCATGCCCTTGGTGACCTGCATCAGCCGATCGGACAGAGCCGACATTTCTTCCTCGGTCAGAATGCGCTTGGTCACGCGCTCAGTGCGCTGCTTTTCTGCGGCAAGCTGCTCGTCATAGCCCCGCAGCGGAGAGAAGGGCGAGAAGATTTTGGCACGGTTCTGAAGGGTCATGCGGGGGTGCTTGCGGAGGGATTCTTCGGTCTGGGGGCGTTCCATCTCCAGAATGTCCCCGTATTTCCGGACAGTCTCCCGCCCGGCCTTGCTATTTTTGTAGTTTTCCATCCGAACCTCCTGCGCTGTGACCACCGATTTGTGCGTTGCGCTGGCGCATGGTGGCACCTTCCTCATAGCTGCTGGCTTTCAGCACGGCGTTTTTGCCGTACTTGTTCTTGATGCCCAGCATGGCTTGCTGGAGTTTTTTCTCCTTTTCCAGCTTCTTGGTGTCGGTGAAAAGATCCACCTGATAGACACCCTCGTCCGGCGTGACCTTGTTGGCATTGATGGTGATGCGCCGCACCGTCAGCGCTGGGTCGGTGATGCGCTCAAACAGCTTTGCGCTTTCGTTGATGAGGGTACTGCCCAAATTGGTGGGGGCATCAAACCGAACGGTGCCGTGGGCTGCTTTGGGGATGACTCTGCCGTAGCGGTCGGTCTGGGTCAGACCACGGTAGCCGCCCTTGTCCACGTTCTCCCGGTCGTAGCCCACCTCCAAGGTGATGGATTCCGTCACCAGCTTCTTTTCCGTGAGCCGGAACATCAGAATCTCCGCCATCTCCCGGACGATGAGCTTGGCTTTGTCGTTGGGGTAAGGGCAGGTCAGCACCTGCCCCTCACTGATGCTGTTGGTGCTGGGCTTGTAACTTTTGATCTCAGCCATACCGCAGGGCTCGTAACCCCATGCGTGGTCAATAAGGATTTCTGCATCTACGCCGAAAATCTCATACAGCCGATCTTCTCCATGGATGGAGAACCGTGCCAAGTCCCCCATAGTGTAGATGCCATGAGCTTCCAGCCGCTTGACGGTTCCGGGACCGGTCATCCAGAAATCCGTCAGGGGTCTGTGGTTCCACAGCAGATACCGATAGGACTGCTCATCCAGTTCCGCAATGCGGACACCATCTTTGTCTGCCGGAATATGCTTTGCCACAATGTCCATGGCCAGCTTTGCAAGGTAGAGGTTGGTGCCGATGCCTGCCGTTGCGGTGATGCCGGTGTTGTACAGCACCTCCCGCACCATGGTCATGGCAAGCTCATGGGCGCTCATGTGATAATAGGGCAGATATCCCGTCACATCAATAAAAACCTCGTCAATGGAGTAGGGGTAGATATCCGCCGGGGACACATATTTGAGGTAGGTCTTGTAGATTTGGGTGGAAACGTCCAGATACCGCTGCATCCGGGGCGGCGCAACGATGTAGCTCAGCCCCAGCGCCGGGTCTGCGTTCAGGGCGTTAGCATCAAAAGAGGTGCTGGCAAAGTGGTATTTTCCATCCTCTCCCCGGACTGCCTTTTTCTGCCGGATGGCAGTCTGCAGCCGCTGAGCGTTGACCTCTTTCACCCGCTGAACGGCTTCAAACAGCCGTGCTCTGCCGGGTATCTTGTAGGCTTTCAGGGAGGGCGATACCGCAAGGCAGATGGTCTTTTCGGTGCGGGAGGCGTCTGCCACCACCAGATTCGTGGTCAGGGGGTCCAGATGACGGTCTACGCACTCCACCGAGGCATAGAAACTTTTCAGGTCGATTGCCAGATAGGTGCGCTGCGCTGCCATGATTCAGCCCCCTTGTAAAAGATACAACCATTTATCTTATTATAATAAATCTTTACGCTGTTTTCAAGATGAAATATCTTTTTTATCTGTGGGGCACATCCGCAAAAAGAAACAGGCATTGCCGCCCTTTTGCAAGGAATACGGCAATGCCTGTTTTATTGCTTATTTTCTCTATGCTGTGTTTCGATCAGAGCAGCAATTCATTGCGCAATTCTCGGTTCACATACAGAGTTGCGCCCTGCTTTGTTACCGACAGTTCAAATTTTCCGTTGCTGCCCATAGCGTTCAGCAGCGGTTTCACCGCTACACGGACGGTACCCTGCGGCGTAACGAATTCCAAGATCTGTATTCCCTGTTCCAACAGTTTATTCAATATCTCAGACGTACCAGTCAGAACGGTAACTTCATCGTACTCCGAAACTACACGCAGTGTGCTGCCCTGCTGCGTTGTTTCAAAGAAGCGGTCTGCGTTTTGCTTATCCAGCACATGCAGGCGCGGAGCGTTCGATTCGTTGCCCAAGGCAGGAATTTCACGGGTCTGTGTATGGCTGCTATCTCTACGGCAGACGCGCATTTCCTTACCAGATTCGGATTCTTTTGCCGCTTCTGTTACAAACCATTCGCCCCATTCGTGTCCATCAGCCGGTATTTCTTCCTGCATAACAAGGATCTTATTGCACACGCTGCAGTGTTTTCCTTCGGTTTTACCGCTCTCGGTGCAAGTGGGTGCAACGGCTGCATCCGTTACCTCGGTGTGACCCAGTGCGGGAATAACTTCCTGTGCCTTCAGCACTGTATTACATACGCTGCAGTGCTTTCCTTCGGTTTTACCGGTCTCGGTGCAGGTGGGTGCAACGGCTGCATCTATTACCTCGGTGTGACCTCTGGCAGGATCATTCGGATTCTCTACTTCTTTTTCACCATAGAAGTCCTGTCCGCCCAGTGAAACTGTGACCGAATATACATTTTTTCCGTCCTTCGTACAGGTTGCATTGATGCTGTGCCAATATGTAGCGTTATTTGCTGTAGTGGAGATCGTGTCATTACAGTTCTTGCATTGCGCAGAAACCTTTACCGAAGCAAAGCTGCCATCCGCCGGAATGTTCCACTCCCATACGGTTTCTGCTTTCTTCTCCACAGCATGACCAATAGCCGAGATGGGCTTCTGTGCTTGCTTTACCCAACCGCATTTTGAACAGTGGCTGCCTTCCGTCAAACCGTTCTTGGTGCAGGTAGGTGCAACTGCTGCATCCGTTACCTCCTTGTGACCCGTGGCGGGAACGGTTTCCTGTTTCACCAGCACTTCCTTACATACGCTGCAATGCTTTCCTTCGGTTTTACCGGTCTTGGTGCAGGTGGCTGCAACGGCTGCATCTGTTACCTCTTTGTGACCCGGTGCTGGGATGCGCTCCCGCTCTTGCACGGTCTGTCCACAGGCCTTGCATTTCTTTTCCGCGGTATAACCATCTTCTGTACAGGTATATGGCACATATGCCTGTGTCTGTACAATGTTATTTTTATTATGGTCTGTTTTCGGGATCACCTCTTGTTTTACGAGCACTTCATTGCAGAACAGACACACCTTTCCGGCTGTCAAACCGGGCTCTGCACAGGTAGCCGGCTTTCCCCAGACTGTTTTGGGAGTGTGACCTTTGGCAGGAGCATTTGGATTATCTACTTCTTTTTCACCATAGAAGTCCTGTCCGCCAAGTGAAACTGTGACCCAATATACATTTTTTCCGCTCTCCGTACAGTTTGCACCGATAGTACGCTGGATTGCAATGCTATTTGCTGTAGTGGAGATCATTTCATTACAGTTCTTGCATCGCGCAGAAACCGTTACAGAAGCAAAACCTTTATCCGGAATAGTCCAATCCCATACGGTTTCAGCTCCTTTATCCACAGCATGGGCGTACGGTTTGCATCCTGCGCCAAGCGCCGTCACCGGCACCAGCAGCACAGCCAGTAAAAATACCGCTAACAGGTTTTGTACTATCCTCTTCATAATATGCCTCCTTTGGCTTGCTTTGGGTCAAGTTGCCACGCAGCTTTCTTCTGTTCCTATCGCAATTTTCAAAAACAGTGCCTGTCAGCACGGCGATTCGATACACAGCGTCCCTCCTTCCTTCTGCCGTTGTTGAGGTTCTCTGTCTCTAGTATACGGACGGATGCGGCTGTTTCAAGCTGTTTGGCACGAAAGCCCGGTTTCCGTCACGAAATCCCGTTTTCTGCTGCGACAGAACCGGGCAACTGTACTATCCTTGAACCAGCTCTACTTTTCAGGAGGAAAATCGTGGCAGAAGAAACCAACAAGGTCGTCATCGTTACAGGAGGAAGCTCCGGCATCGGACGGTCTGCAAAAGCTGTTCCAGACCCTTTGCAGACAGATACTGCGCCTGCACGGGAATCAAGGTGGTGTCTGCTGCTGCCAGTGCATTGACGGTCAGCATCCCAAGGGAAGGAGTGCAGTCCAGCAGAATGAAATCGTATTCATGCTTTGCCCCTTCCAGCACCTGTTTCAGCATCTTTTCCCGGTTCATACAGTTGACGAGAGACACTTCCAGCCCTGCCAGTTCAATGTTTGCCGGAATCAGGTCAACGCCCTCCGCATGGTGCAGGATACTTTCGCCGGGCGGAATACTTTGGTCATTCATGGCTTTTGCCATCAGGGTGGAAAGGGTGGTGGGCAATTCATCGGGCTGCTGCCAGCCCATGCTGATGGTCAAGCTGCCCTGCGGGTCAGCGTCCACCAACAGGACTTTCTTGCCCTCCATCGCCAGCCCGATGCCAAGATTTTCACAGGTGGTGGTCTTGCCGGTGCCGCCTTTCTGGTTGACGATGGCAATTGTGGTTGCTTTCTTTGAAATTTTCATCACCTCCGCATCGCTAAGTCGTGGTTGGTTTGGTTCTGGTAGGAAAGCTGCATCGTGGTGGGTGCGTTGTACAGAGAAGCGAGCAGATATTGTTTCATGTTACGGATCGGATTGCTGTTCTCTGCAAGGCACTTCAGCACAAAGCGGATATGGTCGGCGTTCAGCTTCATAAACCGGCTGCGTACCACATCGGCGGGTTTGTCGTCCCCGGCAATGTGCAGTAGCTTACGGTTGGTAGCGCAGGTATCCACCAGCAAATCTACGATCTGATAGATGGTATCCTCATCGTCCGGGCAGAGCCGGAGCAGAAGGTCTATCTCCAAAGACTGAGAAAAATATTCTTCCAGTTGGGTGCGTTTGCTCATCCCATCCGATTCTTCAGAATAGAAAGAATCAGTCTCACTCATTTCAGTATCATTCTCTATTACAATAAACATGGAACCGGATATGGCAGCCAGCCATATTCCATTCCAACTCGTACCTAAGCTACAATAAGAGAGTAATCGGCTAACGCATCATTCTCTGGGCTTCTACGCCCGTTCTAAAGACAGTTGACCATCTCTCTTGTTGTAGCATTCGTTTTAAGCAGGTTGAGCCACCCGCCAAGCGGAGCGTTCGTGTCACCCAATAGATTGAATCGGCAACGAGTAAAAGATGGATTCCGGTTGCAAATACAAAGTAATGGAGGAACCGTTATGAACGCTGTAGGCATTGACGTTTCCAAAGGAAAGAGCATGGTTTGCGTCATGCGCCCCTTTGGAGAAGTAGTACTCGAACCCTTTGAAGTTTTACACACCGCCCAAAGCCTGAACGATCTGGCTGGGAAGCTCAAAGCTTTGGACGGAGAGACCCGTGTCGTCATGGAAGCCACCGGGAATTACCACAAACCAGTTGCTTTCGTTTTACACGATGCGGGCTTATTCGTTTCCGTAGTCAATCCTGTTCTGATTCATGACTATGACAACAACAGTTTAAGACGTGTCAAAACGGATAGAAAAGACGCTGTTAAAATCGCCAACTATACGCTCGACAAGTGGACACGGCTACGACAGTATCTTCCCGAAGATGATACCCGGCTGGCTTTGAAGAATTGTTATCGTCAGTACCAGCAAGCCGTGGCAGTTCGTACTATGCTGAAGAATAATCTGATCTCATCTCTTGACCTGACCTTTCCAGATGCAAACAAGCTATTTTCAAGCCCCGCAAAGAGCAACGGGTGCGAAAAATGGGTCGATTTCATTGGAGACTTCTGGCACAGTGAGTGTGTTTCAAGCCTTTCCTCTGATGCCTTTGCTAAAAAGTATTTAAAGTGGTGTCAGAAGCACGGATATAATTTCACTCGCTCAAAATCGGATACGATCTATGCCTGTGCAGTCAATGCTGCTTCTCTTCCAAAATCCCCAACCTCAAAACTCCTTATTCAGCAACAGGTCGCTCAGCTGAAAGCCGTATCTCAGTCCGTGGCTGCATTCCAGCAGGAGATGCTTCGCCTTTCTCAACAGCTTCCGGAATTTGATACTGTGATGGAAATGTACGGCGTCGGCCCTTCTCTCGGTCCTCAACTGATGGCTGAGATCGGAGATGTCCGTCGTTTCTCATCCAAGAAATCACTCATTGCATTTGCAGGAATTGAACCGCAGCCAAATGATTCTGGCAAGATTGTGGGCAACGATAGCGGAATTAGTAAAGTGGGTTCGGCTGTTCTACGTAGGACGCTCTTTCTGATTATGACTGTCATCTTGAAGACACAACCTCAGGATGAGCCGGTTTTTCAATTCATGAACAAAAAGCGCTCTGAGGGAAAAACCTACAAAGTTTACATGATGGCTTCAGCCAACAAGTTCTTGCGAATCTATTATGCTAGAGTGAAAGCTGTAATGGACTCCAAACACTCAAAATAAGCATGGATATTTGTTTTTGGTCGTAATTTCCTCTTGAGCCTGAGCTGAATTCAAAGAACCGCTTAGCTGGCGCAGCGAACCCTTGACAAACCGAAGCATTCAAATGCTATCCTGATTTTGCGAGGGCTGGCTGGGCTTGCTTTGCTATCCCCTCCGTCGCCCTCGCTGTGTTTTGACCAGCATTTGAATACTGTTTGTCATGGGCAGCGGTCGGTTAGCGAATTTTCTTGTTTTGGGACTTGACTTTTATTAGCAGGTCTTTAGTCTTATTATATCGTGATTTTGCAGGGTCTTGACACGCGATTTTGAAGCCACAAGAATCGTCATTATCACGATTCTTGACACTCTCTTTTGAAGATTCTGCTGAAAAGTTTTTCACATACACCAAACTTGGCTTTCCTTGCCCTCGGCGTTTTCGTTCAATCAGACCAAACTTTTCAAGTTCCCGGAGCAGCTTGGTCGCTTTGTTGTCTGCGCAACACAATGTCCTCTTGACATCCTCGATCGTGAAGAGGATGAACACCCGGTCCTGCTTGTCCAGCCAGCCGTTTTTGGCTGACAGGCTCATCCGATCCAGCAGGATGCCGTAGAGCGTCTTGGCATCCGTGGACAGGCTCTGGAACCGCTGCTCCTGAAAAAGAGCCTTTGGAATGCGGTAGAAGGAGAAAAGCTCTCCAGTCTGTCCGTAGAAGTAGTCAAGGGTCATGCGGTTGGTTCATGGATAAAAAACAGCAAAAATACATCGGCATCGTTGAGAAAACCTCCTTGTCAATACTTTTGGAGAAAATAAAAAGCGCAACTTTGATGTGTAAAATCAAAATTGCGCTAAGTAAGCTGTCAGAAAAAAACTTTTCTCGTAAATGACCTTCTCTCTGAGCAAAACCCATTGACACACTTAAAATTGGGTGGTGAAATTGCCTTGTAGGCGGAGCATGATCCCTGGAAGCAGGATGCAGCTGTGAACCTTTTTGGCAGATAGAACGTATCAACGCGATATTAAGCCTGTCCCCACACTTTCGTGTGGGGGTGTGTTTCGATACCGTTCGGGAGAGCGCTTGCATGGCATGCAAGAGGTCACCGGTTCGATCCCGGTAATCTCCACCAGAACCAAAGCACTACACAAAAACGTGTGGTGCTTTTTTGTTGCTGCCAAACGAGTGAGGGTTTAGCTCACCCAGGAGAGTGCCGTGCATGGACTGCAAGAGGGTCACCGTGATCAGAATCGGCCCGGTAATCTCCACCAGAATGAAAGCACTACACGGAAACGTGTGGTGCTTTTTTGTTTTATCTGCCGTTCACCTTACGTCCCCTTTCATGAAAAAAGCGTTTGTCGCAGCCCGCAGGCCGTGA
>ENA-OOWO01002417-OOWO01002417.1-human-gut-metagenome-genome-assembly--contig:-NODE-2417-length-10781-cov-4.006433_pt1 | contig 10781 bp, 8 predicted proteins | sample MGYA00241579_ERZ501327 | MGnify/ENA primary metagenome ERZ501327 (study PRJEB25962, sample SAMEA2042836) | human gut metagenome | biome: human gut; feature: human-associated habitat; material: faeces...
TTTGATTCAGTTGATGAAAACCGGAACAGAAGCGGGATCAGTCCTCGCTCTCCTCTTCTTCCTCGTCGTCTTCATCCGTATCGCGCGGCTTATAGAAGATGCCGCTCAGGAAGATGCTGACGAAATACAGCAGCACCATGGGGAAAGCCACCATGCACTGGGACACGATGTCCGGCGGGGTGACCACAGCGGCGATGAAGAAGATGACCACGATGGCTACGCCGCGCACCTGCTTGAGGATCTGCGGGTTGATGATGCCCATCTTGGAAAGGATGATGGTGATCAGCGGCATCTCGAACACGCAGCCAAAGATGATGAACATGGTCAGGCAGAGGTTGACGTAGCTCTCGATACTGGTAGTGGTCTGGATGTACTCAGCACCCTCGATGCCGGTGCTGAGGAACCGCAGCATGAACGGCATCATGAGCTTATAGGCAAACAGCACGCCCACACAGAACAGGATCAGACCCAGCAGCATGACCAGCTTGAAAAAGGTGCTCTCGCTCTTTTTCAGACCCGGCTTTGCAAAGGCGTAGATGTTGTAAAAGGCCACAGGCACCGTTACTACCACACCGGCCAGAATGGACACCCGGAAATACTGCATCAGTTTTTCCTGCGGGGCAATGGACACGAACTGGTAATAGTCGCGGCCCATGGCAGTAAGCAGATCGATCAGACGGTCTGCATACGCCAGCGAGACCACTACGCCCACCACAAACACCACCGCGCAGATGATGAGCCGGTTCCGCAGTTCTTTCAGATGGCCGGTCAGCGTCATGCTGCCGTCCTCTGCCATGACTTCGGCTTTCTTTTTGCGCTTTTTGTTTGTAGCCACAATTACTCCTCGTCTTCGTCCTTCTTATCAGCCTTCTTTACAGTCTCCTCGGACTGCTCGGCGTCCTCGTCCTCCATGCCCTTCTTGAAGCCGTTGATGGTCTTACCGAACATCTTGCCCAGCTTCGGCAGGTTCTTGGGTCCAAAGATCAGCAGAACGACAACCAGAATGATCAGCAGTTCATTAGTACCAATACGCATAATAAATATCTCCTTTTTCTTGCCGCGCCGCGTGGCGGGCGTATTACAGAATGTATCTGGCAACCGCGGGCGCGGGTGCATCCATAAATAAGTAGGGGCGCTTACACCTTTGCTTCCTCAGCGGGTGCAGCTTCGGCAGCCGCTTCGGCTGCGGCAGGGGCTTCCTGCACAGGTTCAGCCACCGGCTCAGCGGCGGGCTGTGCGGCCTCGGCAGCAGCCTGCTCCGGCTTTTCAGCGGGAGCCTCCACAGTTTCAGCCGGGGCTTCGGCGGGCTGCTCGGGCAGTTCCTCCACAGCATCCTCAGTCAGGTCGGTGACCTCCTCGGTCTCAGCCAGCTTCTTGGCGGCTTCCTCTTTGCTGGTCTTGCCAATGCCGGTAAAGCTCTTGGTCACGTCCCGCATGCTGCTGTCGATATCTTTTTTGATATCAGTCAGGGGGGCAACAGCCTCTTTCAGGGGAGCCTGAATCTCGTTCAGCGGCTCCACCACGTTCTTCTGGATCTCCTCAGAAGCAGCGCCGGTGTATTTCTTCAGCTCGCGGAGCATCTTGCCGATCTTCTTTGCGTAGACAGGCAGCTGGTCCGGGCCGATGAACACAAACGCCACGATGACGATGACGATAAGTTCCCAAAAACCAATTTTCATAAGTAACGTTTCCTTTCCTGTACCAAGGGCATTTCCAAGACCGCCGCACACCACAGCAGTCTGCGCGTTTTTGCCCTTTTTGGCGGGGGTTCGGCGCACTGCGCGCCTTTGTTGCCCTATGTATACCGAAAAGTGGTGTACTGAATGTTAATATATTATTAACATTCTATGAATGAGTGACTATTCGGCGCGTTTTAATCAACAAAATGCATTTTGGCTGCTTGTTATTACAGATTGGATAGGATACAACAGCATCCTCAGGTCTGCACGCCCTCGAACTGGCTGTTGTAGAGCTTGGCATAGAAGCCGCCCTGTGCCAGCAGCTGGTCGTGGTTACCCTGCTCCACGATGTGGCCGTCCTTCATGACAAGGATGACGTCTGCCTCCCGGATGGTGGAAAGGCGGTGTGCCACGATAAAGCTGGTGCGCCCCTGCATCATGCGGGCAAAGGCCTTCTGGATGCGCACCTCAGTGCGGGTATCAATGGAGGATGTGGCTTCGTCCAAGATCAGCATGGGCGGCAAGCAGAGCATCACGCGGGCGATGCAGAGCAGCTGCTTCTGGCCCTGACTGATGTTACCGCCGTCCTCTGCAATGACGGTATCATAACCCTTGGGCAGGCGGCGGATAAAGCTGTGGGCGTGGGCAGCCTTGGCAGCGGCGATCACCTCGTCCATGGTGGCGTCCGGCTTGCCGTAGGCAATGTTCTCCCGCACCGTACCGGCGCGCAGCCAGGTGTCCTGCAGCACCATGCCGTAGCTGCCGCGCAGAGAGGCGCGGGTCACATCCCGGATATCGGTGCCGGACACCTTGATGCTGCCGCTGTTTGCATCATAGAACCGCATAAGCAGGTTGATGAGGGTGGTCTTGCCGCAGCCGGTAGGGCCTACGATGGCGATGCGCTGGCCGGGCTGCACATCCAGCGAGAGCCCTTCGATGAGCGGTCGGTCGGGCAGATAGCGGAAGGAAACATCCTGTAACTGCACATGGCCGTCCGGCTGCAACGCGGCGGCGTTTTCGGCCTCCGGCACCTGATCTTCGGCGTCCAGCAGTTCAAACACCCGGGCGGCGCAGGCCAGTGCATTCTGTAATTCGGTGACCACGCCGGAGATCTCGTTGAAGGGTTTGGTGTACTGGTTGGCGTAGCTCAGAAAAACGCTGAGCTGACCGATGGTGATGCCGCCGCGCACGGCGTACAGCGCACCCACAAGCCCTACGCCCGCATACACGATGTTGTTCACAAAGCGGGTGGCGGGGTTGGTCAGGCTGGAGAAGAAGATGGCCTTCAGGCTCACGTCCTGCAGCTGTCCGTTCACCTCGTCAAAGGCGGCAAGGCTTTCGGCTTCGTGGCCAAAGGCCTGCACCACCTTCTGGCCTTCGATCATCTCGTTGACCAGCGCGGTCTGCTTGCCGCGTACGGTGCTCTGGCTCTGGAAGTAGCCGTAACTGCGCTTTGCCAGAAAGCCCGCCACCACAAGGCTCAGCGGGGTGATGCACACCACCACCAGCGTGATAGGCACGTTCTCCCGCAGCATGAACAGCAACGTGCCAAAGATGGTCAGGATGCCGGAGAACAGCTGGGTAAAGCCCATCAGCAGACCGTCCGCAAAGGTGTCCACATCTGCCACCATGCGGCTGACGATATCGCCGGAGGGGTGGCTGTCCAGATAGGACAGCGGCAGGGTCTGAATTTTACGCAGCGCCTCGTTGCGCAGGTCACGGCTGACCGAGAAGGTGATGCGGTTGTTGCACACGCTCAAAAGCCACTGTGCAAGGGCGGCCACGGCAGCTACCACCAGAATGCTCACCGCAATGCGCAGCACCCCGGCAAGGTCCACATTGCCCTTGCCCAGCATCTTATCAATGGCATCACCGCACAGGATGGGGATATACAGCTGGGCGGCTACGCTGACCGCCGCCACCAGCAGGCTGCACACTACAAAGGCGCTGTACGGACGGATTTTGCGCAGCACCCGGTTCAGAGTGGCCTTGCGCTGCTGCGGGGTCAGCTTGTTTTTTGTTTTTGCACTCATGCTTCTGCCTCCCCTTTCTTGAACTGGCTCTCGTAGATCTCCTCGTACACCGGGCAGCTGCTGCGCAGGGCTCTGTGAGTGCCGATGCCCACCAGATGGCCGTCATCCAGCACCAGAATCTGGTCGGCGTGCTGCAAGCTGGCGGCACGCTGGCTGACGATGAACACGGTCAGAGCCCCGGGCAGCGCCGCCAGCGCCTTGCGCAGGGCGGCGTCGGTGGCGTAGTCCAGCGCACTGGCGCTGTCATCTAAAATCAGAATGTCCGGCTTGCCCACCAGCGCACGGGCGATGGTCAGGCGCTGCTTCTGTCCGCCGGAAAGATTGCGTCCGCCCTGCTCCACCGGCTCGTCCAGCCCAAGGGGCTTTGCACGCACAAAGTCTGCGGCCTGTGCCGTTTCCAGCGCCGCCCACAGGTCGGCATCGGTGGCGTCCTTGTTGCCCCACAAAAGGTTGGAGCGGATGGTGCCGCCGAAGAGCTGCGCCTTCTGCATGACCACCGCCACCCTGCCGCGCAAAGCGTCCCGGGGGTAGCTGGCCACCGGGCGGCCAAAGATCTCCACGCTGCCCTCGGTGGCATCGTAAAAGCGCGGGATCAGGTTTACAAGGCTGGATTTGCCGCTGCCGGTGCCGCCGATGACGCCGATGGTCTGGCCCTTTTTGGCGGTAAAGCTGATATCGGTCAGGCTGGGTGCGCCTGCGCCGGCGTAGGTCAGACCTACATGGTCAAAGCGCACGGCATCGCCGGTCTTGTCTGCGGGCACTTCGCCCAGAAGTTCGGCGGGGAAGGTCATGCCGGGCTTCGTGTCCAGCACCGCCTGCACACGGCCCGCACAGGCCAGCGCCTTGCTGATCTGCACGATGAGGTTGGCAAGCTTGACCAGCTCCACAAGGATCTGGTTCATGTAGTTCACCAGCGCAATGACATCGCCGGAGGCCATGCCGCCCACGTTGATCTCGATGCTGCCCACATACAGCAGCGCCACGATGGCAAGGTTGATGAGCACATAGGTCAGCGGGTTCATCAGCGCCGAAAGGTGGCCGACGTGCAGCTGCATCCCGGTCAGCAGGGCGTTGGCGTCCTCAAAGCGGTCGATCTCGCTCTGCTCCTTATCAAAGGCACGCACCACGCGCACGCCGGTCAGGTTCTCGCGGGTCAGGCCCAGCACCCGGTCCAGCCGGGTCTGCACGGTTTTGTACAGCGGCCGGGTGATCACCATCACGCCGAACACCACCACGCTGAGCAGCGGGATGGTGACCACAAAGATCATTGCCGCCCGGGCGTTGACCGTAAAGGCCATGACCATGGCACCCAGCACCACAAAGGGGCTGCGCAGGAACAAACGCAAAAACAGGTTGAGCCCGCTCTGCACCTGATTGACATCGCTGGTCATGCGGGTGATAAGGGTGCTGGTGCCCAGCGTATCCATCTCTGAAAAGCTCAGGCTCTGGATATGGGCAAACAGGGCGTGCCGCAGCGCGGTGGAGTAGCCCACCGCCGCCTTGGCGGAAAAATACTGCGCGGTCAGGCTGCAGGTAAGGCCGACAAAAGCCAGCAGCAGCAAAAGGCCGCACCGCACCAGAATATAATGCAGGTCGTGTGCTGCAATGCCCACATTGACGATATCTGCCATGACCAGCGGCACGAACAGGTCAAAGGTGGCTTCCAGCATCTTAAAGAGCGGTGCAAGCACGCTTTCGCGCTTGTAGCCCTTCAGGTAGCCAAGCATCCGGTTCAAGAAAATTCCTCCTTTGGGGGTCAAAATACACCTTATTATAACGCGATGTATATTGAAAATCCAGTGCCGCAGCTGCGTTTTGCATTGTACAAGCTGCCAAATCCTGTTATACTAGAACTGATATTGATAGGGAAGTATGGTGAACACAATGGCAAGACGAACAGACGGCGGGGTACGCTTCCGCCCGGTGGGCAGCCAACGCAGCCGCACCGCACCGGTGTACAGCCCGCGCGGCACCGGCTGCCCGGCCATCGAGCAGGCGGTGCAGGGGCTGTACAAGGGGCAGAACGAGGAGAGCTTCTGGTCTTTGATGAGCGCGTTGAACTATGCGCTGGAGCTGGAGACCCATGTGCTGGTGCCGCTGCAGACGGCGCTTTCGGCGCAGGGTGCGCCCGCCCCGTGGATGGAGCACCCCATCCCGGCGGAAAAGGCCGACGGCCTTGCCTTGTGGACGCTGCGCAACGATAAAGGGCGCTGCTGGCTGCCGCTGTTCACCTCGGTGGCAGCGGCCGGTGCAGACCGCAGCACCGGCAGCCGCCCCATGGCTGACCGCACCTTGGAACAGGCCATGCAGCTGGCGCTGGACACCCCGGGCATCGACGGCGTGGTGCTGGACCCGTGGAGCAATTCCGCCTCGCTGGACGGTGCGCTGCTCAACGGTCTGCTGCACGCAGGCCACACCCCGGAGGGTCCCGGCGCAGAGGAGGCCGAAGCCGGGAAAGAAGCTGCCCGTGCCGGACACTGGGCGGCAGCGGCAGAGTGCTACCAGAAAGCCGCCGAGCAGGGCAGTTCTGCCGGGCTATCGCTGCTGGGCGAGTGCCTGTATCAGGGGCGCGGCGTACCCAAAAGCGCTGCGCAGGCGCGCAAGCTGTGGAAGGCCGCAGCCGAAAGCGGAGAGCCCATCGCCCTTTTGAACCTTGGCGATGACTGCGCCGCCCGGGGCGACAACGGCAAGGCGCTGTTGTGGTACCGCCGGGCGCGGCAGAACGCGGCAGCGGTGCCGGATATCGAGTATACGCCCCGGGTCTGCCTGCGGCTGGCGCAGTACGAGACCCGCTACACCTCCCGCAAAAAGGCGCTGGCGCAGGCGGCAGAGGCAAAGCAGGCCTTTACCATTTTGCAGCGGGAGCACGAGCCGGACGCCGACCGCTGGTTACAGGAGGCCGAGCAGCTGCTCTATGCGCTGACCCACGAGCCGCCCACGGCTCCGGCAGCATATAACATAGAATCTTTACAATTGGACTAAAAAATAGTCACAGCCGTCCGGTAAGATAGACTGGAGAAAAATCAGCCCGCAGACACGGCGGACAAGAAACAGAGGAAACAGTATGAGCAAAGTGATCGGCATTGATCTGGGTACGACCAATTCCTGTGTGGCAGTGGTGGAGGGCGGCAAGCCTGTGGTCATCACCAATGCAGAGGGCGAGCGCACCACCCCCAGCGTGGTGGCCTTTACCAAGGACGGCGAGCGTCTGGTGGGCGGCGCGGCCAAGCGCCAGATCGCCACGAATTCCGGGCGCACGATCTCCAGCATCAAGCGGTACATGGGTTCGGACTACCGGGCGCATATTGACGGCAAGGACCTTGCCCCGCAGGAGATCAGCGCCATGATCCTTGCCAAGATCCGCCGGGACGCCGAGAGCTATCTGGGCGAGCCTGTCACCGAAGCCGTCATCACCGTGCCCGCTTATTTTGACGACAGCCAGCGCAAGGCCACGCAGGATGCAGGCCGCATTGCGGGGCTGAACGTGCTGCGCATCATCAACGAGCCTACCGCCGCCGCGGTAGCCTACGGTCTGGACAACGAAGCCGCGCAGAAAATTCTGGTCTACGACCTTGGCGGCGGCACCTTTGACGTGTCCATCATCGAGATCGAGGACGGCACCTTTACGGTGCTGGCCACCGGCTGCGACACCCATCTGGGCGGCGATGACTTCGACCAGCGCATCGTGGAGTACGCGGTGGCAGAGTTCAAAAAGTCTGACCGCATCGACCTGACCCGCGACCCTGCCGCCATGGGACGGCTGAAGGAGGAAGCGGAAAAGGCCAAGAAGGAGCTTTCCAGTGCGCCCTCTGCCCAGCTGAACCTGCCCTTTATCGCGGTGGGCAAGGACGGGCCGCACCACTTGGATATCGCGTTGTCCCGCCCGCAATTCGAGATGATGACCGGCGATCTGCTGTCCCGCACCGTGCCCCCGGTGCAAAACGCCTTGCGGGATGCCGGCATCTCTGCCAGCCAGCTGGGCAAGGTGCTGCTGGTGGGCGGCAGCACCCGGATGCCCGCCGTGGAGCGGCAGGTGCGGGAGCTGCTGGGTAAGGAGCCCAGCCACAGCCTGAACCCGGACGAGTGCGTCGCCATGGGTGCAGCGGTGCAGGGTGCACTGCTGCAGGGCGGCGGCAAGCTGGCGGGTGCCACCGGCGCGGCAGCGCAGGGGCTGGTGCTGATGGACGTGACCCCGCTGACCTTGTCCATCGAGACGCTGGGCGGGGTCGCCACCCCGCTGATCACCCGCAACAGCATGATCCCCACCCGCAAGAGCCAGATCTTTACCACCGCCCGTCCCATGCAGACCAGCGTGGAGATCAACGTTCTGCAGGGCGAGCGCCACTTTGCGCGGGACAATAAGTCCCTTGGCAAGTTCAAGCTGAACGGCATCCGGGCAAGCTTTTCGTCCAAGCCGCAGATCGAGGTCACCTTTGATATCGATGTGAACGGCGTGGTGAAGGTATCTGCAAAAGACCTTGCCACCGGGCGGGAGCAGAATATCACCATCACCGGCAGCACCAACCTTTCCGAAAACGAAATCCAGCGCGCTATGGCAGATGCCGCCGCTTACGAGGCTGAGGACAGCCGCCGCAAGGAGCGCTTGGACCTGCACAATCAGGCCGAGGTGCTGGCCTACAAGGTGGATGAAGCGCTTTCCAAGTGCAAAAAGGAGTTGGACAAGGACGAAAAGGCCCGCGTGAAGGCCGACCTTGCCAATCTGCGCCACTGCCTGCGCAAGGATAAGCCCGAAAAGATGAACGAGACCGAGGAAGCAAATCTCCGTCAGGCAAAATCTCAGCTGGAGGCCAGTGCCAACCACCTGATGGTGCTGTACAGCACGGAGCAGGATGCCGGCCAGCAGTAAGCAGGCAATTCCCTACTGAAAAACTTCGTTGAAAGGGTTGACAAACCCGGAAGAGTGGGGTATTATGTATGCAATATCACAAAAATGGCTGTGAAGAGAAGAGTAGGTTTTCGCATTGATCCTTCCAGAGAGCCCGGGCGGTGGAAAAGGGCAGGAAACAGGGAACTGAAAATGGTCTCGGAGCCGCGGGGGCGAAGTGCAAGAGTGCTAAGCCTGCGACGGGAGCGCCCGTTACAGCGTCCGGTTGTCGCGTTGCAAAACGCCGCAGCAGTGAGGCTGTCTCTGTGAGGGGACAGTAAACCAAGGTGGTACCACGGAAGTTTTACGCTTTCGTCCTTGTGGGTGTATGCCCGCTGAGGACGGAAGCGTTTTTTATTTTGCTTCCGGTGCAAAAGGGTGCGGATTGTGCCGCACCGCACAAAAACATTTTTGTAAAAGTAGAGAGGGAAAACAAAATGTCTAAGATCACTCGTCGCAATTTTCTGAAAGTTTCCGGCGTGGCCGCTGCTGCCGCTGCCCTGACCGCCTGCGGCGGCTCTGCTTCTGGCGCTGCATCCTCTGAGGCTGCCTCCACCGCTGCCAAGCTGGACAAGATCAAGGTCGCTGTTCCCAACGACACCACCAACGAGGCCCGCGCTCTGACCCTGCTGGAGAAGAACGGCTTCTTCAAGCTGAAGGCAGATGCAGGCCTGACCGCCACCAAGAACGACATCGAAGAGAACCCCCTGAACGTCAATGTGGACGAGGTCGAGGCTGCTCAGGTGCCCAACGTCCTGCAGGATGAGGACTACGCTGTCATCAACTCCAACTACGCCATCTCCGCCGGTCTGGACCCCATGACCGACGCTCTGGCCATGGAGGATGGCACCTCTGCCTACGTCAATGTTCTGGTCTGCAAGGAAGGCAATGAGGAGGAGCCCAAGATCAAGGCTCTGGTCGCTGCCCTGCAGAGCCAGCAGGTCAAGGACTTTATGACCGAGAGCTACGGCGGCGCTGTGGTCTCTGTTGTGGAAGACCCCACCGACGGCTATGATTCTTCCATCGATTATGACGCACTGAACGGTGAGACTGTCAGCTGCGCTGCCACCCCCGCCCCCCACTGCGAGATCCTGGAGGTCTGCAAGCAGATCCTGGCCGACAAGGGCATTACGCTGGACATCCAGGAGTACGATGACTATGTGATCCCCAACACCATCGTTGAGGATGGCCAGTGCGATACCAACTACTTCCAGCATCAGCCCTACCTGGACAACTTCAATGAGGAGAAGGGCACCCACCTGGTCTCCGTTGCTGGCATCCATGTTGAGCCCATGGGCATCTACGGCGGCAAGCAGAGCGACCTGAGCCCGATCGAGGGTTAAGCGAACTCCCCCAGTCACCTTGCGGTGACAGCCCCCTCGGGGGAGGGGGCCTTTGCTTGACCGTTCTGTTTCAGGCTCCCTCCATGAGGGAGCTGGCAAATCCGTAAGGATTTGACTGAAGGAGTTTATTCAACAGCAAGGAGCAATTTCTGTGATCGAGATCAAACACCTTTCCAAGACCTTCCAGATGAAGGACGGCGCAGTGAATGCGCTGAAGGACATCAGCCTGACCATCCCGGATGGCTCGATTTACGGCATCATCGGCATGTCTGGCGCGGGTAAATCCACGCTGGTGCGTTGCATCAACCTGCTGGAGCGCCCCACCGAGGGCAGCGTGGTCATTGACGGCGTGGAGATGGAAAAGCTCACGCCTGCCCAGCTGCGCCAGCGCCGCCGGGAGATCACGATGATCTTCCAGCAGTTCAACCTGCTGATGCAGCGCAGCTGCCTGAAGAACATCTGCTTCCCCATGGAGCTGGCAGGTGTGAAGAAAGAGGAAGCCGAAAAGCGCGCCAAGGAGCTGCTGGAAATGGTGGGCCTGCCCGATAAGGCCAACGCCTACCCGGCCCAGCTCTCCGGCGGCCAGAAGCAGCGCATTGCCATTGCCCGCGCACTGGCAACTGACCCCAAGGTCCTGCTCTGCGATGAGGCCACCAGCGCGCTGGACCCCAACACCACCCACTCCATCCTGACCCTGATCAAGGACATCAACCGGAAGCTGGGCATCACGGTGGTGGTCATCACCCATCAGATGAGCGTTGTGGAGGAGATCTGCGATCACGTTGCCATTCTGGACGGCGGCGTTGTGGTGGAACAGGGCGAGGTGAAGGAGATCTTCGCC
>ENA-OOWO01002418-OOWO01002418.1-human-gut-metagenome-genome-assembly--contig:-NODE-2418-length-10771-cov-3.754853_pt1 | contig 10771 bp, 9 predicted proteins | sample MGYA00241579_ERZ501327 | MGnify/ENA primary metagenome ERZ501327 (study PRJEB25962, sample SAMEA2042836) | human gut metagenome | biome: human gut; feature: human-associated habitat; material: faeces...
TTGACATGGTAGAATCCCTGAAAAGTGTGGAATAAACGATTTGTCGCTTTATTGCAGGAAAGAAGAAATAGAAAAATACAGGATAAAATGTGAAATATATCAGATAAAACACAAAGAAGAATGAAAATACAATAGCGATTTTTGACAAAATAAAAAAGTGGGGTTAACGTATTTTTGTAACTTTGTTATAATAGCTTCATCAATTAAAAACATACGGATTGTTACTGTCAGGCAGGCAAAACCAGAATCTATGGCTGAGGAAATCAGTCTGTAAATTCTGGTTTTTTTATGTTACAGGGAAATTACTTCGTAATGTTCCTGTAAGCAGGATTCTTTCTTGTTACGTTACAGGGAAATTACTCCGCTGTCAGGAAACATATCGTTTGGAAAAGGAAAGACATGGATAATATCATAATTGAAAAAGTGATCAATAACAATATTATCTCGGCATATGAGAAATCCGGTGCAGAAGTAATTGTGATGGGACGGGGAATTGGTTTCAAAAAGAAACAGGGAGAAATGGTTCCTGCTGACCAGATCAGTAAAATCTTTCGCATTAAAAGCCGGACACTGGCGGAACAGTTCAAGGAACTGCTGGCGAATATGCCGCTGGAACGTGTGAGGATTTCAGACGAGATCATCTCTCATGCAAAGGATCATCTGAAATTAAAACTGAATCAGAGCATTTATGTGACACTGACGGATCATATTAATTTTGCAATTGAAAGAGTGAGCCAGGGAATTGAACCCCAGAATGCATTATTGTGGGAAATCAAGCGCTTTTATCCGCAGGAATTTCAATTAGGAATTTATGCATTGGAGCTGATTCAGGACAGACTTGATATTCTTTTGCCGGAGGATGAAGCTGGATTTATTGCCCTTCATTTCGTAAATGCAGAATATGGTACAGATATCCGGGATGCAGTGAAGTTTCCGGATCAGATGCAGGCAATCGTGGATATTGTGGAACGTGATCTGGGAATACTGTTGGATGAATCGTCCTTGCATTATGAACGTTTTATGACACATATTAAGTTTCTGATACAGCGGATCTACAGGAAAGAGCTGCTTTTCAGCGAGGACAGGGAGCTGTCCCTGTTGATGCAGCGGAAATATCCCAGGGAATATCAATGCAGTGTAAAGGTTGCGGAATATATCATGCAGGCAACCGGCAGCAGATTGTCTGAGGAAGAAATTATGTATCTGTCTGTGCATATCCGCAGAGTTACTACGTAAATCGCTACTTTCTCATGTTTGGCGGGTCCCAAGTTCAAAAGTCTTATCGTGCAAGCACGAACGACTTTTTGACCTTTAGACCCTGATATCATAAAATTATAATTATAAATGAAAAAAGAAGGAGGCTTTTAAGCATGTTTGATTTTTTTAAGAAGAAAAAGACACCTGAACTGATCATCGGATCTCCGGTGAAGGGGAAAACAGTTCCTCTTTCCAGTGTAAATGACCCGACTTTCAGTGAAGGTATGCTGGGAAAGGGTGCAGCAATCCTTCCGTCAGATGGAAAAATTTATGCGCCTGCAGACGGAACCATTGAAACACTGTTTGATACCCTTCATGCATTCAGTCTTTCTACGGCTGATGGTGTGGAGATTCTGGTTCATGTGGGTCTGGATACAGTCAAAATGGGCGGTGACGGATTTACAGGTCATGTACATTCCGGTGATGCAGTGAAGAAGGGAGATCTGATTCTGGAGATTGATCTGGAAAAGGTCAAGGCTGCAGGATATGATACCAGCACACTTGTTGTTATCTGTAATACAGATGACTATGAAGATGTCCGGGAACTGGATAACAAAGAGGTACAGCCCGGCGATGATGTGATCGTGATCACAAAATAATAATCATGTATTTTTCCCGGAGGTGTCCGGGTAAAAATAAATAAAAGGGGATTTGAAAGAGTAAATCATTCTATCTAAGGAGGAAAAAGTATGAAGTATTTACAGAAATTAGGAAAAGCTTTAATGCTTCCAGTTGCGTGTCTTCCAATCTGTGGTATCTTAATGGGTATTGGATATGCGCTTTGTCCATCTACCATGCAGGGTGGTGATGTTACCGGTATCGTTGAGATGATCGGTTTCTTCCTTGTAAAAGCAGGTGGAGCTTTAATTGATAACATGGCAATTCTTTTTGTTATCGGTGTCGGTGTCGGAATGGCAGACGACAATGATGGTACAGCAGGTCTTGCTGCACTTGCATCCTGGCTGATGATCACAAACCTTCTTTCTACTGGAGCAGTATCTGTTCTTAGAACACTGGAAGAAGGATCAACAGCATTTATCGCATTCAGCAAAATCGAAAACCCATTTATCGGTATCATCGCCGGTATCATCGGTGCACTTTGCTACAACAGATTCAAATCAACTAAGCTTCCTGACTGGCTGTCATTCTTCAGTGGTAAGCGTTGTGTAGCAATCGTTGCAGGTGTTGTTTCTATTATTGTATCTGCAGTTCTGCTCTTTGTATGGCCGGTACTCTTTGCAGGACTGGTTGCACTTGGAAAAGGAATCGAAGGAATGGGAGCTCTTGGAGCTGGTATCTATGCATTCTTTAACAGATTACTTATCCCGTTCGGTCTGCACCACGCACTGAACAATGTATTCTGGTTTGATACAATCGGACTTGGAGACCTGTCACACTTCTGGAATGGAGAAACATCTGCAGACGTTTCCTGGAGTCTTGGAATGTACATGTCAGGATTCTTCCCATGTATGATGTTTGGTATCCCTGGAGCAGCTCTTGCTATGATTCAGTCTGCAAAGAGCAATAAGAAGAAAGTTGCAATCGGACTTATCGCATCTGCAGCAATTTCCGCATTCGTTTGTGGTGTTACAGAGCCATTCGAGTTCGCATTCATGTTCCTCGCTCCGGCACTTTACGTTGTATACGCATTACTGTATGGTATCTTTACAGTAATCACAGTAGCTCTTGGATTCCGTGCAGGATTCAGCTTCTCAGCAGGACTTACAGACCTTATCTTCTCAGCTCCCCTTCCGGCAGCAGCTAAGACATGGCTTATCATTCCTCTTGGAATCGCAGCTTTCATCGTATTCTACGCTGTATTCCGTTTCGCAATCGTTAAATTCGATCTGAAGACACCAGGTCGTGAAGATGACGATGATGATGAAACAAAAGTTGTTCTTGCAAACGATGACTTCACAACAGTAGCTAAGATCGTTCTTGATGGTGTTGGTGGAAAAGATAACGTAGAGTCTGTCGACAACTGTATCACAAGACTTCGTCTTGTAATCAAAGATTACACAAAGGTTGATGAGAAGAAGATCAAATCTGCAGGTGTTGCAGGCGTTGTTCGTCCATCTCAGAAAGACGTTCAGGTAATCATTGGAACAAAAGTTCAGTTTGTAGCTGACGAGTTCAAGAAACTTTGCAAATAAGTTTAAATGATAATTAGGTTATCCGGGATAATGATGTGAAAGAATACGGATAACACACACATTAATAATCCCTTTTCAAAAGCGGAAGTGGAATCGGCGAAGAGCCGGGGACACTTCCGTTTTTATATATGTAAGACCACTTGACAAAAGGATTACAATAGTCTATCATCAAGACTACGAGAGTTATTATGACTCTTATATGGAAGTTATATATGTAAGGCTATGAAGGGAACAAGTAACAGACAGAACAGACACACAGAAAGCTGCCGGCTGATGAGAGGCGCGTAGATGACTGACTGTGAATACATCCCGGAGCTTCACACCGAAATCTGATGATGGAAGTTCAACGATTGATATGGACAGCAGATCGGACAGAGAGTAGGCTGTGACGGAGTTGTGCTCGTTATTGCACGAATGAGACTGACAGATATCTTGTCGGTGAATTAAGGTGGTACCACGGTGATAGATCGTCCTTATTGCGTCATGCAGTAAGGTCTTTTTTTATACAAAAATCCAGCAAGTTACATTGCCACGATACTTGTATACAAGGCCAGAGCTGAATGATGCGTTCGAAAAAATATAACAAAAAGAAAAGGAGAAGAACAATGGGAATTTATGAAGAACTTCAGGCAAGAGGCCTGATCGCCCAGGTAACAGATGAGGAGAGAATCAAAGAACTTGTAAATAATGGAAAGGCTACATTCTATATCGGATTCGACCCGACAGCTGACAGTCTTCATGTAGGACATTTCATGGCACTCTGCCTGATGAAACGTCTGCAGGAAGCAGGAAACAAGCCAATCGCACTGATCGGTGGTGGTACAGGATATATCGGAGATCCATCCGGAAGAACTGATATGAGAAGCATGATGACACCGGAGCAGATCCAGCATAACTGCGACTGCTTCAAAGAGCAGATGAGCCGTTTCATTGATTTCTCAGAGGGCAAAGCTCTTATGGTAAACAATGCAGATTGGCTGCTTGACTTGAACTACATTGATGTACTTCGTGAGGTAGGACCTCATTTCTCAGTAAACAGAATGCTGACAGCTGAGTGTTACAAGCAGAGAATGGAGAAGGGACTCAGCTTCCTTGAGTTCAACTACATGATTATGCAGGCATATGACTTCTACGAGTTGTTCCAGAACTACGGATGTAACCTTGAGTTCGGTGGAGATGACCAGTGGAGCAACATGCTCGCAGGTACAGAGCTGATCCGTCGTAAACTTGGTAAAGATGCAAGTGCTATGACAATCACACTGCTTCTGAACTCTGAAGGAAAGAAGATGGGTAAGACACAGTCAGGTGCTGTATGGCTTGATCCAAATAAGACATCCCCATTTGACTTCTACCAGTACTGGAGAAATGTCGGAGATGCTGATGTTCTGAAATGTATCCGTATGCTGACATTCCTTCCGCTTGAAGAGATCGACAAGATGGACACTTGGGAAGGCGCACAGCTTAACACAGCGAAAGAAATCCTTGCATATGAGCTGACAAAGCTTGTTCACGGTGAGGAAGAAGCACAGAAGGCACAGGAGAGTGCACGTGCACTGTTCAGCCAGGGAAATGCTGATAACATGCCGACAACAGAACTGGAAGAGGCAGATTTCCAGGATGGAAAGATTGATATCCTTGCAGTTCTTGTAAAGAGTGGACAGGCATCTTCTAGATCTGACGCAAGACGTGCCGTAACACAGGGTGGTGTTTCTGTAGACGGAGAGAAAGTAACAGACATTACAACAACATATGCTCCCGCAGACTTTGACGGAGAAGGTAAGATCGTGAAAAAAGGAAAGAAAAACTTCCGCAGAGTTGTTGCAAAATAATTGAAATGAAGGAACTATTCAGTAGCCACTGTGAAGGCGCTGAATAGTAATGAAATGAATTAAAAATAGTGGCTGTTACTGTAGCATTAAGTTGGATACAGTAACGGCCGCTTCTTATAAGGAGGAAACAAAAATGGCATTTAAAGAAGTAAAGATTGAGGAACTTTCATTTAACCCTTTTACAAAGATCAGCAAGGAATGGATGCTGATCACAGCAGGAGATGAAGAGAAGCATAATACAATGACAGCCAGCTGGGGCGGTGTTGGAATTATGTGGGGGATGAATGTGGCTACAGCATATATTCGTCCACAGAGATATACGAAGGAATTCGTAGATGCAGAAGATATGTATACACTTTCTTTCTTTAAGGAAGATTACAGAAAAGCATTAAATCTTTGTGGCTCCAAGTCAGGACGCGACTGTGATAAGGATAAAGAGGCAGGACTGACACCGTATTACACAGACGGAACAACAGCGTATGAAGAAGCAGATCTGATCTTTGTCTGCAGAAAGCTTTATGCACAGGAGATGAAACCGGAGTGCTTTACAGTAGACGGACCGGATGAGAAATGGTATCCGGGCAAAGATTATCATACAATGTATATGGGGGAGATCGTGAAGGTTCTTGTGAGAGAATAATTTTTGAGTCACATTTGATTTCATACTATACAAAATTAAAGAAGGTGGGCGGTAGAAATGAAAGAAGTAAAGACAATCATACTAAAGGATGTATTACCTTTTGTGGATCCGGTGGCGAGATCCCATGCGAGAAGAGTTTTGAAAGATGCAGAAGGATATAAGGAGCTTGTGATTGATTTTCGCGGAATCGAGTTCATGGGTCGTGGATTTGCAGATGAAGTGTTCCGTGTGTTTCAGGAAGAACATCCGGAGATAACGATTACGCCGCTTCATGCAAGTACATCCATGCTGGCAATGATTCGTCATATTGGCGGAAAACAACAATAAATTGATATTTACATATCCCTTGTAAACCGTTACAATAGGAAGTCGGGGCGTTTGCCTCAGTGAGTGGCAAATTTACTTTTGACACTTACATCACATGGTAGGTTTTATCAAATTCTGTGCGTTTGACAAAATTAAACTCCACATCCATAATCTCACCATTCTCTGTATATGTAATTCCGTAAAATACAATTACAGCATCTTTTGCGGCAGTCTCTGTTGTTCCCCAAAGTGGTGCTACAAAATAATCTGCCTCCTCTTGTTCGTTTATTACAAGTCCTTTATGTTGTATTAAAAACTCAATCTCCCTGCACATTTTCTCATTGCACGTCCAGGCGTCTAAAGTCTGCGGAAGCTGTTCATATTCATCTCCTGCCAAATGTCTGTGATTTCGATAAAACCATTCTGCACCATTTGGATAGGGATTGCCATCACTGTCCACTTTAATGAAATCTCCCGCCCTTGCAATTTCACCATGCTCACTTTGACTTGAAAGCGTTTCTGAGGATTTCACTTCGAATTTATCATCTGGAAGCGGAATGATTTTTTTCTCTTTTATTAATTGCTGAATTTTTTCACTGTCTTCTCCCAGGCGATATGCATGCACTGTTTTTCCATGATTTTTTATAACCTTTATCATTTATAAACCCCTTTCTCAGCTTTATTTTTATTGTTAAGTTTATTGAATCATATCCTGAGAGTTTCAACAGTGATTATTTTTAGAAAAATTGAAACTGACTGTTATAAGTAAATAGGTAAAGATAATCATAAATCACAAAAATAGCCGCCCACGTCTTCTAAACTAAGCGGCTATTCTTGAATGTTAATTAGTTAAAACTTTTCTATTTTCTTTTTTCTTCCTTTTCTTCGTCTTCTTTCAACATTCGTTTCACTGAAACCATCAGCACAATCAACACTGCAATCAGTGGCAGTCCCGTCAACACCGAAATCGTTTTTACAGCTTCCAATCCACCAATAATCATAAGCCCAATGGATAAGACACAAAATAAAACTGCCCATAAGATACGATTCCATCTTGCAGGGTCTTCTTTATAGGATAAGCGTTTTGTCGTTGTTCCGGCCAGTACATAAGCACACGAATCAATCGTTGTTGCCAGATAGACAAAACAGACAATACACAAGAACAGCATCATAATCTTAGACATTGGAAGGGTCTGCAAAATTGCAATAATTGCACCGCTGTTTCCTTCTTCAGCAAGGATGGTCGCCAAATCAACTTTTCCGGACTGCTGCAGGTAAAGAGAATATCCGCCAAAAATCATAAAACTGCAGCAGCATCCGAGTGTACCCCATAGAAGCTGTCCCCACATTACATTTTTGATAGTTCTTCCCCTTGAAATCTTACCGACAAACATTCCCATCATCGGCATAAAAGCAATCCACCATCCCCAGTAAAATACCGTCCACTCACTGGAGAATTTTCCTTCTCCAAATGGATCTGTATAAGTGCTCATCTTGATAAAATCAGATGCATATAAACCGATTGAGTTTACTTCCATCTTAAAAATCTGCATTGTCGGTCCAATCAAAAGAATCAGTCCCATAAAGATAAATGCCAGCACAACATTAATATTGCTTAACCGCTGGATCCCTTTATCCAACCCCAGATACACACTTGTTCCAAAGATTAATACCCAGATAATCAACACAATAATTTTTACAGTAAAATCATACTGTGCAGGGATACCAAACACTTCACGGATAATATCAGAAAGCACCGGTGCACCGATTCCAAGAGATGTAGAAATCGAACCTACAATACCGAATACAACAAGAATATCCACAATGTGTCCAAGCCATCCATCTGATTTTTTATGAAGCACGCTTCGACAGGCGTTGCTCAAGCGGATACTGTTTTCTTTCCGCACATACATCACATAGGCAATTGCCACAATCGCCGGATTATAAAATGCCCATGCACTGAAGCCCCAATGAAACTGCCCATACATGTGTGCATACTCATATGCAGCATTACTAAACGGTTCCAAATCAAATGGTGGTGCACTCACATAATAAATCGGCTCTAAAAATCCAAGAATTACAATACTTGTTCCAACCCCCGCTGTAAACAACATCGCAATCCAGGACAAATTATTGTACTGTGGTTTTTCATCTTTGTTTCCAAGTTTGATCTTTCCATACTTGCTGAATGTCAGCCAAATCATAAATCCAAATGATGCCAGACAGGTCAGCATAAACAGCCAGCCAAGCTCATGGGTACAAAGTGAAAATAAAATCGAAATCACTCCGTTTACCTGACCTGGAAACAGATAAATCGTAAGTGTCAGTACAATTAATACCAAAAACGCCGGTATAAATATTTTCTTTTCTATGTTTTCAAACAGTTTTCGCATAAACTGCCCCCTTTCGTATTCAAGCCTATTTCAATGTCCCCCGCTGCATATATTTATATATTTTAACCTTTTTCAGACTAATTTTCTATATTTTTTGTGCATTTCTTTTATGCTTTTTAACTTTTCTTCATTTGTAGCCAACAAATATCCCAACTCGTACAGGATTTTTCCACCATCATACAGTGCTTTTTGCATTTCTGTTGTATGAAGAATTCGTTCAAAACGACGATCATGCACAACACACGTTTTATCTTTTCCCGTAATATCCAGTAAAGGATGAAACACAGGAATTTTCAAATTTACATTTCCAATATCCGAAGAGCCTCCAGGTCCCGGAGAATCTTCACAAGTTCTTCCTACATGTTCAAAAATATCTTTCATAATCTGATCCATATATTCATTCCAATAAATTTCTCCATAATCCGGATATCTCTGCTGCCACTCCACTTCTGTACCGGTTGCCAGTGCCGCACCTCTCGCACAGTTTTCTGAGATCTTATTTAACTTCCATAAATTTTCCAGCGTTGCAGCTCGATAATAATAATCCAGGCAAACTTCCTCCGGTACAATATTCGGAGCTTCTCCGCCTTTTACTACAATGCCATGAAACTGACAATCCTTTGTAATATGCTGTCTCCACATATCCATTGCTTCCATATATAAACGCGCCGCATTCAAAGCATTAACCCCCTCTTCCGGGAACGCAGATGCATGCGCTGCTTTTCCATGAAACGTAAAGTATCTATCATTTGATGCAAGAATTTCAAAATATGTAGAATCTCTGTTATATAAATGAATCATTGCTGCATATTCATATTCATCAAATGCTCCATTTTCAGTCATATAACATTTTCCACCAACAAACTCTTCTCCCGGCGTGCCAACTAAATCAATTCGCATCGGAAGATCCGGATAAAATTTTTTTAACAATAATGCTCCTAAAATACTGATTGCGCAGCTGTAAGAATGCCCACAAGCATGCCCCACTTCCGGCAACGCATCATATTCACATAAAAAAACCGCTTTTTTTCCATGAAACTGTTTTTTTTCTTTATCCACTGCCCGAAAAGAATATGGCATTTCTCCGTAAGGCGCAGTGATTTCATATCCCTCTTTTTTCAGGAACTGCGTAATGTATTCACATGACTCTTTTTCTTCTCCACTTACTTCCGGATGATTTGTCAAATACCTACCTAATTCATCTACTTTCTGAATGAGCTCCGCAATTTCCTCTTTTTTTATTTCTCGAATCATATATCCCCCTAAATTTCCTTATGTACTCTCAGAGCACATTCTCTTAAAAACAGAAATATCCCGTAGTCTGTCATCTTTGACTTCTACGGGATATCTCTGAATTTATTTTTTACCAAATGGACTAGCTAATACATTATTTTCTCTTTACGATCAAAGCATCTGCTACACCGACACCCTTACCTTCCGGATATACAAACAATGGGTTGATATCCAGCTCTTTTAAAACATCTTTATTGGCCTGAGCATAGTTGCTGATTGCTACGATTGTCTGACACAATGCTTTTATGTCACATTTCTCAGTTCCACGATATCCATTAAGAAGTTTAAATGATTTCAGTGATTTCAGCATTTCAAGCGCTTCCTCTTCTTTTAGAGGTGCCGGATATAAAGCCACATCTTTAAAGACTTCTACAAAGACGCCGCCCATTCCAACCATGATCATTGGTCCAAACTGCGGGTCATTGTTTACGCCTATGATGATTTCCACACCGGCATCTAACATTGGAACTGTCAGAATTCCATTGATGTGTGCATCCGGTCTCTTTGCGGTTACACTTTCCATGATTTCTTCATAAGCTTTTTCTGCTGCTTCCGGACCACAAACATTTAATTTTACACCGCCCACATCACTCTTATGGAGGATATCAGCTGATTCTACTTTCATTACTAATGGACCCGGATGATTTTTTACAAACTGAGCTGCTTCTTCTTTTGATGTTACGATGACTTCATCTGGTACCGGTACACCGTATACTTTTAATTCCTGTTTACTTTCATGCTCAGATAATGCCTGTGTTTCTTCGCTCTTCGGATGTCCTACCGCAAGTTCCAGAGTCTTTGTCTCCGGTTCATAAGCGATAAAGTCAGCCAGATGGCGGAGTAATTTGAAGGCGTATACCGGAGGCGGTAAAACCGGTACGCCTATCTGGAATAATTTTT
>ENA-OOWO01002434-OOWO01002434.1-human-gut-metagenome-genome-assembly--contig:-NODE-2434-length-10728-cov-2.713857_pt1 | contig 10728 bp, 10 predicted proteins | sample MGYA00241579_ERZ501327 | MGnify/ENA primary metagenome ERZ501327 (study PRJEB25962, sample SAMEA2042836) | human gut metagenome | biome: human gut; feature: human-associated habitat; material: faeces...
CTCTATGAACGGGGCTGTGTCCCAAAGTATGCGTGAGAAAGGGCTGGTTTATAAACTCAATTTCGGAGTGGAACTGCCCCGTATCAAGATGATTGCCGAAGGCTATGAGAAGAATCATGACCTGGCACAGGCTTTATGGAAAGAGGAAATTCGCGAGTGTAAGATTCTGGCGGGAATGCTTCAGCCGATTGAAACGTTTTATCCTGAGATAGCCGACATTTGGGTAGAAAATATCCGGAATATCGAAATAGCCGAGCTGACTTGCATGAATCTCTTCCAGCATTTGCCGTATGCTCCGGCCAAATCTTTTCACTGGATTGCCGACGAACAGGAGTATGTGCAGACTTGTGGTTTCCTGACTGCCGCCCGTCTTCTGATGAAGAAAGGGGATATGACCGAACGTGCCTCCGGCGAATTGCTCGACCAGGCGATTTGTGCGGTACATTCCGACAGTTATCATATTCGTAACGCAGCTTTGCTGGTTATCCGCAAATATATGCAGCATAGTGAAGAACATGCCTTTCAAGTATGCCGTCTGGTGGAGGGAATGGCTGATTCTACCTTGGAAGGGGAGCAGATGCTCTACAACATGGTGAAAGAAGAGACTGAAGAATAATTAACCCATTACTTATTTCTAGGAATTTCTTTTGCTTTCCGCAAAAAAGGCTTAACTTTGTTCGCGCTAATTTTGTGCTGATGATGGAAACTCAAAATGTGAAAGATACAGTAAGGCAGATATTCACAGAATATCTCACGGCGAACGGGCATCGGAAGACTCCCGAACGTTACGCCATACTCGAAACTATCTATTCCATCGACGGACACTTCGATATCGATATGCTCTATTCACGGATGATGGATCAGGAGAATTTCCGGGTGAGCCGGGCGACTCTTTATAATACTATCATTCTGCTGATCAATGCACGGCTGATCATCAAGCATCAGTTCGGCACTTCCTCCCAATACGAAAAATCATACAATCGCGAGACGCATCATCATCAGATATGTACTCAATGTGGTAAAGTGACTGAGTTTCAGAACGAGGAATTGCAGCATGCCATCGAAAATACAAAATTAAGCCGCTTTCAACTTTCGCATTACTCCTTATATATATATGGATTGTGCAGCAAGTGCGACAGAGCTAATAAACGGAAAAAAGTCAGTAACAACAATAAAAAAGAAAAATGAAAGTAGATGTTCTATTAGGATTACAATGGGGCGACGAAGGTAAAGGCAAAGTAGTCGACGTATTAACACCTAAGTACGATGTGGTCGCTCGTTTTCAGGGCGGTCCGAATGCCGGTCATACACTTGAGTTCGAAGGACAGAAGTATGTACTTCGTTCTATTCCTTCCGGTATTTTTCAGGGAGATAAGGTAAATATTATCGGTAACGGTGTAGTGCTCGATCCGGCATTGTTCAAAGCGGAAGCTGAGGCACTCGAAGCATCGGGACACCCATTGAAAGAGCGTTTGCACATTTCTAAGAAAGCTCATCTCATCCTTCCGACACACCGCATACTGGACGCCGCTTACGAAGCAGCCAAGGGAGATGCGAAAGTAGGAACAACCGGTAAAGGCATTGGCCCTACTTATACGGATAAAGTTAGCCGTAACGGTGTTCGTGTAGGTGATATCCTTCATAACTTCGAACAGAAATACGGTGCGGCGAAAGCTCGTCACGAACAAATACTGAAGAGTCTGAACTACGAATATGACCTCACAGAACTGGAAAAAGCATGGATGGAAGGTATCGAATATCTGAAACAGTTCCATTTTGTAGACAGTGAGCATGAGGTTAACAATTATCTGAAAGACGGCAAGAGCGTTCTTTGCGAAGGTGCTCAGGGAACGATGCTTGATATCGATTTCGGTTCGTATCCGTTTGTTACATCTTCCAATACGGTTTGTGCAGGTGCCTGCACCGGTCTGGGAGTAGCTCCGAACCGTATTGGCGAAGTGTTCGGTATCTTCAAGGCATACTGTACTCGTGTAGGTGCCGGTCCGTTCCCGACAGAACTGTTCGACGAGACTGGTGACAAGATGTGCACACTGGGACATGAATTCGGTTCTGTAACAGGACGTAAACGTCGTTGCGGATGGATTGACCTGGTAGCTCTGAAATATTCCGTTATGATAAACGGTGTTACCAAACTGATCATGATGAAGAGCGACGTGCTCGATACATTCGATACCATCAAGGCTTGTGTTGCTTATAAGGTAGATGGCGAGGAAATTGATTATTTCCCATATGACATCACTGAAGGTGTGGAACCTGTATATGCAGAACTGCCGGGCTGGAAGACAGATATGACAAAGATGCAGAGCGAAGATGAATTCCCGGAAGAATTCAATGCTTATCTGACTTTCCTGGAAGAACAACTTGGTGTGGAAATCAAGATTGTATCTGTCGGACCGGACAGAGCCCAGACAATCGAACGTTATACTGAAGAATAAGAAATGTTATTCTATTCCTAGAATAACTTTGTTCTATAACTTAATGAGAGGCGGAGAAATGGAAATGACTCCGCCTTTTTGTTTTCTCTTTACCCCCAATATTAACTATAACGCATTATGAAAACACATTTCATCACTTTCCTATTATTAGTAGGTATGAGTCTGGGAATCTCCTCCCGGCTCCACGCACAGTCTTCTTACCAGCCTGGTGAAGAAAACCTCAAAGCCCGTGAAGAATTTCAGGATAATAAATTCGGTATTTTCCTTCATTGGGGACTGTATGCCATGCTTGCCACCGGTGAGTGGACTATGACAAACAATAATCTGAATTATAAAGAGTATGCCAAACTGGCAGGTGGATTTTATCCATCCAAGTTTGATGCGGATAAGTGGGTGGCTGCCATCAAAGCGTCGGGAGCTAAATATATCTGCCTGACTTCCCGCCATCATGACGGCTTCTCCATGTTCGATACCCAATATTCGGACTTCAATATCGTGAAGGCAACTCCCTTTAAGCGGGATATCATCAAGGAGCTGGCAGCAGCCTGTAGCAAACAGGGAATCAAACTTCATTTCTATTATTCTCATCTTGACTGGACGCGGGAAGATTATCCTTGGGGACGTACAGGACGGGGTACAGGACGTTCGAATCCGCAAGGAGACTGGAAAAGCTATTATCAGTTCATGAACAATCAGTTGACGGAACTGCTGACTAATTATGGTCCGGTAGGAGCCATTTGGTTTGACGGATGGTGGGATCAGGATGGAAACCCCGGCTTTAACTGGGAATTGCCGGAACAATATGCCATGATCCATAAACTACAGCCGGGCTGCCTGATAGGAAATAACCATCATCAGACTCCTTTTGCCGGTGAAGACATTCAGATATTCGAACGTGACCTGCCCGGAGAAAATACCGCAGGACTTTCCGGACAAAGTGTAAGTCACCTGCCCTTGGAAACCTGCGAAACGATGAATGGTATGTGGGGATATAAGATTACGGATCAGAATTATAAATCAACGAAGACACTGATTCATTATCTGGTAAAGGCAGCCGGAAAGAATGCGAACCTGTTGATGAATATCGGCCCTCAGCCCGACGGAGAGCTTCCGGAAGTAGCCGTACAGCGGTTGAAAGAAATGGGAGAGTGGATGAATCAATATGGTGAAACGATTTATGGAACCCGTGGCGGTGCGGTTGCTCCGCATGATTGGGGAGTGACGACGCAGAAAGGAAACAAGCTGTATGTGCATATTCTGAATTTGCAGGATAAAGCCCTGTTCCTGCCTTTGGCAGATAAGAAGGTGAAGAAGGCAGTACTGTTTAAGAACGGCACACCTGTCCGATTCACTAAAAATAAAGAAGGCGTGTTGCTGGAGTTTACAGAGATACCAAAAGATATTGATTACGTTGTAGAACTTACAATTGACTAATTTTTAGCTAATTCTTCATAAAAGCATAGGGAAACTATCGTTACATACGTAGTTTCCCTTTATTTTTGGCAAACAATTTGTTTATATAGATATAGAGTAATAATTAAAATGAAAAGTATATGATGTCTTATTGGGTATTATTTATTGGTATTGCCGTAGCAAGTTGGTTGGTACAGATGAATTTGCAGAACAAATTCAAGAAGTATTCCAAAATTCCGACAGGAAACGGTATGACAGGACGCGACGTAGCTCTGAAGATGCTGCACGACAATGGAATTTACGATGTACAAGTAACTCATACACCCGGTCAGCTGACCGACCACTACAATCCTGCTAACAAAACAGTGAATCTGAGTGAAGGTGTATACGAAAGTAATAGTATCATGGCGGCTGCCGTAGCGGCACACGAATGTGGACACGCTGTTCAGCACGCACGTATGTATGCTCCGTTGAAAATGCGCAGCGCCTTGGTGCCGGTAGTGAATTTTTCGTCCTCTATCATGACTTGGGTATTGCTGGGCGGTATTCTGCTGTTCAACTCATTCCCGCAATTGTTGTGGATTGGTATCATTCTGTTTGCTACCACCACTTTGTTCAGCTTTATCACCTTGCCGGTGGAAATCAATGCAAGTAAGCGTGCGCTGGTATGGCTTAGCAATTCCGGCATTACAAATTCATATAATCATGCACAAGCGGAAGATGCACTGCGTTCGGCTGCCTATACGTATGTAGTGGCTGCTCTCGGTTCGCTTGCTACCTTGATTTATTATATCATGATATTCTTGGGACGCAGAGATTAAGTATATGATGCAGACATAAAAACAGACCATCTGTTCCATACGGACAGATGGTCTGTTTGCTTTAAACAGATGATGTGTTTCTGCCGGATACATCATCTGTTTTTTTTATTCCTGATAGGGCGACTGCCAGAACCAGGCATCGTCATTGACCACGTACTTGGCTTGGAAGAAGTTTTCCGCATTAGGGTCTGAGGGGCAAAGCAGTACATCGTCTGCTTTTATGCTATAGAGATTCTTGGCCATATAGCTGTCTAAATAATATTCTTTGGTAATCTTCTGTTGGTTGTTCCAGTTGGCTTCTTCATTTAGGGTCACCGGACGACCGTCTCGCAGGCGTTCGCGCACTTCTTGTACGCTTAGCATGATGCCGTTTTCATCCATCACCCAGGCATTGTTGGTGGGGTCTACCCATATCCATTTATCCAAGGTATTGGAATAAACTACGTTAATGGAATGGCATTCGCCGATGTATTTTTGGGGTAATCCGCTGATGTGGCGTGCCTTAAATCCCATGGACAGATAACAATCCTTCAGTACATGGGCAAGACCTCCGCAATGCAGACCTCGCGCACCGCCTTTGCAAGCTTCTGCCCATTTGATGATGTTGCTGCCTGCCGGACTTTCATGGTTTCCGTCATGTTTTATGGTATTGTGTATATAAGTCAGTATGTTCTTTATTTTTGATAATTCGTCGCCTGCGCCTGCCACACTGTCCAACTTGAAGTATTGGCGTACCTCTACTAAATACTTGTTGTTGGGATTGATGTATTCGAAGCGGGGGAGTGTATCAGGGCGCTCATTGTGGGTGTATCCCGGTGCTTTTTGAAGTATGTCGAGGTAGTCACCCACTTTCTTCACTTTGGCAAGCACTGCCTTGAAGCGTTTATCGCTGCGCAGGTTGTCTAAGTCGGTATCATTCATCATGTGGTTGTAATCTTGAAATCCATTGTCGTAGGCCAGTTCTAAATTTTTGATGGCTTCACCTTTTTTCTTTAACAAGGATTGGAAGCAGGCTAAATTGTAGTAATAGGACTGTATGAGCCAGCTGTACTTTTTCTGAGTGTTCTCGTCTTGTTCTTTGAACAGAGTTATCAAAGCCTTACCGTTCTTTTCGGCTTCTTTATAGTTTTTCTCGTTAACGGCTTGTTGCAGCTTTTGTACGATGGCTTCTTCTTTTTGGTCGAAGTCTTTGGCGTTGCCGGATTGTGCCCGGCTAACACCGATGCCACATAGCAACAACATGCAGAATAAAATCAGTCTCTCTTTCATAAATGTGTAAGTTTAAAGTTTGTTTTGGTCGTTTTTATGCGACGGTAATGATACAAAGGTAAACATTCTCTTTTCTTAATCAATAAAATACTGTAACTTTGTCGTCCGATTTTTAAAATGATTGAACTGATTATGGCAGCAAAACCAAGTATTCCGAAAGGAACCCGTGACTTCTCGCCCGTAGAAATGGCGAAGCGTAACTATATATTCAATACGATTCGTGAAGTGTATCACCTCTATGGCTTCCAGCAGATAGAAACGCCCTCAATGGAAATGCTTTCTACCTTGATGGGGAAGTATGGTGAGGAAGGTGACAAGCTCTTGTTCAAAATACAGAATTCTGGTGATTATTTCTCCGGACTTACGGACGAAGAACTGTTGAGCCGTAATGCAGTGAAGCTTGCCAGTAAGTTCTGCGAGAAAGGTTTGCGCTATGACCTCACAGTACCTTTTGCCCGTTACGTGGTGATGCACCGCGATGAAATAACTTTCCCTTTCAAACGTTATCAGATACAACCCGTGTGGCGTGCCGACCGTCCGCAGAAAGGGCGTTATCGTGAATTCTATCAATGCGATGCCGACGTGGTAGGCAGCGATTCCTTGCTGAGCGAAGTGGAACTGATGCAGATTGTAGATACGGTATTTACCCGCTTCGGCATCCGTGTTTGTATCAAGATTAACAACCGCAAGATATTGAGTGGCATTGCCGAAATCATCGGTGAGTCTGACAAGATTGTGGATATTACTGTGGCCATCGATAAGTTGGATAAGATAGGTCTAGATAATGTCAATGCCGAGTTGAAAGAGAAAGGCATCAGTGACGAGGCTATCGCTAAACTGCAACCTATCATTTTGTTGAGCGGAAGTAATGAAGAGAAACTCGCAACTCTGAAGGAGGTCCTTGCTGCCAGCGAGACTGGACTGAAAGGTGTGGAGGAAAGTGAATTTATCCTTTCCACTTTGAAGAATCTCGGCTTAAAGAATGAAATCGAGTTGGACTTGACATTGGCTCGTGGCTTGAATTACTATACCGGTGCCATCTTCGAAGTAAAGGCGCTTGATGTGCAAATCGGCAGTATCACCGGTGGAGGACGTTACGACAATTTGACGGGTGTATTCGGCATGTCCGGTGTCAGTGGTGTAGGCATCTCGTTCGGTGCAGACCGCATCTTTGATGTGCTGAATCAGCTCGACCTTTATCCGAAAGAAGCAGTGAATGGTACTCAGCTGTTGTTTATCAACTTTGGTGAGAAAGAAGCTGCATTCTCCATGAATGTACTTGCCGGGGTTCGTGCGGCAGGTATTCGTGCCGAGATTTTTCCCGATGCAAGCAAGATGAAGAAGCAGATGGGGTATGCGAACTCTAAAGCCATTCCGTTTGTGGCTTTGGTAGGGGAGAATGAGATGAATGAGGGTAAGGTGACATTGAAAAACATGGAGACCGGTGAGCAGAAAATGGTCACTCCCCAAGAGTTGGTTAGCGAACTGAAATAATAAAAACTGAAATACATTTAAAAAGGAGCATAAAGTTGCTCCTTTTTTTGTATATTTATGGCACAAATATAGGTATTTGTAATAGTGGCGTAGGAGAAATGAAACATCCTGCATTTATCTTTGTACTGACAAAAAAGGAGGTTCTTATGGTTTCTGTTGAGCTTAAGCAAGAAAAACACAATGCCCTCGTCAGTTTCCTGATGATTGTCATAGCGGTATTGTTCCTGCTCTATATGGGCAGTTCATTAGTGCATTCTACAAAAGCGTTCTGGGAAAATTATTCCATAGAAGAGCTGCTGGAATAGAAGGAATTCAAGTCAAATCACTACCTTTGTCGGCAAAACATACTGCCGATGATACTTTATTTTACCGCAACCGGAAACTCACACTGGATTGCAGAATTGCTTGCAGAGGCTACGCATGATACTGCCGTCAGCATTGTTGATTGCCTTAAGCAAGGCCTGATACCCGCAGAGCTGTCAAAAGCTGACAGAGTGGGTATTGTTTTTCCGGTGCACTCATGGTATGCCCCCCGTGTCTTGATTGATTTTTTGTCGCAGCTCCGGTTGCCGGATTGCCGTTATCGTTATGCCGTGTGTACATGCGGGGACGATGTGGGAAAGGGAATGAACCGTCTGGCGGAGCATTTTCCGTTGGATGCTGCTTGGTCTGTTGCAATGCCTAATACCTACGTACCGATGTTCGACTTGGACGATGAGGCGCTTTGTCGTAAGAAGATAGAGAATGCACGGCTTGCCATTACTTCAATTGTGGAGGATGTCATTGCACGGAAGAAGGCTTGGAACGTGCATGAAGGCGGTGCTGCCTGGCTGAAAACGTATGTAGTGAATCCTTTGTTTGTACGTTTCATCATTGGTAGCAAGGGATTTCATGTAGATGAAGGCTGTATCTCTTGCGGAATATGCAGTAAATCTTGTCCGGTAGGTAATATCCGGTTGGTGGATGGGCGTCCGGTGTGGGGAAAGCACTGCATTCATTGTATGGCTTGTTTGCATTTTTGCCCCCGGAAAGTGATACAGTATGGAAAAGCGACACAGAAGAAGGGAAGATACCGGTTGGGAGATTATCTTTGTCGCTTTACCACTCCCACATAAATCAGCAGAATAACATTCATTACCAGTGCGTAGATAATGGCAGGTATTGCAATAATGTCATTGTTGAATACAAACGGGCTACTGGCAACGGCAATTGCCTGTGCGGCATTTTGCAGGCCGATTTCTATAATGAGTGTACGTTGTTCTTTTCGGTTGAGGTACATGGACTTCGATAGCAGTACGCCGCCTCCTATAGCCAGCAGGATAAGAACGGAGATGCAGATTCCTAGTTTGCCGAATTGGTCGGTGATGGTGGAATGGTGCTGTATGAAGAAGATAGTCGCCAGCAGGATAAGTGCGGGAAAAGCTATCTTCGACAATGTCTTATGAATCCTTTCTGCCATTTGCGGACGGTAACGCTTTGTGAGTATACCGGCTACAATGGGAAGGAGCATCAGGGCCAGGTTCTGTATGATGAGGCTGCCTATAGGGAGATGGACGTCTATGTTCAGATTGTTGTCTACATAGTGTGTGGCGAATTCCATAATCATGGGGATGGTGAATAGTGTGATAATACTGCTGCATGCCGTCAGTGACACGGACAATGCTACGTCTCCTTTGGCTATCATGGAGAAGATGTTGGATGAACTGCCACCTGGCGAGCAGGCTATGAGCATGATGCCGATAAAAAACAAAGGTTCGAGCTGGAAGACATGTCCTAAAGCAAATGCCAGCATCGGCAGTAGGATGATTTGGCCTGCCAGCCCGGCAATAATGGGGCGGGGGCGTTTGCGGAACAGTTTAAAGTCTTCGGTTTGTAATGTCAGTCCCAGTTCAAACATCAATAAGGTAAGAATGGGGAGGACTATCCATATTGCATTCATAAGTCAAATCATTTTGGAGGCTGCAAAGATAGCAAATCTTGTTTATACTTTGTCATTTTGTCAGTCTTTGTCTGCCAAACAAACAGCTTGTCGGTTTGGCACGGTTTTCGTAAGTTGTTTATTGCTTGTTTAAAGCGAAATTACTATTATAATAAATGTATAACATATAAAACAAAAAGACTATGAACATTAAACCATTAGCAGACAGAGTGCTGATACTCCCTGCACCTGCAGAAGAAAAGACAATTGGCGGTATCATTATTCCTGATACAGCGAAAGAGAAACCTTTGAAAGGTGAAGTTATTGCAGTAGGCAACGGAACAAAAGACGAAGAAATGGTGTTGAAGGTTGGTGACACAGTGTTGTATGGCAAGTATGCTGGTACTGAACTGGAAGTTGAAGGAACCAAGTACCTCATCATGCGTCAAAGCGATGTGCTCGCTGTTTTGGGATAATTTTTAATTAGTAAACCGTTAAATAGTAAATAAAATTATGGCAAAAGAAATATTATTCAATATCGATGCCCGCGACCAATTGAAGAAAGGTATCGACACACTGGCAAATGCAGTGAAAGTAACCCTCGGCCCTAAAGGTCGTAACGTTATCATCGAAAAGAAATTCGGTGCTCCCCACATCACGAAAGATGGTGTAACGGTAGCTAAAGAAGTTGAGTTGGCAGACGCATATCAGAATACCGGCGCACAGCTGGTAAAGGAAGTTGCTTCCAAGACCGGTGATGATGCAGGTGATGGTACTACAACCGCTACTGTTTTGGCTCAGGCCATCGTCGCCGAAGGCTTGAAGAACGTGACTGCCGGTGCCAGCCCGATGGATATCAAACGCGGTATCGACAAGGCTGTTGCCAAAGTGGTTGATTCTATCAAAGGACAGGCAGAGAAAGTGGGTGACAATTATGACAAGATTGAACAAGTTGCTTCTGTTTCTGCCAACAATGACCCCGTTATCGGTAAGCTGATTGCAGACGCTATGCGCAAAGTTTCCAAAGACGGTGTCATCACTATCGAAGAGGCCAAGGGTACTGATACTACTATCGGTGTGGTTGAAGGTATGCAGTTCGACCGTGGCTACCTCTCTGCTTACTTCGTTACCAACACGGAGAAGATGGAGTGCGAAATGGAGAAACCGTACATCCTGATTTATGATAAAAAGATTTCCAACTTGAAAGACTTCCTGCCTATTCTTGAACCGGCAGTACAGACCGGTCGTCCTTTGCTGGTTATTGCAGAAGATGTGGATAGCGAAGCGCTGACAACTTTGGTTGTAAACCGTCTGCGTTCTCAGTTGAAGATTTGTGCAGTGAAGGCTCCGGGCTTCG